>Ga0209755_10007156_pt1 | contig 12157 bp, 14 predicted proteins | sample TergutCo191P1_FD_187301 | JGI IMG/M metagenome (GOLD analysis project Ga0209755, IMG submission 187301) | Cornitermes sp. P1 segment gut microbial communities from Petit-Saut dam, French Guiana - Co191P1 (SPAdes) (version 2) | ecosystem: Host-associated > Arthropoda: Insects > Digestive system... | reverse complement strand
CTAAACATTCTACTCATACGGTACTGCAACAAACGGATCTACAAAGAGATGAAAGAAAAATACTTAAAACCCAACAACAACAACACTATAATCACTGTAAAGATAACATAGACAAACAAAAGCTAGTCGATTACGGTACACAAGCAAAAAATTATAACCCATTTTTTCTTTCTTTTTTTACAGTCTATAATCTAATTTTAGAAAGCATTCCTTAGCACGTAAGCGGTTTTAAACATCTAAGTTTGATTTTCATAGGGTTTTCATTTATTTGGTTTGAGCACAAGGTAGGTTAGAAGTGAGAGAAAAAATAGTTAGGAAAAAAAGTTGCTTATCAAGTTAATGTAGTATGTTATCGAGGGGATAGTTACAAAGAATCTTAGGTACAGCGTTGTTATTAGTATTATTGCAGTTATGCTGATTAATATGTAGTCGCCTTTGTGTAGTTTTAGAAGGTATAGATTTGTACGTTTTTTTACTGCGCCCCAAGCTCGGGACTCCATAGCTTCTGCTAGTTCTAAGCTTCGTCGGATAGCACTTACGATAAGGGGAACAAGTATAGGGATATAGTTTCTAATGCGTTTAAGCAGGTTACCCTTCTCTAATTCTAGTCCGCGGGCTTTTTGTGCATCCATAATAGTTTGGGCTTCTTCTGCTAAAACAGGTACGAACCGTACAGCTGTTGTGAAGGCAAATGCGAACTCGTATGGCATACGAGATTGTTCAAGGGCTAATCCTAGATAATCGGGAGAGGTTGTAAGGAAAAAGACCGAAAAAGATTCGACCAGAACGACAAAGCGCATAGTCATGCTTAGAGCGATTTCGATGTCAGAAAATTGTATGGTCCAGTTATTGTAGAAGAATTTAGTTACTATATTTATGACAAAGATAAATGTTGCCAAGAAGGCTGCGCCGCGAAGAGATTTAACCCATTGTTTTTGTACTCCTGCTAGAAATACGAAGGGTAATTGCATTAAAAATAGTATGGCTAAGGGTAATATTTGGCTAAATAGAATGGCGCTGATAAATATGGCTATAACGTATATGAATTTGATTCTTGGATCTAAATTGTGTATAGGAGAGGAGACTTTGCGAAATTTTAAGCCGTCAAACACGCTCATTTATGTCAGTTGCTCCTGTTTTTTGGCGTTGGCTGCTAGTAAAATAGTTTCTGCTTCAGTTATGTCTATAATATCAGTGGGTAAGCCTAAGGGGTATAGTTTAGTGAAGATTTGGGCTATTTGTGGAAGAACAATGGAGGATTCTTCAAGTAATGTGGGGTTTGTTAGAATATTTTTAGCTATGCCATCGGCAATTATTTTGCCGTCGCGCATTAAAATTACACGTGGATTGCATTCAGCTACAAATTCTACGTCATGAGTAACCATAATTACGGTTTTCTTTTTAGCATGTAATTGTATAATGAATTGTCGTAGTTTTTCTTTTTGTTCATGGTCTTGTCCAATAGTTGGTTCATCAAGTACTAAGGCGTCTGGGTTCCAAGCTAAAACGGAGGCTAAGGCAACGCGTTTACGTTCGCCACCGCTGAGTAGAAAGGGAGAAGTTTTACGGTACTGTGTTAGTGAAAAAAAGTCTAATGCCCAAGTTACTTGTTCTTCAATTGTTTTTTTATCGTATTTAAAATTTTTTAGGGCAAAAGCAATTTCGTCTTCAACTGTTTCGCTAAAAAGTTGGTTGTCCGGGTTTTGAAATACAAAGCCAACGTTTTTTGCGAGTGTAGCAACACTTGTTTTAGTGGTTTCAATACCGTTTACATGGACTGTTCCAGAAGTGGGTTTTAGTAAACCGTTAAAATGTTTAATGAATGTGGTTTTTCCCGCGCCGTTTTGTCCCATGATTGCAATAAAGTCGCCGTCATTTATTGTTAAGGATACGCCTTTTAATGCTTCAATGTTGCTTGCATAGGAGTAGTGTACATTGTCTATTGTAATCATGTTTTTAACGCCTTTAACAGTTGGTCAGCAAGTTCATCTGAGGATAACGGTGTTTGTTGGTTAACATTGAAACCGGCGGTTTTTAGTTTTTTGTAGAGTAACGTGGCTTTAGGTATACCCACGCCTATGTGGCTAATTTCTTCGTTACAGAGAAGATTACGAGGGTTTCCTTCGAAGCATATTTTGCCTTTATCCATAACCACAAGGTGATTGGCATATTTGGCGGTTAAATCAAGTCTGTGCTCAACTAGTATAACTGTGATGCCTTGTTCTTGGTTAAGTTTATAGATTACCTCAAATATGCGTTCAGCGCTTAGAGGGTCAAGAAAAGATGTAGGTTCGTCTAACACGATAATTTCGGGTTGCATAGCCAATACAGCTGCTATAGCGACACGTTGTTGTTGACCTCCAGAAACTTCATGTGGTGAGCGTTCACGTAAATTGTAAATGTCCGCTAAATTGAGTGCCCAATCAACACGTTTTCGCATTTCTTCTCTATTCATGCCTAAATTTTCTAGGCCAAAGGCAACGTCTTTTTCTACACTTAATGCAAAAAGTTGATTTTCAGGGTTTTGAAAAACAAGACCTACATGTTTAGCCATATCAAAAGTTTGTTTACTTATTATGTCTTGTTCAGCTACGATAATTTGTCCGCTTAATTCTCCATGATAAAAATGAGGAATAAGTCCATTAAAGGTGCGGCATAGTGAGGTTTTTCCACAACCACTTGGGCCTGTAATAAGCACAAATTCGCCTTTTTCTACAGTGAGAGAAAGCCCATCAATAGATGGCTTAGATGCGCCGGGATAAGTATACACGAGATTGCTTATGTTAATTATTGCCATTACAGGAGCCTGCTAGTCAATAAGCGCAACATGGCTTCATTTAAGCGTAGCTACGCATTAATGGGTATTTTTTCTTTCAAAAGTTCAAGGCACTTATTTAATGCATTATCTAAAGTGCCCTTTGCATTAACGCCTGCAGCCATAGCGTGACCGCCTCCAACGCCTCCAAGTAATTCGCCCATAGGCATAGAGATGTCTTTTCCAAGATGTATACCTGTTTTTTCGTTAAAATCGCGGTTACAGCGAAGACTAACTTCGAGTTTGCCGGCTTTTTTTCCGGCAACTGCAGCCATATGGGCACCTAAATCGACAAGGGATTTAGCTGCAGAAGCCTCATATGCACTAACATGAGATAAGGCAAGTATCCATTCGCCAATTTTTACAATTTTTACACGTTTACAGGCCTTAAGTTTAGCAAGACGTTCTGAGTTATCAATGGGATTAGAGAAAGAGATTAGCATTTCTTGTGCGTCTACTCCAGCGTTTACAAGTTCGCCAGCGATTCGAAAAGTATCAGAGTCGCCTAGCGCGAAGTGTCTAGTGTCAAAGGCTATGCCTGCAAAAAGGGCTTTAGCTTCATTTAAACTAACCGGGATGCTAGCTTGTTGGTATAAAGTATAGATAATTTCGCATGTAGCCGCTGCTTGTTCATTTACTAAGTTGAAGGAACAGATTTGTTCTGTGTCTAAACTAGGTGTGTGATGGTCGATTATCATTAGAGGAGCATTTGAGGCTTTTAGGCGATCAACAACTTCGTCTAGTTGATCAAAAGTGTTCATGTCAATGAGAAAAATGACACTGGCCGATTCAATATTAGGTTTCAAACTTACTGTTATAGACAGGTTTTCTATCAACTGTTTAGTTGGTTTATTGATGCCTTGCGGTGCGCCGATTTCCACTACTAAATCAGGTAGAAACCGTTTAAGTAACCCCTGGAGAGCATAAGCTGCACATATAGCATCTGCGTCTGCACTTTTATGACATAACAACAGCACAAACGTGGCTTGCTGCTCTTTTAAAAAGTTTACAATTTGATTAATGTTACTCATACTAGTTTTCTCAGAAAATTTTCACTTGCCAAATGTGCCTGATCAACAGCCTCTTTTACTAAAGCATCGATATCAACACATGGGGCGTCTTTTTCATTTAAAACAAGGTTTATTTCGACACTTAAATCAACAGGTTTTGTACCCTGAGCTTCAACAGTAAGGTCTAAGTGGTCAATTGATTTAGAATTAACCTTGGCTTGTATGTATTTGCGAGCAGCAGCTTCAGCGGTTTCACATAAAGTTTCAACTTGCTCGGTAGTTAGCTCAGGTAAGCATAGCTCTACCAAAGTCATGTCACCTAAGAAAAATTACTGTTGGCCCGCAACAGGGTTTATTTCTTCTTGAAGTTTACTTTGGGTTTCTTTAACTTGACTACGTACGCGTTCTTCCTGTTTTGCAATAACTGTGCTACGGGTTGCAAGGAGATCTTTACGTTCATTTAAATCCGCAGAAATTATAGTTTTATCAGACTTTACTAACAATGAGCCAATAGATTTGTAAATTACAGCATCGTCAGCGGTTTTTGTCATTTCAACAAGAGTTTGCTCTACTTCACTTTTCTCCATTTCAACCTGCTGCTTCTGCGCAAGAATAGACTGCAAAGTCTGCTGTAACTGCTGAAGCCGTAACAATCGTTCTTGAATGTGAGGAGGTAATTTTGATAATTCATCGCTCAAGTTTAATCCTTCCGTGACAGCAATAAACAAGGCACAATAATAAGCATTTCCAACTCGTTTAAACTAACTCATTTAATCATAAACCTTGTTTTGACAAGACTGTAACATTAAACTAAGTATGACCTTAGCAAAAACAGCAACTGGGGTAACCTTAAAAACATCGCGTATTTATTTCACAGGATTTTTATCAAGGAGCATCATAAATGTGTGTATAACCATGTTTTCTGAATAAAATTGCACGAAATTTTAGAACCTAACAAAAATGAGTCGTCAAGACTCATTTTTGCCAAGATGTAAATACAGACAAAACGCAGGCCAGCATGGAAAAGACACCCCAACCAGAAAAACAAAATAAGCCCAGAATGGGCTTTAAATGGCAAAAGAACGGGGCAAACTGCCTCAAAAACCCTAGCCCCCCCTATTTTTAAAAACCGCTAGCATAACCTCATTTAAACACACCCAACTCTCACCAACATCAAACAAACAACATCTTACACATCTCAAACAACATAATAACATCCCTAAAAAAAGTTGTCACCACCCACAACAAACACATGAAAAATAAGTAAACTGTTAAGAGCGTTTAGGAACCGTCAATAAATAATTTGACCATAATGCAACGAGTTTTTTGGGTTTTTAACGATAGAAATGGTCAAAATATTTCCTAACAGATCCTAACACTACAACGAACACTACTTTAAATCGCATCCATCACGACATGACTTACCCATAAAAACATGACACAGAACAACTTTTTCTCAACAATACCCACCAAAAAAACAACTGCTCTACACACATAAATAACACATTCCAAACTCTATCCGTTGTAGTGTTAAGTGCCCTAGCAAAATCAACCGCTGTACGCGTTTTAGTAACAAGCGACTCCCGACGCCCCGCCAGCGGCTCAAAAATCATAAAAACATCCACCACACCCATACGTTCATACTCATAATCCACTCTTTGAGATTGACCCGACGCACAGGGCAGACGAGTTTGCTTGACAAGCTGCTTATTTGTCTCATCAATACAAACCATCGGCCTTAACGGATTGTAGGGCCGTTGATAAACATCAAAAATGTCCTCCATTTTGGCTACATATTCTGCGTTTGCTTTTGGGATGCACCATTCTTTAACTTGCCAGGGTTTAATTTCGATTTTTTCATTACCTCACAAACTGTGGTGTCTGTTATGTAGTCAACAACCTCAAGGCGTATGAGCTGGTCTGCTATGGTTTGCATAGTCCAGCGCGAACGTCCTTGTGGTGGCTCTGAGCAGGCGATGGCGCATATATGGGCTTCAACTTCTCCGGTTACTTTGCGGTGATAGTTTAGCTGTTTTTTTCGTCCCAAGGCGGCTTCCATGCCTTCTGTGACAAAGCGTTTGGCTACGCTTGATATTGTGCTGTTTGTTGTGTTGTAAGCTGTTTGTATGCGTTTGTATGTCCATTGCTGGTTTTCTGGTGTGTGGTCTAGTTTTAGTAGTATTTGTGCGTGTTTTATGCGGTAGCCTTTGCCGCCTTTCTGTATGAGTTTTTCTAGTTGTTCTTTTTCTTGGTCTGTTAGTGTGAATTTGTATCGCGGCATAATATTTCCCACAGTTTGTGAGAAAATATGTACATACCCCTATTTATAATAACTCTAATTACTTAACGGATATAACAGTAGGATGCTGATTCTACAATGCTTCGGAGTTTTTCCCCTGCTCGGTATGCCGCCGCGCCTACGGCGGAGCGCCCCGTGCTTCTGCCGATGACGTTTACGTCAAAATAATAAATTGCCATTACAGACAGCCCCCTTTAGGACAGCTTATGCGGGGCTGCCTGTCCGTTTTCGTGTATTTTGAAAAAAAGTCGTTTCGGCCAAGCGCAGCATGTTGCGAAGCAACATATAGTTGCGCCCTTAAACACTTGAAACAGAAGGCTTTTTTAAAGCCTGTGAAACAAGGCAAAAAAGGTTCACGGCAATAATTATCCGTAGAGAGAAAAATTAGTGTGAAAAATCGGAATGCCAGTGTCGCCCTTACCGTGACCTTCCGTTTGGCGGTGCGTAAGCGTCGCTGATCGGGAGCACCCGCGACCGCTTGGCGATGCGCACGCACTTCTCCCAAACTCAGGGAACCGCAAACAAAAAGGGGAAAAGCAAAAGTCACTTTGCTACACCCCTATGAAAATTTCTATCTTCGTATTTTGATAAAGCCGGAAAAAGTTTGGATTATACCACTTTCGGTACGTTAGTAAGTTATAGTGTTATAAGGGTCTTTGTAAGGCCAGTTAAAAGTCAAAAAAGGTGAGGTTAGAGATGCCCATCAGAAAAAAATTGTTAAATACACAATTACAAAAAACGGTACCACACATCTAAGTGTACACGCTTTAACACTTAAATAGGCGTAAATGATAGTTTATTTACATAATGTGTTAACTTTGACAGGCTGCACTTTAGCATCACCGCTAACTCAAAAACAAAAAACTGTATGGTCCCTACTAAACAAAGGCTTATCCACCGCTACAATCGCCAACAAACTAAACACCACAAGACAATTCATCAACCAAACCAAACTATCCGCCGAAGCCAAACTATCAACCACACTACTAGACGTAGCACAAGCAAACGACCTCCAAATAACCAAACTCTACCCCAAAAACGGCATACTCCTAGCATACCACCCAGCACTAAAACGCAAAGCCATACTCACCTACAACACCAACCACGGCATAAAAGTCTGGTACTGGCACGACAACCCCGAAGAAGTCACAGACACCACATTTCTAAACCAAACACGACAATACCTACTAGACATCGCCAAAGAAAGAGACATAGAAATAGAAAACACCGAAAAAACCCACCCAGCCAAACTAGCACACCAAATCTTCTCAAAACTCATCCCAGAACTAAAAACCTACACATAACACTGCTAAGCAATAACACAACTATGGTTTTTAGATACACACAGAAACAGTGAAACATAGAAATTTTTGCCATTAATCTTTTGTATGGACTCAAAACACACCTTTTTAGACAACTCTAAACAAAGGAACAAATCAACATTACGTGAATAAAGCAATAGTTTATGGATACACAATTAACATATCATATGGACCTATAATCAATGCCATCTATGTAGAGAGCAGTAAGAGGATCAGACATCATAAAAGTTTCAGGATTATCGTCAATAACTTCCAGCAAATACGTAATCTGGGCCTTACCATCATAACCACTACATCGAACAACGTTATTCCCACTAATAAGACGACAATTATTTACGGGGTAAGGGTCTACTATTTCTACTCTTCGCCAGAACTGGGAAAAATCAGAACAAACCCACTGTACACTAACACTCACTTCAAACACATCACCCACTTTTGGCGTGGTCATATTAGAAATTTTAGAAAAATCGAAAGATGAAAGACCATTTTGAGCGCTAGCACGACTAATGGACACGCCACCATTAGACACTTCCGAAGAAAAGAGCATAAAAATAGTAAAAGATGCCAAAACAATTACTAACACAGTAGCAATTATCCAAATTGGACTTTTCCAACGAGAATTAGACAACCTTTGAGAACCCGTTGTACCCAATTCTTGAGGAAGCCACCCTCTGAGACTGCTTTTAAGCATCTTTTCAAGTGTCATTATATCATCCAGCCACAAATATGGTTGAATCATTTAGCAAGTACTTATTAATAACCTTTTACTTAAAGGTAGCCAAACCCCAAATTACCCACATTTTAAGAGCTGTTAAATGTCTTCGAAAAATCACATGACGTTACAACAAAAAATTATTAAAACTACAGTATATTCAAAAGTCCATACTTTTATTTAAAAAAAGTTTTTTGTTTCTCTCCATTTTTCTTCTTCAAAGAAGCTCTATAAACAAAAAACCCAACCAAACCAAACACTACAACAAAAACAGGCACTAAAAATAACCACCAAGAAAAGATGAAGAAGACGAATAGTGATAAGTCTCTATGGTGAAGTTTAGGTTTTCTGAATAATCCGACAACAAAAAAACACCGTCAGATACGGACGTTATACCCAATTTGTTTAAAGTTACATCACTAATGTACCCCGCTGCAGGGCGAAGAAGTACACCAGTTTTCGGATCAAAAAACAACTCATGCGTTCCCATAATTGAGCCTGATGAGTCAGTTTGTTGATAATACCCTTTAACCAATTTTGAAAATGCTACATCATCCACAGTTAAATTTGGGATCAAAGTTGGAATCCGGCTTTTAGATATAACAGTGCCAGAGAGAGACAAGGTTTCTGTTTGGAAGAGTTGTATAGTGTTACCATCGATTAAAGAATCGGGATTTACAACAAATATTGTTGTTATGGAATCTATGTAAACACGTCCATTTGAAACTGTGGCAGGTAAAGATACTTGGTCCTGAAAATCATCAAAGGCGAACATAAATTTGACAGTATATTTGTCTTTAGTGGTTTCTTCCATAGAGAAAGTAAAACTTGCTGTTTGAGGATAACAAGTTGTTCCGTTCAGAAATTGCACATAAAGAGGACTTTGTTGTTGCTTACTTCCATCAGGGGCCACTTGTGGTTCGTCACGTTGAAAGGTAATGTAAAAGGTTGATGGAAAAGAATTACTTGTTGCACCCATGGCAGAAGAGGAAAAAAATAGAGGACAAAGGCATAGCAGTGTACAGAACACTGCTAAAATTGGCTTTCGTATCATCAATTCGTAACACTACCACCGTGTGGATTTTGAACTGACAGTGTTTTTGTGTTTTGTAATTAGAGTTGTGACTAAGCCTATGCAAAGAAATGCTACGCCACTGGTTGTTAGAAGTATACTGACAAGAAACTTGTCTGCCTCTCTATAAACAACACCTGCATTTGGTGGAAATTTTACACTAACTGGAATAGGAACAGTTGCATTACCCAAATTAGTTACATACAACACATACTCACCCCGCTCAGTAAAATCAATTGGAACAGAAAATGGTGTAGCCTCTTGCTTATCAACTAGCGTTACATTTGACGGACTAACAACCACCAAACGCACATATGCCTCATATTCCTCTGGAGTCGCAGGAGCGGCAACACTAATCGAGCCATCAGCATTAGGATTTGCAAGCTCCTCCGCCGTAGGAACCCCTGGCACCATAGTATCACTCTCCACAACAACGTTGCCCAAACCAACCGGAGCCACAAACAGCCCATACGCAAAAGTCACACCCGGATCAACTGTCATAATCTGTGTTTTGTAAGACTGTATCACAGGAGCAGTCCAAAGATTAAACAACATAATCACTCCAAGAATCAACAGTATCAAACCAAGACGGGTAATGTTTATTCGCATATTTCAAACCTCCAAGAAAAATAAACAAACATTGGAATCACCAATATACACGCATAAAAAACCAGCAAAATAGCAAAACTGCCCGTTGAGAGAGTGTATATGAAAGCATTTTCAATCTGGGGCGTTACAAATCTTGGAACTATGCCAAGTAATCGCTCCAAAAACACCAAAGCCCCATCATGAGGCGTCAAACACAAATAATTAGCATAACCCACCCCCGCCTCAAGTAAAATTTTAGTGTTTAGAGATGCGGGGTACCAGATGAAAAAGTTTGCAAGCAAAGACGTTAACACCGCAGGAATAGAACGCTTAATCACTAAAGCAACTAGAACACCTAAACCGCCACAAAACATCAAAGACAAAAATGAAACAGGCAGAACATATAAAGAAAGTTGTAAAACAAGCCAAAGATCCGAATAGAAGCTAAGACCTACAAAAAACGTGGTAAGCACCCAAGAAAGCAAAACCAAAGGCAAAACAACCGCAAAAAACTTTACCACAAAAAACAATTTACGAGACACAGGCATAGATAAAAGTGACTGCATCAACCCAGACTCATAATCCCTAGCAAAAGACAAAGCCATTAAAACCCCACACATAATAACCCACGGCAACATTAACGAAGCCACCGTAGCACTCACACTATCCATCACCGCAGACCGAAAAACCTCTGGAAACGCTGAGTGAGCAACAATCTCCGTAATAGGCATCACTGACATAAGGGTTAGTACTGCCATAAGTGCAACTGTAATTTCTAATATGGGTCTGCCCCAAACTTTACCAATCTCAGCCCTCAACAACGCTAAACCCGCACGAAAAGACAAACTTTTAAGCCTCCTCAATCGCCGATTTAAAAACTGCTTCTAAATCAGACTCCACCATTTTCAATTCATCCAAAGACGCCCTAGCCTGGCCTACAAGTACAGGTAAACGTTGTTTAAACAGCCCAACATCCTTCACAATAACATGTAAAGAATCATCAACTACTGATAAATTCTCAACATACTCCTCAGCCTTCAAAAGAGCCGCTACTGACTCAGCTGGTTGCACCCTAACAATAAACTTTGTAGACATAGTTTTATCAAACATTTGTGTCAACGTTCCTTGCCGTAATAGTTTGCCTTTATTCATTAAGATAAAATTGTCACACACTCGCTCAAGCTCAGACAATATATGACTTGAAATCAAAAATGAAACACCTTTTTCTTTATGCAAAAAGGGTATAAGTTCAAGAATCTTGGCACGATTCAAAGGATCCAAGTTTGATGTGGGTTCATCAAGAATCACAAGCTCCGGACTGCCTAAGAGGGCTTGGGCTAAACCAAGTCTTTGGCGCATACCAGCAGAATATCCCCCAATACGCCGGTCATACGCACTCTCGTCAAGCTCAACAAGACGTAAAAGCGTCTTAAGCTCAACCAAAGAATCAGACACCCCCCTTAGTTTAGCCATTAACTTTAACTGCTCAAGCCCCGACAAATGATCATAAAACGCCAATTTTTCATACAAAACCCCCACCTTACTGCGAACAACCAAAGAATTACGCCAGCAATCAAACCCAAACAACTCAGCCTTGCCCGCATTAGCTTTGATTAATCCTAAACTTAACCGTATAGAGGTGGTTTTGCCTGCACCGTTAGGTCCAATTAACCCATTAATTCCTCGGCATATTTTCAAACTAAGGCCATCAAGTGCCACGGTAGAACCGAAACGTTTTGTAACAGACTTAAATTCACCAATAACCTCACAATCCATAAGAACACCTCATGTCAATATTTGATATAAAATTGAATTTTAAAGATTGATTTGAAAAAGTTTCACTCTTCTCACTATTTTTCTTCTTCAGAGATACTCTATAAGCAAAAAACCCAACCAAACCAAACACTACAACAAAGACAGGTACTAAAAATAACCACCAAGAGAAAGATGGAGAAGACCCCGAAGAAGACGAAGAGGTCCAAGTATCTAAGGTAAAGTTTAGGTTTTTTGAATAATCCGACAACGAAAAGATTCCGTTAGATATAGATGCTACACCTAATTTGTTTAAAAGCACCTCATCACGAACACCCTGCGATGGAAAACTAACAATTATACCGGTTGTTGGATCAAAAAAGAACTCATATAACACCGCGCTAAATTGGTCTGATGTACCAGTTTTTTGATAATAACATTGAACCCATTTTGAGACTACTACACTACTACGTCTAAAACACTGGATATAGTTTGTGTAGTTTGATTCTCGCATCATCCGCAGTAAACTGCCACTTAACAACTCTTCGCCGAGAATTATACCCTTCTTCCCAAGCACCAACCTCACG
>Ga0209755_10007155_pt1 | contig 12160 bp, 8 predicted proteins | sample TergutCo191P1_FD_187301 | JGI IMG/M metagenome (GOLD analysis project Ga0209755, IMG submission 187301) | Cornitermes sp. P1 segment gut microbial communities from Petit-Saut dam, French Guiana - Co191P1 (SPAdes) (version 2) | ecosystem: Host-associated > Arthropoda: Insects > Digestive system >... | reverse complement strand
ACTTAATGAAAACAGCACTGTCACTCACTAATCAGGAAATGAGTGAGGTGAGTATCATACAAATTTTTGTAATATTCACAGTCACTTCTTATAAAACTCAGGTTGAGGAACTTTGTGGATAGTCAATTAATAAAATTAGAAATTGATGCTACATGTTGTTTAGAAGTAGGGGAGCAGAAGTTAGGTTTTTCATGTACTGTGGTTTTGTGATGGTGATGACTTCACTGTGTGCTGTGAACCTACAGCCCTGACTGACATGTTGCAGGTGTTTGAAGACTGGAACAAAGGCGAGCTTGATTCATTCCTCATAGAGATTACCAAGGACATCCTCAAGTTTAAAGATTCTGATGGTGAGTATTCAACTTTGTGGTGCAGGTACAGTACACTGCAAGTATTTTATGCATAATATATTTGGCTACATGTGAGGGTGTTAAGGGTGATGATGTAGTAAAGCCTTATTAATTCAAAGTTCTCGTGACTGGAAGGTCAGGCTTTGAATTATCTGAATCAGATTATCCAGTTTGTGTCAAGGCACACTTCCCTGAAATGTGGTTCATTGAAATCTTGATGTGTTGTCAGTTATGGTGTTTTGACTTAGTTGAGTAATTAGAAGATTTCCTTCTTGTATTCATATTTTAAATGCCTACTACGTAATTTAATGCAATTTACATCAGAACACAAGCCCGCAAACAATTATGCATATTTGCAAACTTTGATTCTGGTTCATTGCTTCTTAAAATGAGACTTGTTTGATCTTGTTCCAGGGGTCTCCAGTGTTACAGAAATATGAATGATTATGTGAATTTGATACATTAAATTTAAACACTTGTAAGGCAAAACTTTTGTAATTTTTCATTGTCTGGAAATCGTAATTGGCATTGAAGGGGTGTCATTCATAGGGGTCATTGTAGCATATGATGGTGCTGACTGACTGAACATTTGTGGCATATATTACTACAAAGTATTGATGTTTTTACATTCTATACACCATATGATTGTCTCTAGTTAAGTTCCTTTACTCCAGAGCTTTGAAAAGGACAGCCATATGCAGCCAAGCATAACTGACCTTGAAGTATATAACTGGTTGCAGAATGACCATGATAATATGCTGTACACAACATGCCAAGTGTGGGTGTAACTCAGTTTCAGTCGAAGTACAGGTGGACTGCCATATCCTTGCATTCCGTATCTGTGGTTTTAGTTATCTGCAGTTGGCCTTGGCCCCCCCAAAATTTGGAAAGTTAAAGAAACAGTTCATAAGTTTAAAAATGTGTGCCAAGTGAGAACGGGCCATAGCGTGGTAAAATCCAGCAGCCCAAATGCACCCAGTTCTTGACTCATCTTACTTCATCCCAGTACCCACGCTTCCCCACAAACTTACCACCCTTATGCTTCTAGCATTCTCGCTGTTCAAATTACTGTAGTTGCTGTGTTATCGCAGTCTTTTGGTTCAGAAAGCCCTTGTGGTGGACACCACTGACTAACCCACCCACTTAGCCAGGATATTTTATTGTCCATTCACCACAACTTATAAACACAGACAGCAGTTGTGAGTGCAAGTGGGAACTAAAAAGTGGTGTCAGTGTGTGACGCAAGATGGTCCAGCAGCAAGCAAGCGGCCAGCTTCAGAGATTATACATACGTGGAGAAACAGTGTTGTGTACACCTACAATTGTGCATGTGCATGTGTATTGTGTGTGTGTGTGTGTGTGGTAATGCATACCTTTACCACCAGATAGAGGCTGATATTTTTTAAAAAATAAAAGTTTCTTATTACAGGTTATGTACAGGTGCGTACATATGATTTTCATTGTGAAATGTGTAACAGTGACGTGTTTTTTCATTGCTTATGTGCTGTGATGGAAAAGCATGATTTTTATTGTTCAGTCATCCCTTGAAACTGTACATGATACTGTACAGTACAGGTACTGCATTTTTTCATTGCTCAATTGTCTCTTGAGGATTAGGCTAAAACATCAGAATCCCTTACTTTCATACATATGAGAGAGTGAGAGAGAAAGTACACTGCGAATGCACAATGTGGTGTACAGCACACTTTATTATTACTTTATTTAATATTGGTAATGTCCTACTGTGCATAATTTATCAATTAAACTTTACCGTATTTATGTATGTTACGCAACTATCACGTTATATGACATTACATGTAGACTTTGGTATTATCTGCAGTTTTCTGTAACCGCAGTAGGTCTTGGAACATATTACCCGCGGATATGGCGGTCCGCCTGAAGCTAGATTTTGGAACACGTAGCAGGGTTGCTAGTCTTGGGGTTGGCAACACTGTTTCTCCTGTGTTGGTTTATGTTACATGAAAGTTTTGTGTTTTAAGTGCAAAAAATCTTGATTTCTCCTTTTTGTGTACATAAAAAGTATGTGTCGGCTAACATTTGTTGTCATTGTCCAGTGAAGTAAATACAGTACGACTGTATTTTGAATTATGCAGCTTCCAGTAATGAATGGTTTGCAGTATAGTTTCGAATTTCAAATCTGCCATATTTTTAGTTAACTGTATTAGGTTGTACCCAAAATCCTATGTTTGAAGCCAGTGAATGTCATGCTTTGAATTATGTGGTATTTCATATTAGCCAGTTTCAAATTAATGAGTTTTCATTGTCCTACCAAGCAGTTGTTGAAAAATTTTTGAGGATGTGGTTGCCAGATAAATGTTTTGATCAACAGAAAAAAGGTGGGATAAGTATTCTTTCGGGCCCCAGTGTGGCTCTTGTTCAGCTTAGCTTCAGCTGTACGTTTTGTATGTTTAGCTGAGTTATGTTTGTCCTAGGCTGTGTGTTTGGTTCTGTAATGGTCTGCGTGGTTATTCCACAGGTTCATATCTTTTGGAGAAGATTAGAGACTCAGCAGGACAGAAAGGTACAGGGAAGTGGACTGCAGTGGCAGGCCTGGAGTATGGTATACCTGTGACACTGATTGGGGAGTCAGTCTTTGCACGGTGCCTGTCTTCGCTGCTAGATGAAAGAAAACACGCAAGCTCAATCCTTAAGGGACCTCCCACGTCTGAGTATACAGGAGATAAGAAGCAGTTCCTTGAACACATTAGGCAGGTAGGCCACACTGTGAAATTATCTTTCTGCGTACATACTGTTAGGGACACACTCTTAATGTGAGTCTCATCCCAACCAGCAGACCAGACAGCCACCCACACTGAGTGAAAAATACCAGTGTCGCATGGATACATTGGGTTCTCCTGGTGATGGGCATGTAGTTGCCTGAAACATGTAGAGAAGTTTAAATAAATATAGTAAGAGGTAGTGTGCACCTGGTTGGCTTCCTTTGAAATGTCAAGTATATGGTCCGAAGTAACAGTTCATTATTATGTGATGTAACTGTGTTTTTTCTTTAGGCTCTTTATGCATCCAAGATTGTGTCATATGCCCAGGGCTTCATGCTGCTGAGAGAGGCTGCCAAGGTACATGGCTGGAACCTTAACTATGGAGGCATTGCACTCATGTGGCGTGGTGGATGCATAATACGGAGGTGAGGCACACTGTGTTGGCATTTGATGAAAAGCTGATGACTTAATGTGTAGATGGCAGGCTTACAAAATGCCACACAACAACTTGGATGTCATTCTGTCAGACTGTCCTCATGTTGACTGTGTGTATTGAATTTAAAGAGAACACAGCCAAATGACTTGGTTTTTGAATCTTTGAATGTACAGCATTATCATCTTACACCTTGCGGCGTGCTTGTGCCAGTTGGGCTGCAGTGATTCAGACTGCAACTGGAAGTGAAACATTTATGTAGTGTTTGACATTGCAAATAGAAGCTATTTACATTCGTATATCTATTCCAGACAGCTTCGTACACGGACTTTAGATTTGCGTGTTAAAAGTCTTCTTTAAAATTTTAGGAGGGGTTGTGCCACACATCCCATAAGTAAAAGTGAAATGAACCAACAATGTAAATGTCAAATATGTGTAGATATGTAACAGTTCTATGATTGTGCCTTATAATCTGGATGTAACAGAGATTACTAACAGATATGTAATTTATTGCTTTTTTTTTAAATTATAACCAACAAATGCACAATTAATATCATAAAAATGTATATCACAACAATGTATAACCTATACAGTATACAATGTATAGATTATACATTGTTGTGATATATTCTTTTATGATATTATTTATGCATTTGTTGGTTATAATGAAAATAATAAAAGATGCACGGTTCATGTATTAAAATAATTACTGCTTGATATGTGCAGTGTGGAGTAGGTGCAGCTGTTTGACTGTATACTGTGGTACATAGTGAAGCTTGGTACACAGTGTCTACAATTTCCTGTTAGAACAGTAGAAATTATGTAACTGATTGGACTGGGTATAGCAGAGTATATTGTAATGCATACTTGTGACTCTGAAGTTTTAGTATGAACTTTTATTGTCTGGCCTTTAAATTCCAATGTAGCTGCTAAGAGCCAGGGTTATCTTAGCTTTTAGGTGCCCATGCCACCACCCATGCAGGACATCATTTACCCCTTTATCTGCGAAGACACGGCTGACCTGTTTGGCTGACGAATGTTAAGTACAGTTGCTGTGTAAATATTTACGTGCAAATTTAGGAGAGAAATGAATCTGATTGATGACACCAAAACTCCTTGATACAGTATATTTGTCTTTGCAGTGTTTTCCTGGGTGACATCAAGACAGCGTTTGAACGCAATCCACAACTGTCAAACCTGCTGCTTGACCCTTTCTTTAGTGAAGCTGTACAGCGCTGCCAAGCTTCATGGCGTGAAGTGGTGGCTGCTGGTGCCACGCTTGGTATCCCTCTCCCCACATTCAGCACAGCACTTGCCTTTTATGATGGTTATCGTTCTGAACGGTTGCCAGCTAACCTCATCCAGGTATGTCAATAACTGATTGTGTTCAGTTTATGTAACTGGGGAACATGAGTAAACTTGTAATCACATCAGTTCCTGCTGAAGGAGGTAGGCACATTGTTGAGAATGCTGGAAATGCATTCCATACCAATGTGGTTGATTGTCCAACAACACTTCTGTGCATTCTTTTGTGATGAAAGCATCAAATCTTGAACTTTCAGTAGTTTTTCATCTTCATTGTTTTATGACAGAAAATTTCCCCAGTAAAGGTTTATGGTTTTATGACAACAGTTTCCTGGTGAAGACAAGTTAGTACTTAATTTAAAATCATCGAGGGAGATTGTGGACTGGAAAATCCAAGGTTCAATTCCTGGCAGTGTAAGAGATTTTTCTGATGTTCAGAACATGTAGTCCGACCTCTTCAGTGTGTACTGGGGATTTTTTTTCCTGGGGTAAAGTGGGCAGCGTATGAAATTGATCACTCTCCATCTAGTGCTACGGTTAAGGAGTGGAGCTATACCTCTTGTCCCCTTATGTGTCTCCATGGTATGGACAGGGACTTTTATCTTTTTGTTCCATGATAGCAGTAGTACTGCATTAGGCCCAGTGCTATCTGAAACTACACAGATGAAAACAGTTTTTTGTAAACCTAAGAGCATGTCATGTGATTATCAGTAACAGTTTGAACTGTTTATTTCAACAGGCCCAGCGAGATTACTTTGGTGCACACACTTATGAATTACTGGCCAGTCCTGGAAACTTTGTTCATACCAACTGGACGGGACATGGTGGCAATGTGTCTGCCAGCACTTACCAAGCGTAGCACAGCATCTTTTTGTGGGTGAGTGACACTAGTGGTTCTAGCTCCAGGGATGAAGTTCAGTCTGTCAGGATCTATGTACGGTCTGCGCTTTATACCATGGTCACAGCCTGGACAGAGTAATGGGGCAAACATGTTTCGTATTGCCAACTGTCTCTATGATGTTGACAACTTTTGGTTTTTAACTACAGGAGTACTTTTACCATATTTTTGACCGTGACATTTGTTGTGAATGTAAAGTCCTTTTTTTCCCCTGCAGTTTACTATATTTTATTTCATAAGTGAATCTTGAAGTGCCAACCTCCAGCCTCTAAGCAGGGCTTGCATATTCTGAAAATGTGTCTCAGCATGCAGTGGAGCATGCGTCTTGAAATATGAGCAAGTTCTTATTGAATTTTGACTTTCAAGTCTAGCAAAGATTGTGGAGTTTTCTGCATAGGTTAACCAAACATTTTCTTTCTTATAATAAAACCAACCAGATGCACTAATTTCTTAAATTTATTTTTGGAATAAAACTGCATGTTTTGGATAGTTCCTCTGTCCATCATCAGGAGTCCCGATCTGCTTGCAAGCTGTCGGCAAACCTGTATGACATATACCATTACTGTGTGTACAGTGAAAAATTCCTGATGATGGACAGAGAAACTGTCCAAAACATGTAGAGTTTTATTCCAAAAATAGATTTGAGAAATTAGTGCTTCTGGTTGGTTTTATTGTAAGAATTTTTCATGATGCACGGTCACCTGAATGTCAAACATTTTTTCTTTGCTTCTAATTCTTGGTTCCAGAATAAATTGAATATAACAGAATTTAGTGCTTCTTATGATGCATGAGCCATATAATTTTGCATGTGCCCACTGCAAACCATATTCTGCAAAGTCATGCAATGGAATTTCATGGAATTCATGGTGATTTTCAGAGCATCAGTATTTGTTACATTCCTGCTGAATGTAAACTATGCTTTACCCAATAAAACACAAGTTTTCTTATTTTCTTCTTGTCCAATGCTGAATCTATTGTTCAAAATTTTTACACTGTTCTGTATACTGTTCTATTACATGGCACTACTGATGCAGGATATTTTATGTAAAACTTGTGTAAGCATTTTTTTCCATGGTGCATACTTTGCAAAAGTGATGTAGATGGATACTCTTTGTTCAACTGAATACATTTTACAAGGACAAAGACCACCTGGATTTAGCAACCAGCGGTTAGCTATGCCAGTAGCTTGACGTCCAGCTTTTAGCTATGACAGTACAGTGAACGTGTAGGGTGGTGTGACATCAGGGGATACGTAATTGTGCCTGTGTGTAGTTAAAATTTAACTGATTCTCTAATTTTTTGAAGTTGGATGTATTTTCAGTCACATTAATTTCCCATTACATAGAATTGAGTGAGTAATAGTGTGCTGTCTGAAGAAATCTACCCACATTCTCAGAAGTCAGATAAAAAGCAAAAGATATCTAATTTTTTATATTTTGAATTCTGAGGATATTTGTTATTGCCTTCTGTAGTACTTGCATAATCTGTATTAAAAGTGGTCAAATTTTGTAAGTAAATAGATATGTATAATGCTAGTAGTTTATGAACCTGGGCAGCAAATTCCATATAGAAGATTAGTTGTGCCCTCAAGTCCACACAACAGCTTGCTTTTCTAGTCCTGGTGGACTGATGTGACATCCCTTCAGATCAGGACAGTGTGACCGCATGTGTCATGTATTTTAAATGTAACTTTTCAAGGCTAGTGTTGTATATATTGATTTAAGAAGTTTGCAGAACTATTTAGAACATGCAGCAAGTAGGAAAATGTTGGCATTCAGCATAACTGTCTGCTTAAAAATAGTTTGTGTTCTGACTTTATGTAATGTGTGGTTTCAGAGACTTTGAAAGATTATTTCTGATGACACAGTCAAGCTGACATATGCATTCATAACCAGCTCAATCCAATTCTTGGTCACATAATGATCTCTGAGAAGCATTACTGTGTGCTGTGAATGCATTTCTTGGTTCGTTGCAGCAGCAGGGGCATCAGCTGGTGATAAAGGGTGAAGTGAAGTTGTGAAATTGCAGACTGGGTGCCTGGTGTAGGAATGTGGCATGTTCAGTGTGTCAGCATTATGTATGCATGAACATATGTCAAGACATGAGATTTTGGGTTCTCAAAACAGTGAGTGTTAACATTATAGGCTTCTGGGATGTGGCATCTGTAGTTTGTTAGATAGGTACCACTATTTTGCCAGCAGCTGCTGGCTTCACTCACATTCCTTCTACCCTAAAGGTAGCTGCAGCATCTTCCTCCAAAACAATGGTTCTCATCTGCCACACTACATGACATTATATCCCAGATGACTATAATGTTATACTGTGTCACTTTTGGCAACCAACCAAGCCCTTTTCATGTATCTAATAAAACAGTTCCTGCATTGAAACTTTGCATTTCTTTGTATTCAGATGCTTGTTCACTTTTCTCCGAAGGTCCCAGACCACAAGCAGTAACCTTTTTAAACACCATACCTGCATATCCTTCCTGTATGAAGCTGCTGGTGGTCTAAAGACAGAAGACTCCAACATCAGCCAAATGAATCCACTGCAGCTTCTTCTTTGTGACAACATAGCTCAGCCTTAGGCAAAATCTTGTAAAGGTAAAGTTGTCCATATGACTGGATAATGTCATGAAGATATGTGAGGTAATGCAGATACAACTGCATGCATTTTTAGCCCCAGCACTAGGTTGAGGCCAGTGGTCAGCTTCATACCTTGGCCATATTACCTTCAGCGTGAGAGGCCTTGGTACTCATGAGGTATCAGGCTGGGTGGTCCCCAGAGCTGAACTGGATGCTGTGGATAAGGGAAAAATTTGTTGCCACTTTCAAGAATTAAGTCTCAGTTCCCTAGAAATGTAGGCCCATATGACTCAGCTGTCTCCAAATTAATACTGTTTGTTAAGACACTCATAAACATAATGTAGATTTATGCTTAATTGTAAGTATGGTTTATGAGTATTGTGAACTGTCAGCTAGCCAAAGGTATGGGAATTACAGAACCATGATATATTGCAATGAACACATTAGTAGCACATGGTATACAGATATAATGTATTGTGTAATTTTAAATGATTTGTAAATATGAAGCTTAACCCTTTGACGCCGGAATTAAATCCCCCTGCCCCTGGCCACTGTAAGGCCTTTCGGCTATTTAAAGGGCTCACTGCGCAACATATATATATATGTCGTTTGGCAGCTAAGGGTTAAGCAGCTTAGTTTTTTCTTTTGAAATTTTTATCCATTTAGAGAACAGCATTTATTTGTATGTAGGCTACCATCTGTTTTCACATCCATTAACTCTGTATTTTGTCTGAACAGTGTATATGTGTCCTGTATGATTCTCACAAACTGCAGTTATTTTCCTAAATGACAAAAAGTGACTGATATATGTAATACTGTTCTCTGTGAGGTAGAACCAATATATATATATATATTGCTGTGGTCTGGTGTATGGGGCTATATCTGAGGGACATATGGTTCATTGTCTTGGGCAGGGAAGAGGATAGGCAGTTAAGTCATTCAGCAATATGGTATAAAAGTGAAACCTGATATAAATTCAGAAAACATCTTCAATGGGTGTAGTGAAGTTAACTGAGTTCTGTATTTTTTTAAGGTGAGAAATGTATTTTCCCCTGACAGTACATCTGGTAGTCAAGATAAATATGCCCAAGTCTTCTTGCTTTACCACCACAAACTTGGTCATTGGCACAGCTATGAAAACATGTGCACACTGCTTCTAGAATGCAGGGAGAAACATAACATCACTGTGTACAGAATGTGTAATACATGAATAAAATGCAGCCCACTACATGACCTACACTGTCTATATTTTGTGCAGCATAAGAACATAGAGAGTGCCATATAAATTTTAACCCAATTACATCCAGTGATTGTACATCAGAAGACAGCTTTACATGGTAGGAGTTCCTCTTGCAGCAGGGATGCCAGCTGTCTCTAACTACAGATTGGCACTGTACCACTAAGCTGTAATGGGGTGATGCATATCTGCTGTCACCAAGCTTCAAAGCAGTGAACATGCTTACCGGGTTATTGTGTGAAATATGACGCACCAGAGTGAATGATGCAATTTTGTTTTGTTAATGATGGCCTATTTAATGATGCTGGTAGCAACTGAAGCTTGTGGTGCTGAATGGTACAATGTTAAGTGAACAGCACAATGAAAAGGCTGTCGAAGGTAGTGGTCTTGACCAGCTTAGGTTCTACCTGAATGAACTAGTACAAACACAAAAATAATCAGTGCCACAGCCAAGGTTCAAATTGGGCACTCCTGAATATAAAACAGAAGTATTGCTGCTGCAGTGTACTTTGTGTAAATGGCAAGATGTATGTATAATGCTTTTTGCATGTGATGTATTTCTGGCCACGAGTAAAGAGTTACATATAACTTGCACTTACATAAAACACCACCGAGAAAAAGGACAAAATTGTTGGAGTTCTCACAGCAGTGACTAAGGATTGCTGTGTTCTGGGATGGAACTGTGTAGTCTGATACAAGTGTATTAATGGTTCATAGATCTGTTGCCTACATATTAAGGATGGTAGCAGGATTCTCTGAAACAATGCTAGGTTTGAGGTTTTCACAGTGGTAACTACAAAGATTGATCTTCTGAAAAATCACACCCCACAACTGGCAGCACACAGATGATATTTCAAAGGAATGTGCTGCCTCCACTATACGGTATTACTGCTACTATTAGCAGAAAGGGAGAAGGCGGCACTGTTGAACAAATTTAATATTTTGTCTATGCTTGAAAGTATATGTGACTACTTTTGTATTTCGAGAGTGGTACCCCTGCTCAGCAGCTGACATCCGCTTTCCCTCCATTTTAGTGTTTAGACTGCTGGAGTAGAAGTGGCAAGCACTGAATTGGTCACAAAGCAATTTTTTAAATTTTAACTTCTAAGTGATTCGTGTCTGTATTGTGTTCGTAGAGGTAAGTTTGATTATGCCACATTATATCAATGTGTCCTTTACTTATGGTATCTTCTGTAATTATTCCCTTTTTATGTTTCGTGTTTGCACGTGGGGAAGATTTGAACATTGCGCTAAGGGGGACATTTGAACAGTGTTCAAAAACTAATGGAGCTTATAACTAGTTTAGGACAAAGAAATGGTTTGCACATATTTAAAGAAGAGAAATAAGCCTGATGTGCCAGAAGTGGTTATAAAAGAAGCCGTCAAAGCTGTACAGGGAGGAGGCTGTCCCTAAAAGTAGCAGCTCCCAGATACGGAATTTAAAAAACGAGCAATGGTGACAAGCGTAGTCGGCCCAATATGTTTACTTCGCGTTACAAAAGTCGGCAAATTTTCAAAGAAAACCAGGAGTTGATGTTAGTGGACTACGTAATTAAATGTTCAGAACTGAATTACGAAATGACATATAAACAAATCCGTCAGCTGGCATACGATTATGCCAAAAGACTGCCGTGCAAATTTCCCAGTAGCGGGACTGATAAAGACTGCAGGAATTGACTGGTTACAGGGTTTTAAGAAACGACACAAGAACCTTATGCTTCGCAAGCCCGAAAATACAAGTCTGTTCAGGTCCACAGCTTTCAGTAAAACAAACATAATGGAATTCTTCGACGATTATGAGCCTGCACTTAAATCTTGGAAATTTACTGCTGACAGAGTGTATACCATTGAGGAAAAAGAAGTAGACTGTCTACAGTTGTACAGTCTTCTAATATTGTTGCTCAGACTGGGACAAAACAGGCTGGACAAGCTGCCTCGGGTGAACGAGGAACTTCGATTACCGTATGTATGATTATTAATTCTGTTGGTAATAATGTACCACCGTTTTTCATCTCTCTAAGAACAAGACTTAATGATTCAGTGATGTTTGATGCACCACCTGGAATATTGGGGTTCGTAAATAGTCCTCAAAGCAACTGGTTCACAGGACCTCTTAAAGTCTTTGAACGTACGAAGAAACATACCAGAAGCTCCAAAGAAGATCGTATCATTCTACTAATGGACAATCATGAAAGTCACTGCACTCTTGATCCCATTCTCTGTGCAAGAGAAAATGGTTATCACATTAGTAAATTTTCCTTTCCACTGCTGCCATCGATTACAGCCACTGGGTGTAGGAGTGATGGGACCACTTTAAGGAAAATTACATGTGGCAAAACATGATTGGATGACTGCTAATCCCGGTAAAGTGATAACAATCTATGACCTGGCATAATTGACAAATGGTTGGGGGTGCTGATACGTCCTTGGCCCGACCTACTTCCCGATGTCGTACGACAGAATCGATAGTGTCGTTGGAAAAATGGATCTCTTCATGTGCCGAACTGCAAGTCCTTTCTTGTTACAGTGGCTGAAAAGAAGCATGTCAGGCGACGATCGCGATTTCAACAACATGGAGACGCGAGCTGTCTTTCTTTTCTTCTTTTTTTTTGGG
>Ga0209755_10007154_pt1 | contig 12160 bp, 11 predicted proteins | sample TergutCo191P1_FD_187301 | JGI IMG/M metagenome (GOLD analysis project Ga0209755, IMG submission 187301) | Cornitermes sp. P1 segment gut microbial communities from Petit-Saut dam, French Guiana - Co191P1 (SPAdes) (version 2) | ecosystem: Host-associated > Arthropoda: Insects > Digestive system... | reverse complement strand
CGGCAAAGTAGTTTTATAGCGAATATACCAGGAATTTTGAGTATTGGAAGACATGAAAATAGCTGGAGTCAGATAGATAAAAAGCCATACCAGAATATGGATTACCGGTGGAGGAACGTGCCACTTTGGAAATTTACGGGTTTTGTACATTACAAGCTCTTTAGCCGCTCTTCGGGGTTTAAAAGTGTAACAAGCCTAAAACCCAAATGATTGTTCATAACAACAACTTCACCTTTTGCCATAACTTTACCGTTAACTTGTAGATCAACATTTTCCCCAGCCACCCTGTCTAGCTCTATAACAGAGCCGTGCTGCCAATTGAGCAACTCTCTCACAGTTACCATTGTAGAACCAAGTTCCATAACCATTGGGAACCGCAAATCCTGCAGTTGTTCCATATCCAGACTCTTGCGATTGCTTTTTACGTATTCTTTTGGCATGCAAATAATATAGTAAATGCAATTACTATATTCCCCGTATGATAGACCTGAAAAAAATCGAAGACGGCTTTCGCCTTGTTTTAGAAGGCTTAGGGGAGAATCCGTTAAGAGAAGGTTTGCAAAAAACGCCCGAACGTGTTGCGAAAATGTATTCTGAGCTTTTATGCAATATAAATAGCGAAGAAAAAGAAGAAGACATTTTAGCCACTCAATTTGTTGAAAAATACGATGAAATGATTCTTTTAAAGGACATCCCGGTTACGAGCATTTGCGAACATCATTTTTTGCCCTTTACGGGAGTGGCACATTTGGCTTATGTGCCGGGAAATCGCATAGTCGGGTTATCAAAATTGGCTAGGGCTGTTGACTTTTACGCGCGCCGCCCACAGGTGCAGGAACGCTTGACAACCCAGATAGCGCAACTCATAAGCGACTCCCTTGAACCTAAAGGCGTAGGTGTTGTGCTTGAATGCATTCATACCTGCATGACGATTAGAGGCGTGAAGAAAACCGGCTCGGTAATGTTCACAAGCAAACTGTTAGGTTCGTTTAAGAGCAACGCAACTACGCGAGCAGAGTTTTTTTCGATGATAGGAAAGCATTAATTGCCTGGGCCAGGCTTTTGAACTTCTGTAAATTTCTATATTCCAAACATGGGCATAAGTATCGAAAACATGAAAAGAACTTTGGTTAAAACACCAAAGTCTTTGATTTTTGCGCAATATGTAGATGCGCTAAGGCTCGCAAGCTCAAACAATGAGCAAAAACTTGACGAAGCTTTGCTTATTGCAAACAAAGGCGTAGAAGCGAATCCCGGTTTTTTGCCGGGGAAACTTGCCAGAGGACGTGTATTGCTGGAAAAAGAAGACTTGGTTGGGGCAAAAATTGATTTTGAAGCAGTGGCTAAAAGAGACCCGTTTTGCGTTTCTGCGCATAAACTGCTTCTGGAAACTGCTGAAAAACTGGGGCAACCGCTTCAAACAGATATTTATGCAAAAATTTTGAGCACATTAGAACCGGGATATGCTGCGCCTGTTGCTCAAACAACGCCTTCGCCTAAAACTCAAGCGGCTCCTTCGCCTGAAGCTCAAACTGCGCTTTCTTCTGCGCTGGACGATATTTTAGAAGAAGATGAAAAAGATGAGAAAGAGACCGAAACCAGGCTTCTAAAAGCAGTTGATAGCATAATAGAATCCGCATCTTTGCAGCAACTGCCTGAGGCAACTTCCATGTTTGATAAAGAGCCTCCACCGGCGGCTTCCGAATTGCCAATAGAGTCTTCTGCGACGAGTATAGATGACATATTAAAAGAGCAACTGGCAGACAAACCCGTAGAAAATCTTCCGGATTTGACCGGTGACATGGACACTCTCTTGGCATCCACCTTAGATACGGAGCCTAAGCCTGAACCAGAACCGGAGCCTCAAGCCGCAAAGGATTCCGCTCCTCAAATAGACGATATACTAAAAGAGCAACTGGCAGACAAGCCCGTAGAAAATCTTCCGGATTTGACCGGTGACATGGACACTCTCTTGGCATCCACCCTAGATACGGAGCCTAAGCCAGAACCAGAACCAGAACCGGAGCCTCAAATCGCAAAGGATTCTGCTCCTCAAATAGACGATATACTAAAAGAGCAATTGGCAGACAAGCCCGTAGAAAATCTTCCGGATTTGACCGGTGACATGGACACTCTCTTGGCATCTACCTTAGATACGGAGCCTAAGCCAGAACCTGAACCGGAGCCTCAAGCCGCAAAGGATTCCACTCCTCAGATAGACGATATACTAAAAGAGCAATTGGCAGACAAACCCGTAGAAAATCTTCCTGATTTGACCGGTGACATGGACACTCTCTTGGCATCCACCCTAGATACGGAGCCTAAGCCAGAACCAGAACCGGAGCCTCAAGCCGCAAAGGGCTTCGCTCCTCAAATAGACGATATACTAAAAGAGCAACTGGCAGACAAGCCCGTAGAAAATCTTCCTGATTTGACCGGTGACATGGACACTCTCTTGGCATCCACCCTAGATACGGAGCCTAAGCCAGAACCAGAACCGGAGCTTCAAGTCGCAAAGAACTCCGCTCCTCAAATAGACGATATACTAAAAGAGCAGCTGGCAGACAAGCCCGTAGGAAACATTCCAGATTTAACCGGAGATATGGATGCCTTGCTCGTTGAAAAAGAAACTTTAACCCAAAGCCCAACGGAAACGCTTGCGGAAATTTACATGAGTCAAGGACTGCCGCAAAAAGCTACCGCCGTGTATAAAGAGTTATTAGCGCGCGATCCGGGCAACGATGAATTAAAAGCAAAACTGGACTTAGCCGAAACACAGGTAATTTAAGGAGAAAAAAATGTCTGAAGCTCAACCGCAAGAACAAACTGTACGCATAGAACAATTGCTAAGAGCAATGGTAGGAAACGGGGCATCCGATTTGCATATTCGCATAGGCATTCCCCCGACATTTCGCATTCACGGCGATTTGAAAAAACTTTTTGACATAAAAGTTACCTATCAATTGATGGATAGCTTTTTGGGCGATATAATGAACCAATCCCAAAAAGAGGTCTTTGAAAATACAAAAGAATGCGATTTTGCCTTGAGCGCAAGGGAGCTTGGGCGCTTTCGTGTTAATGTATTTCGCCAAAGAGGAACTCCTGCCATAGTGTTCAGGCATATAAATTCAAAAATTCCGGCATTTGCCTCTTTGAATTTGCCCGATGTGGTTTTGAATTTATCTCTTCAAAAGCGCGGCCTCATTTTGGTTACGGGCACAACAGGTTCCGGTAAATCCACCTGTTTGGCTTCTATGATAGACCATATAAACGAAAACGTTTCCACTCACATTTTGACTGTGGAAGACCCGGTGGAATTTTTGCACAGAGATAAAAAATCCATAGTTTCCCAGCGTGAAATAGGAACGGATTCCAACAGCTATGCGAATGCTCTAAAGGCTGCGCTTCGCCAAGATCCCGACGTTATGCTTATAGGCGAAATTCGCGATTTGGAAACGATGCAAATAGCCCTTACCGCCGCAGATACCGGCCACATGGTTTTTGCTACAATCCACACAACAAATGCGACGGAAACCATTCACCGCATACTTTCAATGTACCCGCCGCACCAGCACGATGAAATTCGCCTTCTTTTGGCCTCTTGCTTGGAAGGCATCATATCTTTGCGTTTGCTGCCCAGAAGCGACGTTGTTGGGCGAATTCCCGCAGCGGAGATTTTGGTGAATACAGCTGCCATAAAAGAATATATTATGGATAAGAGTAAAACCGAGTTTATAGAAACCGCTGTTGCGGAAGGCCACATGCAATATAAAAGCCAAACTTTTGATCAGGCTTTGCTGGGTCTTTACAACGGAGGCAAAATTTCCAAGCAAACGGCTATGGAAGCGGCCACGAATCCTGAAGATTTTGAACTTAAACTCCGCGGTATAACAGGAACTTCCGACAGGGGCTGGCAGGTGTAGTGCCTAAATTCTCTATAGGACAGAAATGGACAAGCGAAGCGGAACCGGAACTCGGCGTAGGGCAGGTTATTAAACAGGATTTTAGAACTGTTACCGTGCTTTTCCCCGTTGCCGGCGTGCAAAGAATTTATAATTCAAAGGGTGAGCCTCCGTTGCTCCGTTATATTTTAAGAGCAGGCGATAAGGCCACTTCAATCAAAGGCGCTTCTCTTTTTGTCGAAGAAATTGCGGAAAAAGACGGCCTTTTATATTATAAAAGCAAAGGCAAAAGCATTTCGGAAGCATTGCTCAATTTCAAGCTGCAAGGAGAAGACAGCTCGGCCTGGATTTTAGATAAATTGCTAGCTAAAGATTTTTCCGCGAATTTTGATTTCTGTTTGCGAGAACGTGCTGCGAAGTTGCGAGGAATATGGAAATCTTCTATTGCGAGAGGAATGCTTGGCCCAAGGCTTAGGCTGTTGCCGCATCAGCTTTATTTGTGCTTTAGAGTGCTGAGGAGCGCGTCTTTGCCAAGGCTTATGCTTTCCGATGAAGTTGGGCTGGGCAAAACAATTGAGAGCGGTTTGATTTGGAATGCTTTGCAAACTGAGGGCAGAATAAAAAAGACTCTGGTGATTGTTCCGGAACAATTGAAAAATCAATGGATTATTGAGCTCGGAAAAAGATTTAATCACTGGTTTACAAACATAGGCGAAGATTGCATTGGCGAAATTCCGCTCAACGATACCGTTATATGCTCGCTGGAATTTTTGCTTGCAAATCGCTATGCAAAGGCTTCTGCTTTGGATGTTTCATGGGATTTGCTTATTGTTGATGAAGCGCACAGGTTAATTAAAACATCGCTGGGCGCAAATGCGCAGTATGCTCTTGTAGAAGAGTTTTCACAAAAAATACCCGGTTTGCTTTTGCTCTCCGGAACTCCCATACAACTGGCTCCAGAAGCTTATTTTTACAGGCTAAGGCTTTTAGACAGGGCTCGCTTTCATAACTGGGGAGAATTTGAAAAAAATCAGGATAACTATAAAAAAGTAGCGAAAGATTTATCTAAAATTCCGCTTGATTCCGACAAAGAGCTCTCTTGGGAAGCTTTGCAAAAAAACATCCCGAAAAATTCTCCTATTCGCTCATGGCTTCCAATAAAAGCGGATTTATCCTTAACCGCTACGGAATGGATGAGGCGTGTTATAGATGCGTTGGGCACAGGTTCATCCGTGTTTCGCAATACGAGAAAGAGCGTAAAAGGTTTTCCAAAGAGGATTTTGAAAACGTATCCATTGTCCGGGGAATGGCTGGCGGCTAGTGGCCGGTGGTTGGTTTCTTTTGTAAAGGAGCATAAGAGGGAAAAAATTCTTCTTATCTGCTCTTCTTCTTCTTCTGTTTCTGAGCTGCTTGCGCTTTTAGAAGAGGGGACTGCGGTTGCGTTTAGGGAAGAAGAGACTTCTTTGGAACGTGATAGGGCGGCAGCGGTTTGGATGCAGCCGGATGGGCCCAATGTTTTGCTGTCTTCCGAAATAGGTTCCGAGGGAAGAAATTTCCAGAGCGCGCGGCATTTGGTGCTTTTTGATTTGCCACAAGACTCCTCTTTGCTTGAGCAGCGCATTGGGCGATTGGACCGCATCGGGCAAGGCTCGGAAATTTACATCCATGTTCCATTTGCTAAAAAGAGCGAAATGGAAATGCTCTATCTTTGGTATCACGAGGCATTGGGCATTTTTGAGCATTCGCTTATGGGCGGTGGTGAAATGTATGCGAAATTTGAGGATGAATTAAAAAATTATTTGAAAAATCCTGCAAAGAAATATGATAAATTTGTTAAGGAATTTCTGCCTCGCGGCAAAAAAGAAATGCTGTTGATAAACGAGAAGGCAGAAGAAGGCAGAGATCGCTTGCTGGAATTTAATTCGCAAAACAAAAAAATAGCCGAAGAGTTGCTGGCGCAGGCAAAAAAAATGGATTCAAATAAAGGCCTTTTGCCTTTTGCCTTTGACATGCTGGAGAGATTGGACATAGATGTTCAAAAAGGCGCTTATCCCAGCAGTTTTGTCCTTAAGGGGGCACCGGAATACCCTGAGCATGCGGCACTTTTAGGCGTGGAAAACGCCCGTTCCTCTGAAAACGGAGAGGTATCGGAATCCGATGGCTGCTCAACAACTGTTGTAACGGAAAGGGAAACCGCTTTGAATTATGAGAACATAGGCTTCTTTCATTGGGAGCATCCTATTATGCAAAGGCTTTTTGATAAAGCCCAGGGCGAAGGCTTTGGAAATGCGGCTTGCGTTACCGGCGATTTGATTCCTTTTGGCAAGTTTTTTGTTCAATATAATTTTATTTTGGAATTTTCAGTAAATGCTAGGTGGGGAATAGGCAACTTAATAGGCGAAAGATTTTTGACAGTAATATTGGATAACGAAGGAAATTTATATGAAATGCCGGACTTGGAATTTAAAGATTCCCGTGGCCCGGATATTCCACAAACGGTTTTGGAATATTTTGCAACGGAAGGATTTGAAAATGCTAAAAAAGTTTTGGATGCGGAAGCAAAAAAAATAGCGGCTGAAATGGAAAAACCTGCAATATCGGCATTGGAGAGCGAATTGCACCGCTTGGAAGAAACCTGCCTGCTTTTGCGTGATTTTGAGCTGGGCAAATTGCTGGATAAAAAGAAGAAAGACATAGTTGCCTGCAAGAAAAGCCTTGAAAATCCTAAATTAAGGCTGGATGGGGTGAGGATTATATGCACAGCCTAGACGTCCGTTTTTTTCATTTTTGGCGCAGGCATTCTTTTCCCGAGAGAATAGACCGGGTTTTGAGGTTTTATACGCGCCTTGGCGATGGATATGTATGGGCTTTGGTTGTTGCGTTTTTATATCTGTTTTACGGCATGGAAACCTTGTTTTTAATTGTAACGCGCGTTATACCCGTCCTTTTCGTTAGCCTTGCTCTTTACTGGGTGGTGAAGCTCACCGTTCGCCGCAAACGGCCTTTTGATTTGTTGAAGAGCGTTAGCGCAGAGGTTCCTCCGCTGGACAAATACAGTTTTCCGAGCGGCCATACCATGAACAATCTGGCTGTTGGTTTTATTATTTTTGCGGATGCTCCGGGTATAGGCTGGGTTATGATATTTATGCCGGTAACATGGGGGCTTTTGAGGGTTTATTACGGCGTGCACTGGCTTTCCGACGTGCTGGGAGGAATTATTCTTGGTTTTTTAAGTTTTTGGCTCGGGCGAATTATATATATTACGTGGTATTCATATGGATGAGCCGGAATTGAAATCGCAGCACAGAAAGCGAGCAGACCGCGCGGTTATGTTCTGCTTGGCGCTGTTTTGCATTTTTAGAATAGGCACGGAATGGCTGTACGAAGACAACGCGCGAAACCTGGCCATAATAACGGGTATTTGCTGCTTTGTTATGCTGGCTGTATTCCTTTTGCAAAAAACCGATCTTAAAAGCCTTCCGTTTTTTATTCCATTTATAATGTATGCCTCATATATAGCTGGGTCTATTGCCGTAGATTCCTTTAAATATGTTTACGATGTGTGCATGATTGTTTTGGCTATTGGGGCGGTATATTTAAGCATTAAGAATTATTTGGCCTTTGTTGCGGTGGCTCAGGTTATAAATTTGCTTTTAAGCATTTTTATACTGCCCAATCATGTATCGGCAATAGAAAACGTGTGGGTGCATTTTGCCTTGGCATTTTCCGCTAGCGTTGTGCTCTTTGTGGTTATGCGTTATGCGATTAGCAGATCAAATGAGGTTGATAGCGCTTTTGCTTCTTTCGGCGCATTGATGAAGATAACTCCCAGCGCGCTTATTTTGGTGGATGAAGACGGTGATATAAAATATCTGAGCCAGTCTGTTCGCAAAGTTTTAAATATACGGAGGCCGGAAACCTTTGTGGGCAGGAGTTTTTTGGAGTTGTTTAGAGAAGATTCTGCGAAGAATTTTTTTATAGATATAGCAAAAAAAGGTTCCTATCATGAAAGTTATCTGAAAATAACCGTAAGCGAGCAGGTTAAAACATTTGACGTGTTTGCGGATAAAATGTCTGATAATATAAAAGACGGCATGTTCTTTATGCTCAATGACGTCTCGGAAATTGTGAGGCTAAAGGAACTGGCGGAACAGGATTCCCTTATGGACAGTTTAATTCAAATTCCCAATCGCAGAGCTTTTGACAGGCAGATTGTGCAGGAATGGAACAGGGCTTTGAGGGACAGGGTTAATTTGAGCTTTTTGATGCTGGATATTGATTTTTTCAAAAAATATAACGATACTTTCGGGCATAGGCAGGGAGATGAGCTTCTTAGAACCGCAGGAAGAGTTTTTACGAAAAGCCTTAAGCGCAGCACGGATTTCGTAGCCCGGATTGGAGGTGAAGAGTTTGGCGTTTTGCTGTATGCCACCAATTCTTATCAAGCGAATGTGATTGCCGAGCGAATACGCAAAGCCGTTGAAAACGAAATAGTTTTAACTTCCGGCGGAGAAAAGACTAAATTCACCGTTAGCATAGGGGTAGTAACTCTTATTCCTAACATAAATTTGGAATATGGTTATATTGTTGAAGAAGCGGATAAGGCTCTGTACAACGCAAAACTAAACGGAAGAAACAGAGTTTGGGTCGCAGATTGGGTATAATAGCGCTGTTTTTTGTCACGGCTGCATGGGCTTATAAGCCTCTTGGCCAAACGGCTTATTTAACTTCTTCTTTTGGTGAAGACAGGGGAACGCGCTACCATATGGGCATAGATTTTTCTACAAATATGGAAGAAGGCTGGCCGATTATTGCGCCGAGCAATGGGGTAGTGGAGCTTGCGGCTAGAGGCGCATTCGGTTATGGGCGTTATATAAGATTCAAGGCAAGCGATGAGCATATTTGGGTGTTTGCGCACTTGGCTGAGTTTAATCCGAGAATTGATACTTTAATTCGCAGGGAAATGCTGAAAAAAGAGAAGGCCAACGTGCTGATTCCTCTAAAAATGCGTTTTAAAAAAGGCGATACTCTGGCATATAGCGGCAGCACGGGCATTGGCAATCCGCATTTGCATATTGAGCGCAGAACGCCAAACGCGAAATTCGCTCTTAATCCGTGCAAAAAAATGGAATGCCCGGATACCATGGCTCCTCTTATTTTAGATGCGGCTCCTTTTGAGGATGGTTTTGCGGTTAAAATAGTTGATTACAGCCGTGAACCTTTAGAAAATCCGATGTCTATATATTCGCTGGAAATATATCAGAACAAAAAGAAAATTTTCAGCAAAAAATACGATACTATTCCTTTTGGGCAACCATCAAAAATAAATGAAGATTTGATAAAAGCAGAAGATGCGGATACAGTTAGCGACTGGCATTTTATAAATGTGAAGGTGAAAGCCGGTTCCAAAATATTTGCTATAGCCAAAGACTTTGCGAACAATGTTTCAAAAAAAGAATTGAAGTTAAGAGAAGATGCCCTAAAGCTAAAAGCCAAGGATACCACAGAAGTTCCCATAGAGCCTCCGAGCTTAGGGGCTCTTTATTTGCAAACCGATTTTGCCGGAAAATTGCAATGCCGCATTCCTGTTTTGAATTTTAACAGCGCGGATTTCAGGGATAAAAACAGCAAATGGATTATTCATGATTACGATATGGTTCCAAAAGAGCTGATCGTTGAAAGGCGAGACTTTGATTTCAGCGAACCGTTGAAAGTAAAGGTGTGCAATAAGGCGGAGGAGTGCGTTGATGCGGAGGTTAAATGCCAATAATTCTCATTCTCATTTCCCTAGCATTTTCCCAAGAATTGTTTGTTCCGCAAAAACCTGTGAAGCCTTTGAAGTTTTGCGTTTCGCAAAAGGAATGGCTTGCTGCCGCTGAAAATTTTGAGGATTGGCAAGAGGTTGGCGGAATAAGAAATTTGGTGATAAAAATGCCCTACGCTACATTTGATAATTTTACCGGGCATGATATTTATTGCGGCATTCAGCGTGCTTTTTTGCATAAAGATGCTATGCAAAAGCTGAGATGGGCGGCGGCAGCTTTGAAAAAGCTGGAACCTGATTACAAGTTGATTATTTTTGATGCGGCACGCTCCAATCATGCGCAAGAGGTGTTGCGAGCCGCAGTGCGCGGAACGCAGTGGCAGCATTTTGTATCGTCTCCTTCAACCGGCAGCATACATGCGTATGGAATGGCTGTGGATATAGGCTTGCTGAATGCGCAGGGAGAGCTTGTGGATATGGGTCTGCCTTATGATTCTTTTGCTTTTTATGCGGGCAGGAAAGGCGAAGCGCAGGCATTGGAACAGGGTTTGCTAACCGAGGCGCATATTAAGAACCGTGAGCTTTTGCGAACAGTTATGGGGCAAAGCGGATGGATAAATTTGCCCAGCGAATGGTGGCACTTCAATGCAGCTCCCTCAGATACAATTAGAGCGAAATATGCTCAACCCCTGCCTCTCCAGCAATAAATGCCTCTTTTGCAATTCCTATGAACAAACCGTGGCCTACAAGTCCCGGGATGGAGTCCAGTTCTTTGCCAAGAGCAGCAGGTTCCTTTATTAAACCGAAATTCGCATCTGCGATTATGTTCCCGGAGTCGCTAATCGTTGGGCCATCTTTGCAAGCTCCAGCCATGCGAATTTCCAAAACACCCCCCAGGCTTTTCACCCAAGCTTGAACTAAACCCTGCGCTACAGGCAAAATTTCCAGAGGAACCGGAAACTTTTCGCCTAAATGCCGAGTTTTTTTTGCGGAATCCGCAACTATAATGAATTTATCTGCTAAACTTGCCACTATTTTTTCAAGCAAGTGAGCAGCTCCACGCCCTTTTATCAGATTCAGCTTAGGGTCTATCTCATCTGCGCCGTCTATTGCCATGTCCAAATGCAAAGCAGAACCGCAATCCATTAATTCAATGCCCATTTTGCGGCAAAGGATGGTGGTGCTAAAACTGGTGCTAACCCCGGTAAATCTTAAATTTTCCGTTTTTTGCCGCTCTGCAAGCCTCTCCAGAGCGAAAAATACCGTGCTACCGGTGCCAAGCCCGATTTTCATGCCGTTTTGCGCTAAATTTGCCGCTGCTATGCCGGCTTGCCGCTTTAGGTTTTCCATCTTTGGAAGATAGTAAAAAAAATTTGTATATTTACGGCCTAATATAATAACTGTCAGGGAAGATGAAGAAAATTGCAAAATGGATTTTTTTTGGGCCGGCTAAAGACTATCTTGAGACTGGTCGCGAGTTGCGGATAGTAACTGCTAATATGGTTGCTATATTCGGAATCTTTTATACCGTAATTTTTTTCACCCAATTGCTTTTGGCAAGGGAGATTCCGTTATATCAGGCGGTGCTGGCTTATTTTGCCGCTTTTGTTTTTACTGCCTGCTTCATTGCAAGCCATACGGAAAAGGGAATAGAAAGGTTTGATATTTTGAAAACTATTGTTAGCTTGACCCTTATTCTTCTTTACGGCATGGTTTACGCCGTTGTTCCTTACGGTGATAAATGGGCATTTTTGATTCCGCTCATGTGTATTTTTATGTTGGAGCTTAAATGGGGTGTTATTCTTTCTACGATCTATTTTGCTATTATGGTTGTGGCGGAAATTTTATTGGATTTACGCAGCATTGAAGTGTTTGCTCGCTATGCTGCCATTTATTGGGCGCAGGTAGCTCTTATAATAGCTTATGAGATACTGAGAAATTACTATACCAGGAGATTGCTGAACGATAAGGCTGCAATTGAATTTCTGAGCGTGACCGATCATTTGACAAAACTTTATAACCGCAGGTATTTTTCCACTTCCATAGAGAAGGAATACGCAAGAGCCATAAGACAAAAGGAAACCCTGAGTTTTTTAATGGTAGATGTGGATTACTTCAAAAAATACAATGATGCTCATGGGCATTTGAAGGGTGATGAAGTGCTGGTTTCGGTAGCAAATGTTTTGATGCACATAGCAATGCGATCCAGTGATTTGGCTTTTCGCATGGGCGGTGAAGAGTTTGGGATTCTGCTTCCGGACACCGATGCCAAAGGAGCGAATCTGATTGCGGAAAAGATCAGGATGGAGATCAGCGATATGGGCATTATAACCGTAAGCGTGGGCTATGCCAGCATTATTCCTCACATAGGGGGAAATCCGGAAAATTTATTCAAGCAGGCAGATGACAATCTCTATAAAGCTAAGGAACAAGGCAGAAACAGGGTAGTCGGCTAATCGCTCTCGCTTTCCTTTGGGTAACCGTTTTCCAGCTC
>Ga0209755_10007153_pt1 | contig 12164 bp, 8 predicted proteins | sample TergutCo191P1_FD_187301 | JGI IMG/M metagenome (GOLD analysis project Ga0209755, IMG submission 187301) | Cornitermes sp. P1 segment gut microbial communities from Petit-Saut dam, French Guiana - Co191P1 (SPAdes) (version 2) | ecosystem: Host-associated > Arthropoda: Insects > Digestive system >... | reverse complement strand
AAAATCCATTTAATGTGAGGCAATCCACTTGTTTCCATTTAGTGCTGAGATTAAGGATGCATGAAGCTGTACTTCCACACCTCAGTACACTTTCAAATTTTCTTTCTTTAGGAAGTCAATGTGTAGCCTCAGCTTTGCTCTCTGTGAACTTATGTCATGAAATTAAAAACAATGAACTAACATAATTAAATCAGTAGTAGCTTGCACAACTGTCTAAGTAAATAAAATAAGCCTCTGACTAACTGTGACACAAAGCTTTCATGAAAAACAACCAAGGTTCATGTAGTGAAAATATATACATTCCTCATTTACTGTGTTTATACACTCAAGCAATAGTGCTTGGGACCCATATTTTGGATGTGTCAGACTTCTATTTCATTTGGGACATGGATTAGACCGACATATATTCTTTGTGTTTTTTTCTCTGTCCTTCCAGGCAAAATCCACTGTAGCACTTTGCATTAGACCCTGAGAGCTTCTTTCCATTTACTTTCCAATTCATTATTCACTAACAAATCGACCTTTTGGTGACATTTAATCTGAGGTACTGATAGGTTCATTAAAGTTCATTAACAAAATCGTATATATATGGTTTCGTCAATGAACCTTTATATATATATATACACACACACACACACACACAAAGTGTTGAAAAGAAAAGGGTTAAAGACTTCAAAAGAGTATTGTACTCGCTTAAATGAGAAAAATTCCAGGCCCACAAAAGTCCAAACACCAATGCCCACTTTGATATGCGTGATTTTTGTATTATCTCTACAACAGATGCTCTGTGTTACTCCCATGCTTGTCAACACATTTATCAGCTTTTTTTCTCTAAAGAAGTGTGTACTCATATTCTTTAAAAAAATCCTGGTTTTACTTGTATTTCCGAACGGGCTTTCTGTGCTTGTTGCTGTTAACACTTACAAGTCACTGATGGTGTCTGAACACATAAAAGTCTTTACATGACCCCATTTCTAAATATACAGAAGATTAAAGCTGAAGGATTGTGCAGGCCAGTTGAATGTACTTTTATGTCCTTTTCCCTGTTGACTGAAAGTCTGGTTGAGGTGTTGTCTGACAATGTGGAGACACTAAAATCTTTTGTGTACTCAGAATCAGGCAATGACCCAGAGGTGTTAAGGTATGAGTAGAGGATGCCTGTTGGGAGGTTTGAATAAAATCAGGAATGTTTGAACAAGTAGGCAGTTTGTGTGAGAATAAGAGCTGGAAGCTGTGTTGAGATGCATGGGAACCAGACAGCGTATCTGTTGTAGAGATAACACAAACGTCACCTTATTACACCAGGCATTGGTGTTTGGACATATAATGACTGGGAATTTTTTGTTCATTTAAGTGAATATTACATAATCTTTAAAGTCTGTAACCATGTTTTCAGTACCTGCTGCAGAAATGGTTACAGACTGCAGTCAGTGCTTGGACTGATCGATAGCAAAATTACAGACACTCCTTTGTTCAACGTTTACACTAAGTGAAGAAAGTACTGACACCACTGTGTTCATTGCTTGCACTAACTGACACCATGAGAGAACAGCTTGTATCAGCCAAATGTGTATGAGTTATTCATATTTGAGCCAACATCTCTGTGAACCATTTTCTACTCAAAATTAAAAGCACAGGTGTTCATAAATCATTGTCTCTACACAACCATTATTCACTTTTTAATGTTCACCATTTAATCAGAATAAAATTTTCAGCAGTGCTAAAGTTAACACAACTGATCGGTATTTACAAATTTCTGACTATGTCACAGCTGTCCCTGAATAAAGGACAACACTAATAATTGTTTTCTAGACATTGCATCTTTCAAGAGCTGTTCTGTAAGTCATATGTGAATATAAGCCATTTCTGAACCTTCTTACCTCAAAAAATTGGAGAGAACATTTCTGTTCCACCTTACTTCTTTGGTATGACTACACATATGTGATCACATATTGCAGTTTTGAAAAGGAGGAACATAAAAAATACACGTACAGTGTGACTCCCATGTGCATCACTGTCTGAAACAAATAATAAGAAAAATTGTAGATCAAATTGTAAATTACTTATACCTTTACTTGCTCTTATACAATTTTTTTGTTTCCCACATCATAAAACAGAGATGAACAAAAATTGACATATGTCTATGAGATTTGAGGTTCTCATAGTGGTGACTGTTTAGTGAGGTCTTGTGGGGTGTGACACCATGAAGCCTTGAACATGGATACAAATGCTTCACAGAAACATTTGCAGGCATCTTCAAAATAGAAATGTGGAAGATGGAAGCAGCATAGTCCTGCAGAATATTTGTAAACTTCTACTAGAAAACACAGTACCATATCACAGAAGAATGTTGTGCTAATACTCCTTTACCTACTAATAATGAAAGAGGGGGCACTACTAAACTTCATAGTCCACTCTAAATCACTCTTGGATATTTTTAGTAACAATTGGTTCCTTATTGCAATTGTACTTCGTGTTTAGTGTACTGTCACTATTAATCACAGTATTAAAATAATTATTTATTAGTCACCATAACATTTTCATAATCCTAAATTTGTTTTTATTGTTTTGTTGCACTACAGGAAGGATTGCCTGTACGACTGAAAGCTATTCACATATTAAATGTAATTTCTGTAATTGATCAACTCGTGTATATCCTCAAGCCTTTTATGAAGAAGGAAATATTCAGGATGGTAAGTTGAATAATGTAAAGACTTACATGTATGTAACGTTGGTTTGGCTACAGTGTGACCTGGTAGGTTGAATAATGTAGTGAAGGATGTGAATCAGTAGTATGATTGGCTTAAAACATTTGACACTGAAGTGTACTAAACAAAATAAAAGGATTCATATCACAGAAATATATGTGATAAAGGCGAATTTGGCTCATGGTTTTATGTTAAGGCACAGAGTAAATGAGTATAAGAATGTGTTAGGAGGATAGTAAAAGAATAAATTAAATAAGACCCTGTACCTTCAATTTGGAAATTAATTAAACTTTTGAAATGGGATTTCTTCTTCATTGTCTGTTTGGTATAGAAAATCTCATAAAAGTTACACTCTATTACACAATGAATATCTTCTTTCTTTTCCTGTTGCAATTTGTCTTTTAGTTACAAATATTCACTCTTATTTCTGTTCACTATTTCTTCTTCATCAGCTGCAAACACACTTGAAAATTTAAACTTAGATTTCAACAGAAATTCCAAATAATCATAAAATGTGTCTGTAATATGACTCAGAAAACTGTAGCCATGTAAAAGTCTACTCCTGTCCTTCTGAGGTGTGCAGTCACACGCTCATACACATCACAGATGCATCCTATTAAATACTGCCCTCACCTCATAAATAGATTCTACAACCTAATCCAGATGGTTAGAGGATAGAAAGGTCAACACCAATCGTATTTTGAGACACTGAAGGAAAAATACTATCTTCAAATTATAGGTGCATGAAAATTGCGCAACTATATTAAGCTCTTTTTTGTCAGGAATTGATAACATTAATGAGATTAGTTTGCTAATTATATACTTTGTTAAATGAAAATTTTTTTAGTCTGTACTGCAATAGTATTAGTGTTGCATATACAGATACAAAGTGTCGTTTTTATCTTCCATAATTTCTTTTTGTAACTAAAATTCCATCATTGCAACTTATGAGGAATCTAGTCCACTTTATTAAAAGAAATAAACACTACTGGTGAAGTTTCCATACTTTTGACAGTTTGTAAAGCTGCTTTGAATCATCTTATAATTCTGTTTTCCAGTTGCATTTCCATAAAGGCAATAATGAGACAATCTATCAGTATTTACCCAAGGAGTGCTTGCCACAAGATTATGGTGGAGAACTTCCGACATTGATCGAATTAGAGGGTATATATTCAAGTAAAATTACAAGTACAAACTCTTTCTTTCTTAACATTTTGAAGGATGAGCATTCTGCATCCACCAAACATCATATGTCAGACAATGACCAATCAGGTTACCTTAAGCGGTAATATATTTTGACTTGTATTTAAAAGGCCTTAGTTTGCATCTCGACTGGACAATGGCTACCTCAGTTAGCAATTGTGTTGCTTTGCTCAGTCCTTCCAGCTGAATGCCATGCTTGATTTGCAGCCTTGTATGTCTGTTGAAACTCAAAATAACACAGCAGACAATGAGAGTAACTGTGTCCTGTGTGATCAAAAGCATACATCATATTGGCATTTGTATGAAAGACTGTTTGCAATTATTGCATTTTTTCTTCAGACCAAATTTTTGTTTAGATAACATAATAACTTGTTTGTGAAAAGTATTTAACTCACATTCAGCTAAACATAATGTCCCTATGCTGTTATCTTAATCATCTGATTTTTTTTTTTCAGCTAGCTATTTGCTGAAGTTAAGACATTCTGAAGACTTTTTTAAGGAAGAAGAAAAGTTTCATGTGGATGAAAACTAAAGATCAAATAGAAGGAAGAACAAGCATGAGACTGTGACATCTTATCTTTAATCACTGATTGCAACAACTTTCACAGAGTGACTGGCTTTATATGTCTGTGTTGATAAGGGTTAATATCGGAAAACAAGAATTAATTCATAAACATAATACACTGAGTGCAAAATGTGGCATTAAAACTGTGCTCAGGCTCATTAAATAAGATCATTTGACAGAAATATAGTGCAGAATGTTGTCTGTGTTTGTCTAACATTTGTAAGAAAGTGATTAAATTTAATATGGGAGGAATTTAACTCCAAAATAATGGAATTTGGGCATTACGAATATTTTAGATAAGAAAAATTAAGTAATAATCCAGTTGTACTTAAAACATTACAGAAAGCATGTATGACAAGATAGCATATTTTGACTCGAAATCCAATTGTAATTTGACTAGTTTTTCTTCATTAATCTCAAACCCGTATCTACATCAGTGTCACTTAATTTTGCATTTGAGTGGGTAGCACTTCTGCTTCATATTTGGGAGGTCATTATTTCAAACCCCAGCTACAAGATTGGTTATCCTAACTAAAAATTTTCGTGGTTTATGCTGATCCCTTTGAATTTGAAGATTGTGGTCTTCTAAGGTATGGTGAAGATGGAGGCAGCAGGTTCTTCCAGAAAGGTGAATATATACCACACTGCCCATATGGCCATAATCTCCAGACACTGAAGTATTACTGAGATCATCACTAAACACACAGAGCTGTTAACCATGTCAAGAATGAGATGTAAGGTTCTCCACTGCCAGGCAGTACATATTACAGTCCTCTGTGTTATCATCCAGTGGGTCCAGACAGACACTGGGGCTCAGCCAGCCTCTTATTTATTGGGTACAAGGGCCTCCTTCCCCCAAAGTAAAAAGGCTTAGACATGAAGTTGACCATTTACCTCCATGTAACACACAGTTTAAGAATGAGTGGAGATAAACCTCCACCCATTCATATGGTGTGTTTTTTAATTAAGTACATTGACAATTTCATTTTTTACCTGATCTAGTGTGTGTTCTACTTTACCAGACTGCACGGTGTCATAGCCTATAACAGAACAATAAAAACACAAACTACAGTCATTACACAGGCCAATAACAAATTTTCTTTCTGTATTGTGGCTTTCGCGGGGTATGCAATAGAGTAAATCCACCCCCCACGCGAATATCACAATTTATGGAGGCATACGAATAATTTGTAAGGAAAGTTCACCAAAATGCACCCGCCCCCGCTGAAAGGACAGGCTTAATGAGGAATATATGGAAATCTGTCGTTTGTAGATTGTTGCATGAGCGACGCAAACTGCAGACAGAAGAATATACCTCAATTCCAAAGCACTGTCTTAGACCTACTAGCACAAACGTCCCTTTTGTGAACTGTTAAAATATAGAACTCACGTAAGCACCACACACTGTTGCCATGAACGAGTATATGTCATGCACACCTAGTCTCTCACACGCACGCACGCACGCGCACACACGCACACACGCGCGCACACACGCGCGCACACACACACACACACACACGGGTTCAGCGGCTGCAGTCTTCTGTTCGTCATATCGGCTCAGATAGTCTTGACACTCTTCCATCCTACAAATACATATGGGATCACCTTCAGCAATAAAAACGGTATTTCTGACAGCACTGCTTTTTATATATAACATTACCATAATTCGTCTGTTAATTCACGTAACGTTGTTAACAGATTACAATAAAACCAGCCACATGCTTGCAATACGACGGAGTAATATAAGATTCGGAACACACGGTGGCGCAGTTGGTTGAGACACTGTGCCGGTTCGATTCCCGTTGGTGTCATTGAAACTTTTCATTGATATAATCCTTGCGGCCGCACTACGGCCCTGGGGTCGACTCATCCACTAGCAGAATTGAGTACTTGGGATATCTCCTTGCGGGTAAAGGCGGCTAGTGCGTATGGCTGACAACCTTGCCACCTTCGTGTGTCAATTGTCTCGAAATCTGGGAGCCTCAACCTTCTGGAATCCTTTGGGCCTGTAATAATTCTGTAAAGGGATTCCTTTTCCTTTTTACTCTAAAATTCACTCGTTACTCCACGGCCTCTTTCATCGGACGTTTCTTTATTATTAGATATAACCATGCTTTAATTTTATTTTTCGAGTTGCCGTCATCTGATTTTACTACGTTCTGTTGTGTGCTGGATGCTCAACTCTTTCTTCAACGTTAACTCTTACCTCATACAGAACACATGCTAGTAACCATAACAACCTTGATGTGACGCACTCACTGACTCATTCAGCCACACCATAAAATAATACTTAAAAGCTAGAAGTGAATTCGATTTGACGTGAGTCATCTCTTTGGCTAAACAAACACGGAACCAGCACGTATCCGTCAGACAGAACGTGCATTAGATACAGAGAACCTAAAACATTTACATGTTTCGGTTTTTAATTAATCCATCATAAGGCTGTTCTTATTCAAATGCCACGCCATGAAATCATGCGGGGGGGCATAGACGTAGAACTCCTTGCCTTCCCAATCTCGACTCCAGATGAAGGTGAGTGGAGAGCTTCAAGCACCAGCTGTTTTTCCCACGCGTAAAGAGCCCTTGGTATTAATTCATTAGGAGCCAGGGTGGACCCCAACGTCAACATGGATGTTTTGGAGCAGAAAGTTATAAACCACTGCGAGACAAATGGGGATATATAATTTTCTATTGTAAAGAAAAGACCGAGTTGGAAGAAGCAAGCTTACCTTATGTTACTGTGCCTGTTACTGTGGTCACGGTTTAGAAAAGGTTTATTTGAAAACAGCATGGTTCATAAACTGTTCAAGACGTTTGGAAGCATCACAGTTACACATATTTCAAACAGATTCATATTCACACACACTACGTGTTTAAGCTTTCATTTTTTATATGAACAGACTGTGCAGAAGGAAGTATATCCTTCGCTTTCTTTTTGCTCACATTTGTTTAGCAAGCAGTGTTATCGCGCGAGCTATATGCGTTGGATTAAAGATTCACCTGTGTGCAGTCAGCCAGCTTCGCCTCTGGTAGCTTCCAGCAGCCGTGTGACCAGAGCAGTTAGTGATAATGTAGCAGCAACATTCGTGTTGTGTGATTGACAGTGCCTAGCACCCACAATCCAGAGATTTGAACCTCATACAGCTCACTAGCAAACCCCAACACTAAGCCTTGTTTCTTCTCGCAGCGCCATGTGGGCGCATGAAGATAAAGCTACAGATATCCTCAAACTATTTAATATTGTTTAGAGATTGAATAAATGTTTTAAAAGTTAGGATATCGTAGGGTGTTGTATGTTTTTGACTACACGTGTGTGTCTTTTTCGCAAAATTGCGAAATTGTGTGTGTCCGTCCGTCCGCAAGGAACAACTCGGCTTATACTGGACGGATTTTCATGAAACGTGATATTTGAGTATTTTCTTTGAAAATTTATCGATAAAGGCAATGTTTCATCAAAATCCGACACGAGAAATGGCTATTCTTGGAATAAAAAATGTTTTAGATTAAAAGTTGTGGAGAAAATCAAAGCACATGTTTTTGTCAATAACTTTTTTTTAATCTTATCGTTTATGAGGTAAGGTGGAAAAATATGGTACAGCTGGTCAAGCCACAGCAGCCAATATGACGCATGCGCATTGCATACTAGATAATTAAGGCTACAAACACACACTCACAATTGGTATTACTTATAGCTTTTCCAAGGCAACAAGGATTGCACGAACGCGCCTCAGTGTTACGTTACAAATAAATTGTCTGCACTGTTTTCGTCGTAACTGCTTTCTACTGTCATTACTTTGTACTGCCAGGTGTAATGCCGGGTTTATCCAACTTGTTTGTTTCTGTTGCATTAACCCGTTAAAATCCGAAGCTTAAGTAAAAGGCCTACAATAACCTAGTTCTTCACTCACAAGCAAATCACTGCCTCTGCAATATGAGTTCCAACCAATCAGTACCGTTGAAGGAAATAATCGTTATTTATTCTGACAAGTATACGAAACACGTATCTATAGCGTGTCTTAAAAATACAGTATAAATAATACCGTCTTCTGCTATGTGACGTCGTGTAGTCTAGGAGAAATTTATCAACTTTTGAAGTAAACTAATTTATCTTTCACTCTGAAGATTACGGCGGTAGGTTCCCAGAAATGGTACTAAATTAATGTTAGACTGCACGGCATCACATCGCAGAAGACGGTGTTATTTATATTCATAGCGTCAGAACATAAAATCTCACATATTTCAGTGTAATATAACTTTCAACCGCATGGTACCCTGAACACACTATTTTCAGGGGCCAATCACATTTATTTCTTTTTTTCTAATTGACTGTGGATCCTATTATCAGATTACTTTCGGAGTTACTTATTTTTAAATTCCTGTAACTGCTCGATGAATTTTCTGTCAGTTTATGTGGCAGTTAATGGGAACACAGCGAAATTAGTTCCGTCTATCTGGTGAACAGTTACCTCTTGCATTTCCCCATTTTAGCAAAGCTGATTAAATTCCTTAGCTGCCTTCAGAGGCTATATTGATGTTGTGTAGGCTGTAAAATGGTGTACAGGATTGAATGTATTAAGGTTAGACACTGCGCTGACGCAGTCTGGCGGTACAGTACAGTGTCTCCGCCAGCCAGCCAGTCCCTCAGCAGCGCCCATGCAAATTGACTGCACCACCGCCTCACTTGCCTGAAGGTAAGTGGCAACTGTCAGCTTAGAAATTAAAAATACAGGCCTATATATAGACACTGCCAATATACGATTCAAGAACAAATTAACGTAGCTAGAAACGCAAACACCTGATGACATTTTAAGATAAATGGCTGTGCTCCGGGATTTTAATTTCTTATTAATTACATATTTCGTAATTCACAGCACGAAACTACGTTGTTTATAGACCTTTTGTACTCTGAAGCCCAGTGGTTACCAAGTTTATCATCTACTCTGACATTAAGAATTTCTACTTTATGGTCAGGCTATTTACGCACATCGTGTGTGTCACAAAACAAACAGCTATGTAGCATTTTAATATCACTAGCTTTTTGACGGAGACACATTTTTTCTGGAAGGAAAAAAAAATTATTTTGAAATTTTACAAGAAATTCAGAATTTAAAGTGTCAAATGGTAACCAGTCTGCTGGACGAAATAAATTACAAGAAAATGTCAACTTTTCACATAAGGCGCGAGTGTGTTGATTTTCCTTAATTTCAACCATATAGACCCAAAACATTATATTCAGTATTCGTATTTTGAAATAAAGTCCCGGAAAGATTTTTCTTTAAAAGGAACTGATGTCGTTTTTAACGTTCGTAGTGGATATCGAATGAACAGCAGCACAACGTGGGCTTAAATTTTTGTAACTAACAAAATGTAATGAGATTTCGCTTTTAATTATTTAATTTGTCAAGCAGGAATAAATGATGTTGAGGAGTTTCACCAGCCACTTTAAAGCACACACTGACAATGGATGTACACCTAATTTGGGATAGTTTATCGGTTTTTTTATTACTGTAGAAATTTTAAGAACTCTGTAACCCAATAAAATTCTGTGTGACGTGAACACTGCAACTCCATGTTAAGGCTGTACTGACAAATTACACTCACGTTGATAAAGCTAAAATAGTCTCTAAATTGGATGTTACTTATTTCGTATTCGTTTTGTATGTTTTTGGAATATTTGGCATTTCTTGCGGTAAACTTAATTACAGGTAACATGTTGGAAATTTCTACCTACTATTAATGCAAAACAAAACTTTCTTTTAATTTTCCACCCGTACAAATTATGTGAACGCATCCACGTATCGTATGGTTTTTATCGATAGGGAAGATATGACTTCATATAGATCTCTTCAGACATAACCATATTCAAAGATGGCGTCAGTATCACAAAAAAAATTGCAATATGTCGCCAAAGTCGCCGTAGTAACAAGACAGAGCAAAATCGATAAAAAAAATCTAATACGCCTAATGTATATATAATGTTGCTTTTTACTTTTGTTTGTAATATTGTTGTGAAAGTTTAAGGAAAATATGTTGATCGTGTTTTCAAATAAAAAATTTATCATAGAAGAAGACTGCAAAGAAGGGAGTAAAAAATACTTTCACTTGAGAAACGGAATTCTCTATTCCAACATTTTGTTTGAATTACTGCAAGTTATGAATATTTTTTTTACCAAAACTCGCACAGGTGTGTGTCCATAAATCCACACGTAGGAGCACAAATATTGGTGTGCTATCAGTGAGAACAAGTCCTAACAGATGTCACAAGATCCATGTCAGATCCTAATAAAATATATTATGTACTTAATGGCATGTCTTTGTCTAGAAACCGTAGAAGTTTGTGGTGTCTTTCAAAATCTTAGCATTTGCTGTAACACTATAAGCATTTTCTCGACTTTTATAGAAATGTATTAAGGTACAGAACACTTAAAGTTAGGTATTTCTGAAGATTATATTTATTTTAAAATTCAGTTCTAACGAGTATAGTCGGTATAGCGATTTGCTACGGGATGGAGACCCAGGGTTCAAACTCCGGTGGGAGAGAGATTTTCCGCACCAATCTAGATCGTCACCGACGCATAAACAACCTCCTGTACGAGGAGTAACGAGTGTCTTTCCCAGGGGTAAAGAGGCCGGGGTGTGGCGCTGACTACCCACTCTGCTCTGGCGCGGGGGTCGAGTATGGGTAGAGCTATACCTCTAACTCCCTTATGTGTCTGCTTCGCATTTGACGCCACAGCTTTTACATTTAATTCCAACCATGCTAAATTCATAAGCTGAAGAAAACACAATAACACTTCACATTCCACGTACTGGGAAAGGACACAGTCTATACTACACTCAAATATGTGCCCTTTAGACCAGTTCTGGAAACCATCCAGCTTCCTGTTTAATGGGTAATGGGAGGGAAGTGGCTGGGGTGTGAAGCTCACTACTCAGTGTCATCCAGTGCCGAGATTAAGAATGAGTGGAGCGCTAATTCCACCCCCAACTATGCCTTCACGGCTTTCGGACAACTTCACTTTTGCAGACTGCGTTTCAGTTTTATGACAATTGCCTTGCAAATACGTTTACATGCGGAAAAAATGGCGCATGTCAGGAACTATTCGTCTGAAACAAAGCTACAGAGTGTCGTAGCGATTGTTTGTGATTTGGATAATTTCAACCAAGCCCAGTTAATATGACGTATGTTTCCTTGGAGTCTTTAAGTATGTACTGCAAATGGCGAGTTAATCTCTTGTGAGCAAAATGCAAATAAATCGATGGGCTGCGAGAGTTAGGCTCCCTTTCCTATATAGTTTAAGGCTTTGCTGTTCTGGGATGTTACAAGGCTTAAGTTGAAAGATGCTTACCGACATTTCGGAACAGCTTATCGGTGCCATCTTCAAGGGTAAAAAAGTCCTTTTGGACTGCTTGACCCTCGACGATGGCACCGATATATTGTCCCGAAACGTCGGTAAATGACTACAAGCCAACACTTCGTAACATTACAGAAGAGCGAAGGCATAAACCAATGGGTTGCTAGGGCCGTTACTAACATTTAAGAATGCGGATCAGTCAGATAGAACAGTTTGTCTTCATCCGGTCCGTCTTCACTCTGCTGAATGGTCTCACCTTAAGACTTTAAAGCACAGTGACACACACACACACACACACACACACACACACACGTACAAATACAAAACCACTCT
>Ga0209755_10007152_pt1 | contig 12164 bp, 7 predicted proteins | sample TergutCo191P1_FD_187301 | JGI IMG/M metagenome (GOLD analysis project Ga0209755, IMG submission 187301) | Cornitermes sp. P1 segment gut microbial communities from Petit-Saut dam, French Guiana - Co191P1 (SPAdes) (version 2) | ecosystem: Host-associated > Arthropoda: Insects > Digestive system >... | reverse complement strand
TTTTTGCTTTGTGCTTTGTTCTGAATACTGCTGAGGATACCCATTGTTCATTCTGTGCATGTAGTGGACATTTTTCCATGTGCTGCTTTATATAGAGGAGAGTGGTAACCCTGTTGATATGCTGACACTGTCTGGACCTAGCCAGCATGTTGTAAGAACATGGTCCTCATTGCCCAAGCTTGCCTATGTTACTCTGCTATACACAGCGTGTACATATGACACACTGCAGTACATATGAAACTGTAACCTTATGTTTATGGTTAAGTTAAAGTTGTCCTCCCCCACACGTGACTGATACTTTTTTTTTAGGTGCATCAGGCCGTTGTGTTGGTTCAATAACAAAGAATTTTTGTGTATTACACATACAGTCAAACACAACTGTATTTCACCTAGTAGTAGACACTATGATATTATTGCTAGAGTTTATGAACTATAACATTATAGCATGCTAGTTTTAAGTATATTGACACCAATATTACTAATGATACTATTTATAACATATACTTAGCGTAAGAATAGTAACCTACTTCGACATATTTATAAACAACTAATGGTAATTCACTCCTAACAGCCCTAGGTCATTGTGCCCACTATTGAAACAACAAGATCTCATTCCCCCCCCCAATCCAACACCCAATACCCTAAAAGAACGCCCCACATATGTTGTATAGCTGCTCTGTAAGTTAAATCACAACCTGAAGATGGCCAACATATGTGGCCGAAACATGTAGTTGTGTACCTACTGTATTACTGGGTGAAATATAGTTGTGTTCGACTGTATGTGTAATACACAAAAATTCTTTGATACATCTTTTTGTCTGTGTTTTACTTAACCGGCTAACTTTAAGATGTTTTCCCATTTAATTAGCCTCATTTGTTGAGTGTTTCCGAAAGCATCTTAAAGAGGTTTTCACTGTATGTCCGTTTAACCTTTAAAGGATGAATGTTAAATATATGTTTTATTATATTTGTCCAACAAATGCACAATATATATTAAAACTACATGTTTCTTAAAACATTCCTACATGTTTTGATGTTTATACATCATCATCAGGGAGTCTCTTATTGTATATGCTGAAGTTACAAAATAATGAAATGGGAACATTTATACAGGTGACTGGTACAGAAATTCAGTAGATGAAAACCTTTCAAACATTGTAAAATGTGTCAGGTTGTTTGTAATTCTTAAAATGCTTGTTTTATTTCAGTACACAGAACATTGTAATGTGGTTGGTGGCTGTATTTACAGTCAGTATAATCTCGAATTGTCTTTCTTGTGCATTCAGTCCCACATTAAATTATGATAAATTACAGTAAGTCAGTGAAGTGATGATATGGAAATGTTAAACTTGTATTAGTTGCTAGGCTTCCCCCTATTCATAGGGTTTCCTGTGTGAAGGTTTGAAGGGAACTGAGCTGGGAATAGAGATTGAATTATGTGGTATGCTTTTTGTACCACCCTGTGATATTAGCCAATGCATAAATGGGGTTGAGGTCAATGAACCTCTGCTCCTCAGTCAATACTCCTTGTTGTTGGTGGGTATGTGTAAAATGTGATTTCCAGCAGTTCATTTTTGCTGCCTTTTTTCATATTTTAAGAAACAGATATTGTTAATATATGTTGTGCATTGGTTGCACAAATGTAATAAAATTCTACAAAATACAAGATACATACATCAAGTTAGATACATGTATTGCAGTGAGCGCTTTGTGGTGGCTTAGTGATGCATATATTGCAATGCATGTGCCATGTAATTTGTGTGTTGTGTGGGTTGGCATGCTCAGCATTGTGAGATGGTCATCGTGAGCATGTGGAATCACTTGAGGCTCCTTACAGCTGTGGTGATCATCCAGGATAAGAATGGCTGCAGTTTCTTCTATAGAATATGCATATTTCTCAAAATGCTGAGCCATTACAGGAAAACAAGGGTTCATATATCTGGTTCCCTACATATGTGGGATCAGATTTTTGAGGGAAAGTTGTAAAACTTTGGTACATTTCTGAGGTTGACCAGTGTGGGCCACGAATTTGCGAGCAGAAAAAAGTTATTTTCCATTTCCAAACATTCAGAGGGCCAAATTATTGACAAGCTCTATGCATGTGTTCCTCATTCTCCTGGAAATTAGTCATTTTCTCCCTTCTTTTGCTTATGTACCAAGCTTTTCTCTACATTGTCTGAAGAACCATTAAGTCACAATCACAAGAGCTTCAGGTAACTGTTGTTAACATTTATTTGCAGTAGTGATGATGACTATGTTGTTAACTCCGTAGAGCAGAGTGTTTGTTGAGTAGTTAGTACAGTCTGTGCTACTCATGAAATTCTGTGCATTTTGTGGAAACTGAACTTTTATTTCTGTGTTCACAGGAGCTCACCACTTGCCCATTTAATAAGCCACTTGAATCCAGTCCATATCCTCGTATTCTCCTAAGGATATGGATTAATGCTATCCTGCCAACTATGCCTAGATCATCCCGGTAGTCTGTTTCCTTTGGGTTTACCCATTGAAATGCTGCTGTATGCATTCCCCCACCATGCCCTGTATGCAGCAAGTGAAAGATTTGTAATATACAGTAGATATTGTGAGTTTTTTCCCCACGTGGAGTCAGCAGATACATTAATGATGTGAATGTATCAGCGTTACACCTGTGGCAGAGCAATTACTGAGTGGTGTCTTCTTACGTTCAAGCCGTTCTGGCTGGTAAGGTTAGGAGACCCCTTGGTGTGTTCCAGAGAGTTGGCTTTGTGGCCATATCAATGCCATAGTTGCGGAACAAACAGACATCATTGTTACTGAGTTTGTTAAACATGTTCATGAGAAGACTGCATGCCTTGTCTTTGCATTGGTGCTTGTATCAAATTTTGTTGCATTTTTCCCAAAAGGCCTAAGCCCTATATTTCAGAAGTTGGGTCAGAGTTTAAGGTTCTCACATGTGCTCACGTCAGTGCTGTGATTTGTTTCAAAATATGCTTTAATGTTTTTTACTGTAGAAGGCCATTTTAAATTTGGCTGACACACTTCTAGTGACCTTGTAGTAGAGGGTTTGAAATGCCATCTGTATCTCTTGCTGATGTGAGATTTTCTGGCATAGTGTGGATATTTAAATCTGTTCCCAAGTAAACACACAGAAACCAGCATATTGCATGGGAGGCCATTAGCTGTTGCATTTTACAGACCAGCATAAGACGATAAATCTTAAAGTGTTAACATGATGGGTGAAGGTAAGGTCGTCCCATGGGTATATCATGAGGATGTATGTTGGACTGGAGGAACAGCTGCACACATTCTTAACCTCATTACCTAGGCGGATGTGTGAGGTCACCATGCGTTGGTCACTTTACTTCCAAGAAAAGAGCTCAGGGGGCTGGATGGGCTCCAGAGCCAATCTGCATGCTTTGGGGGTGCGAAAGGTCTCGTTTCCCTGGCACAAATCAGTCGACAGTTCCTTGACTGTCGACCTCATAGCCTGTTGAATTGATTACACACTCCTGGCTCCCACGCAATACAGATTATTCCATTATTGCGTTCTTCAGTGCATCGTTATTAGTAGACATGTCAACATGTACTCTGTGTGTTATGTCATTGTTACTAATGAGACGGTTTAGAAAAGGTGTGTGGCAGGTAACGTTTTTGTCTTCATTTTACGTAACTAGCTACCTGGAGCAGAATCCTTGGGAGGCTAATAAGTGCTCATCTAGTCGAGAAATTACAGTGGTGTAGGGATTCTTAAGGTTCATTGTCATGTTCAAAATCCTGCCCTCAATACCTGACCACATGACACTAGTCGATGTCCTCCTATCAGTTTCAATGTTCCTGTCTTACCAATGTGTATCTTGCTAGTAGTCTCTTTCCTTGAGGTTTCCCCACCAACAACCTGTATCCATTCCTTCTTTCTCCCATAATGTTACATTCCCTGCCCATCCCAGCTTTTTTCATTTGATTATCCACATAATATTTAACAAGGAGTGCAAATCATGATGCTCATCATTATACAGTTTTCTTTAGCATACTGTCACTTCCTCTGTATTAAACAGAAATATCTTCCTTAACACCCTGTTTTCAGACACACACAGCCTGCATTCTTTCCTTAATGTGAAAAACCATGTTTGACATCCATAGAAAACAATATGCGGAATTGTAATTTTTTATATTAATAGAGAGAGAGAGTGTGTGCGTGCGTGTGTGTGTGCGTGCGCATGCAGCTCCATTCAAATTCCAGTCTTCTACAGTTCCCCATCACACATTTAATTCCAGTAACAAAACATACTGCCTTTCTGCAGCTCTTATTTTGTCTATAAACTCACACACTGCATTAGTGTCGCTGCCTGTTAGGGTTCATTATTAAAATAATTTGCATTTTTATGCTCCATAGTAATGATGTGTTGGGGTAAACTGTAACAGCATTTATTGTTGTGGTTGTCAGTCTATGGATTTTTTTCTTCTTCTGTCTTAACTAGTAAATGTTTTTGGGTTGTTGTATTAAACACATTTTTTATGCTACATGTGTATTCAGTACACACATGAAGATAAGCACAACAAAATTAACTTGGGCTTTGTCACCTAGTACTCTGAGCAAAACACGATGCATCAGTAAGCAGGGTCCAACACATTAAGTACCTCTCTACCTTCTGACATCAGGATGTCAACAGATCCACATTCTGGAGTGCTATCCTTTCCTTTAGACTGTACACAATTGACAGAATCGCAAACTGAGTAATCCTGAAGGCAATTTACTGTCATCAGATCCTTTCAGAATATGTTTAAATGATGGTTACATTAATTTCATAACTCGGTGCCTCAGACTAACAGCATCAAATAAGATCAATCAGAAGAAGCAAAAGGTCTGATCTGAAGTATGGCCAAACCCCTTATGATTTTTTTTTTTTTTGGAAAAATGGGAACAGATCAGTCACATTAATCAAAGAAAGTCTTACAAGGTTTAGCCTGACAAATGTGATGTTGTACCGTAATTCTGATTGTGAAACTGACAGTAACTGCACTACAGCATTATTCCATATAAATTGTGCATCAGATGATTAATTTGCACCAATTTGGATGGTAAAATTGCTATACATTTTAATTCTTAACTCCTTCACTGATTTTAACACATTTCTGAACAAAACACAAAACAGTTTTTACAAGCACATAACTGTTTATCAGTTCTCTTTCACACTACACACAGTGACACAAGTCACTTGACACAAGACGCAAAATATTAAACATCAAGCGTCATGTGACTTTTGTACCAATGTGTACTGAGCAAGTTGCGTTACATGTGTATTATTTCTTGAAGTGTATATCTCTCCAAAATTGTTTTGGCACTAAGAATGGACAGCAACTGTCCACCTGTAGATGCCACAGGCAACAGTCTGGGTCATCACAGGTTCCTTATAAAACTGACCAAACTCTACACGTACTCCATGGCCTTGTGACATGTGTGTAGCGCTTTGCAGTCATCACTGCTGTGGCCATCAGTTTGAATCCATCAGACTGCAAAGTTAGCCCCTGTCCACCTTTTCAAATGCAGAAAGGTATCAACAGTTCAGATAAACTTTTCAAAACCAACTTTGATATTTGTTTTTACCTTAAGCTGTGACAGATATTCATTTCATTACTAAGAGACAGCTGAAATGTGACATTACCATTTTGTTATCCAATGTGATTGACAGCTGAGAGCTGTTGGGTTGAACACGTGTTGGCTCTGGTTAATTGAGAAGAAACTCACCAGGAGCAGCAGCTAAATTGATGCCCTTTAAGGTAAAACAAATGTAAAGTCAGTACCTGAAACACCCCCTCCCAAACACACACGCACATTCGCGACAGACAGACAGAGCACTGTACTGTACTGCACTGTACCCAGATGGTTATGTGATTCATGTTATCATGGTGGTAGGGGGTTTATAAGAATGTATCTATAATTTGAAAGTATTTGGTCAGTGGAAAATTCCATATAAAGTAGTTTATGAATTAGAATAATTTGTGGATAATATGATTGCAAACTTGTGGCAGACATGGTGCACACAGATGATGTGAGTGACATGTAAATTAATTAATTTATTATTTTTTGTTTCTCTCAGTTGCTGACCAAGGACCCACAAAGGCAGCTAGAAGTATTTGGTAATACAGCTGCCATTAAGAGACACCCATTTTTAACACCGTAAACTGGATAGCAGTTCTGGAGAAACAGGTGAAGCTGCCACTTGGACCACGCAGTGTGGACATAAGCAGCTTAGATCCTGTATTTATGTCCTGTCATAAGCATTTGTGAGTACAGCTGCATGTTAGTGGGGGTATTAGCAGCCTGACAGCAAGCACATGTTTGTTAAATGATGAAACTTGATATGGACTGTGAGATTGTGTGTGTGTTTTTTTTTTAAGTTGGTCTGAGAATTCACAATTTGAGGGTAAAATGCCTGCTGTATTTATCACCAACCACTTTCTACTCCAGCTGGCAGAAATTATTTTGACTTCTTCTGAAATCAGATGTCACATTTAAGTTAATTTCAAGTGAAAATTGTGTATGTTGTTTTATGGAGGATTGGCTGTCTGCTGAATGTGTTTTTTAATGTAGCTGTGTGGGAAGTTCTATTCCGTTTTCTACATGACACATTTCAAGAATGTGTTTGTATAAGATTGTATATTTAACAGTGAAAAAGAGAAACTTAAGTTATTATTGTGAATCATTCATACTTGTTCAGGTTGAAACTGAAGATAGCTTTCTTGTGTGGTGTGATGTTTTGTAGCTTGAGGGATGGATCACTGTCTCCCTGTGCCTGGCTAGTAAAGATTAGGAGCCTTGGAGTTCAGTGATACTAGTAGCAGGGTGAGACATGCAACGTGTGGCGTCACATGGATGGTAAATATTAGCAGCTTTGTATTTCAGTGTTATTAGTAACAGGGTGATAAGACTGCAATGTGTGGCATTGCATGGCCATGAAATTGTAACAGCTGGTTCATTGCTTCTTTCTAAACTATTGGGAAGTATTAATGCTTTGCTGTCAGAATTAAACGCATGGTGGAGGCTGCAGAAGTATAGAATTTACATGAGACCTGCGTAAGGAAGGACATTAAATTCCATAATCTGAACCTAAAAATGGGCAATTTGAAGATCTCTGTGACTCTCTCACACCCATTTTTTTAGGCTGTGGGCTGGGAAGAGCTGGAAAATAAACTGGTGCCACCACTGATCAGACCAAAAATGTGGAAGTGAGTAGCACAGATTGTGCATTTATTTCTTGTTGTGTGCATTTGACATTAAGGTGAGTAGTTAGTGAGGGGAATGACAGTTTTATAGCTAGGACACTTTCATAAAATGATTGAAACTTGATGTGTGTTCATCCTGTGTGTGTGTGTGTGTATTGTAACTGTGAATGAATGTGTGTAGATCATAGGCTTATTTAGTGTTGTTATGTTGGTATGATAACTCAGATTATTTCACAGCATGAAATTTGTATCAATGCAGATTAGCAAATATATTTTAACCTGGCTGCCTGAAATTTTTTAACTTCTTCTTGAATCAGGTGTCGTATTTCCATTCATTTCAAATGTAAATTGTGTAGACAGTTACGAAGGACTCGCTTTCTACCATATTTGTTTCTTAATGTGTTGCACTGTTTAAAGAACCATCCTGTTTGTTCCTCAGAGAAAGAAATTGTGAAGGGATTTTGATAGCACCTTGTACTGGAAACTAAATCCAGAAACTGAAGCGATACTTTGAATCAGAAAAATTGGGGTTGAAACTGAAGATTGATTTTTTCTGGGGTGTGATGCTGTGTAGCTCAGTAGTGAGGGACCTTGGCTTACGTCTTCACAATACAGGATATTTAATAAATTATTATAAATATGTATGCTAATAGATGAACAAATGGAGGGACATGACCTGTGCACTGGCCTTTTATATTTAGTAATTCACACAGCATACCTACATGTCTGTCACTTTCACAGACATGGTCTACTTTATATGACTTTCATATTTCCGACGTAACACAGATATTCCGTATTTTAAATGTTAATAATCCATACCAGATTCTTATCACATCACATATCATCACGATTAACCTTATTTTAGTCCCTAACATCTGGTAACAGAACACTTTATTTCTTACAGTACTGCACGGCTAGCAGCCTGTTCTAACTTGTGGCGGTGGTATTAGTACTATATTGAGAGACTGCCATGTGTGGCAGTGCATGGCTAGGAAAGATTAACAGCTGTGCAATTCAGTGCTTTTGTGCACAGCTGGGAAACAGGAAAGGATCTGACACATTTGTGTTTCTCATTACAGACAAATAAACATCGAGTGGACATCAGTGCCCTGATAGCTCCTACTGTTCCTGTCGATGTGTGTGGTGGGGTTACTGCATATGCAGCTTTTAGAGGACAGTGAAAGTATTGGTGGGGAACGTATCGTGGATGTTGTTCCAGGAGGGACGGAGCTCGAACCTCAGGTTAAGATGAGTTGGGCAGGCTACATATACTGTAAGAAGAGGAAGAAGAAGATGGTGCCATAAATTTTAGGTTTTTCTAGTTCTTTTGAGAATGATTTATAAAACTGTAAGTACACAATTAAAACAGCAATGTTATTCATGGGATTGTTTCTACAAAACACTGGCAGTGAACTCGTTTCTCTCTTGCCTCACACGTGAAGCGGCGGATTCCCTGGTGTGTCTGTCATTTCATTCAGTTTCTTTTACAAATTCACTATGTTGATTATTTTCTGTTTTAAGTGGGATGGAGTTTTATTATATTAAACCGAAATTTTTGTTAATTACTATTCGTTGATATGAAACATTTTTACATAAACACATACAGTAATATGTCTAAGATGCAGATCTGTGGCCATTTGCTAGCTGGGATTTTGGGTTCAAATCCCACCAGGGGCATGGATGTTTGTCTCTTGTGACTGTTGTTTGTTGTCGGGTAGAAGTCTGTGCATCAGGCTGATCATTCATCCAGAGGAGTCCTATTGTGTGCAGTGTGTCTGAGTGTGATAATGAAGCCTCACTAATACAGAGGACCAGGTCCACTAGGGACTGTTTTGCCATGGAAAAATATATAGTCAGTTGCTGGGTGCAGAAAGAAATATGTCATGCAGAAATTTTGTTTATTCTGGTGGTCAGTAAACTACACATTTCACTGTACATCATTTCTTGAAGCTGTACATCTCTCACTCACTCACTCACACACCTACCCACTCACCCATCTATCTTGAAACGTTTTAATTCACATAGAATACTGTTACTTTGCTTTAGGTGAAGTTGTGCCAGTTTCAGAGACTCCGCCCACTCATTTAGATGAATGCTGTGATCCTGTTCGATATCAGATGTTTAAATTTCAATAAATACACAACCTACATGTGACAAGCACTACTGTCAGTTTCACAACAGGACTGATTATACCCACAGTAATGAAGTTATTCAGTACCCTTCACCCAAGAAATGAAAGCTGATATCACATTTCTACTAACCAACCCCTTCTACTCTGCCTACAATGTAGGAAACTGAAAATTTTCTGTTACATGGAACAGAAAATGGTAATATTTCCACGACACACTGCCGTTATGCTGCAGTACTGTACGTACATATTTGCCACTATTTTATTCCCATACTTGAAACAAGTATTACACTTATATCGTGACATGTTCTAAAACCTTGTGTTGCTAGTCCCAGTGAAGTTCTATGAAGTGTTACATTCTATAAAGTATTAAGGGTAAAAGTAAATGAAATTAATTTGATACAGTCTTTCAGATTTTTGTAATTTACAGAACTGAATTTCACTGTGCTACTGAGTCTGGGAAGTGGTCACTTGAACCAGGCACGATGAATTGTGTGAAAGGAATGCCAGGACACAAAGCAAGCTAGGATTAAAAGTTAGCTGCATTTTATTAACTTAAAAGACTGCCTTATTATTTATTTCTTCCTGTGTTTCGCTGTGATTAGAGTACGAGTTAGTAATCACATTTTGTGCGTGCAAGATCACATAAACTCTGTCCCTTACTTCAGACAGAATTAAGAACATTACCATTTTGTTACAATGTACGTTCTTGGTTCAACAATATATATTTTTTACGGGGTGAGGCTGTCAGTCTCACGCCCAACCCCCATCCTGGAGGACCAGGGTATCCCGTTTCGTCTGGGTCATCACCCTAGACCTACCTGGCATGGTAGGCCCTACCAGTAGCTACGCTACCGCCAGCGTAGATCTCAGGATCATTTGACCACGCAAGCCCCGCCACTGCGTCAAAGTAGGGATACTTTGGCAGGGATATGATTATTTATACCAATATGATAAATATGTCATGTGTATAGCCTGATATAGGAGCTGAAGAACAATACAGCAAATACAGCAAACATGTAGTTTTGATTTTATCTGAATACACACACAACAAGAGATTTAAACACAACAAAATATGGATGTTATCTTGGGCAACAAGCATGACATATGTTTACCATATCCATAAATAATCATTTACACACAAACAGTACACAGAACAACACAATTACTCATTGGGAAGAGTGCAGGCCGTGCCCCGTCTTTGCGAGTTATACCCTGGCATTTGCCTTACAACCGAGGAAAAAGCACGGAAAAACCTCAGTCAGGGTAGCCAAAGAATGCCAGTTGGCACAATGAAAACAATATACAGACTAATGGTGATTAAATATCAGTCATGAAAACACAACTATGGTAGTGTGGACTTATGGTGGTGTTTACTAGCAAAAATAACTACACGTTTCAGCCAATAGCAGTCATCTTCAGGTTATTACAATTTTGCTCAGTGTGTCATATATATGCCTATATAGCGAAGTGATGTGATCTCATCATCGTTACGTGTTACAATCAGTTTATTTGGTTTGAAGTCTAATGGTCAATGACTGGTAGGATGTAAGTTTTATGGGTAGGTATTGGGTATAATGGGAAACTGTTACAAATAGTGACCTTCGGCAACAGCGACCTTCGGCAACTAAGAATATCTACATAGCACAAAATCTAGTGAACGACCAGAAGGAACACAACGAGCCCAAACAAGAAACTCAACAATACGACACCGACAGCATTATACAACGGACACAACAGAAGAAGAACTACGCACACAAACCTGAATCAAGAACCACAGAGAACAATAGGATAACCACTTCCAATATACAACAAATGCACCCAGCAGCGCGCGCGCACACACAATGGAAACCTGAGGCCAAAAAACTCCCACAGAGAACAACAACACAAAGAGAACCCAGAAGACGTCGAACAAACAAACCCACAACGATGCCTAACATCCCAATTGAATACCAGACACAACACAATCTATTATAACAGCCCCCAAACTCCCCCCACCCCCCAATTAAATTTACATCCTACCAGTCATTGCCCGTTAGACTTCCCACCAAATAAACTGATTGTAACGCATAACGATGATGAGATCACATCACCTCGCAATATAGGCATACATATACATATACATATATATATATATGACACACTGAGCAAAACTGTAATAACCTGAAGATGGCCGCTATTGGCCGAAACGTGTAGTTATTTTTGCTCTTAAACTCCACCATAAACCCATACTACCGTAGTTGTGTTTTCATGACTGATAATTACCTCACCATTAGCCTTTCTACACACAACGGGATGACATACCTCAGAACAATATACAGAACACATAACAATAAGAATACATAAACTTAACAATAAGAATACATAATGAAAGTCTTTTTATTCACCAACGGTTAACTGCAACTTCAGTGAACATTAGTAATGTGCTCAGCAATGATGGTGTGACTGAACCGAAACATGTCGGGGCTGTTTAAATGTTAATGTAAATTTTAAAACTGTTTTGAAGACAATTCACTTGTGCATCAGTTGGTGAATAAAACAAACTTGATAATATCAAGATGCATGGTACGATTGTGAAAATTGTTATAAAATATGTAAATCAAGAGTTACAAAAAAGTTTCACTCAAATAAAGCACTGGATTTCAGACAAACAGAACAATATTAATATATACAACCAACAGCAAACACTGCCAAACCACAAAACAAAAACAAATCACAATAAAAAGAATATCCCTGTAATACATAACTTGATTTGTTATTGTCACTGCCTTCAGGACCACGATTAGCCCATCGAGGGTTTCTTGTACACTTTCTTCCTTATTCTTATCTTCGG
>Ga0209755_10007151_pt1 | contig 12165 bp, 11 predicted proteins | sample TergutCo191P1_FD_187301 | JGI IMG/M metagenome (GOLD analysis project Ga0209755, IMG submission 187301) | Cornitermes sp. P1 segment gut microbial communities from Petit-Saut dam, French Guiana - Co191P1 (SPAdes) (version 2) | ecosystem: Host-associated > Arthropoda: Insects > Digestive system... | reverse complement strand
TGTCCGCTCCGACCAAGGAAAGGAATTGACTTAACATATGAGAAAAACAAAAATCATAGCAACCATGGGCCCGTCAACCGACTCGCCTGACGTAATGCGGGCAATGCTTGCGGCCGGTCTTGATGTCGCTCGCTTTAATTTCTCGCATGCAACCCATGATGAGCACATGACGAGAATCACAAACCTTAGGAAAATATGCGAAGAAACAGGCTTAGTAACTGCACTTCTTGCTGATACCAAAGGCCCGGAAGTCAGGCTCGGTCTTTTTGAAGACGGAGAAGTAGAGCTTTTTGCCGGAAACATCTTCACACTTACCACCGACAAAATAATCGGAAACGCAACACGTGCCGCAATATCTTACGCCAACCTGCCCTCGGAAGTCAATCCCGGAAACCGTATTCTGATAGACGACGGTCTCATCGAACTTGTGGTGGAAACCACTTCAAGCACCGGCATATCAACACGCGTGATAAACGGCGGCAAAGTTTCCAACAGAAAAGGCGTCAATGTCCCGGGCGTCAATTTGGATATACCCTATATCTGCGGTAAAGACCGTTTGGATTTGCGCTTTATTGTGGAAAATGACTTTGATTTTGTCGCCGCATCCTTTGTCCGAAGCGCCGGCGATGTGATTGAAATACGAAACGAACTAAATCGTATCAACAATAACAACAAAATCAAAATCATCGCCAAAATCGAAAATGCGGAAGGAGTTCAGAACGTTGACTCAATACTAAGCGCCTGCGATGGGATTATGATAGCCAGAGGCGACCTTGGCGTGGAGGTTGAGTACGAAGAGCTTCCAATAATTCAAAAAGAACTGATCAAACGAACTCTGAGTCAAGGCAAGCCTGTTATAACTGCAACCCAAATGCTCGAGTCCATGGTAAAAAACGTCAGACCAACCCGCGCGGAGACCTCGGATGTAGCCAATGCGATTTACGATGGAACAAGCGCGATAATGCTCTCGGGTGAAACGGCAGTCGGCAATTTCCCTGTTGAATCATTGACCGTAATGTCAAAAATAGCGGAGCGCATTGAAAGATCAATCGACTATCGAAAACGCTTTAAGCAAGGCGAATATAAGTCAGAGACATCAATGACAAACGCCATCTCCCACGCCACGGTAACAACATCGCATGATTTACATGTGGCTGCAATATTGACTGTATCCATGTCCGGCAATACTGCCCAGAATGTCGCGAAATTTCGCCCCATATGCCCTATAATCGCATGCACCCCCGATCCGGCCGTTCGCCGCCAGCTCAAGTTAAACTGGGGAGTCATCCCTCTTTTGACCAGCGAAGAAGTCGATACTACCGCATTATTCAATCATGCGGTAGATGCGGCAATTAAGTCCGGGCATGTACAAAAAGGCGACCTCGTCGTCTTAACCGCCGGCGTTCCGGTTGGACACGCCGGTACAACAAATCTTCTAAAGGTGCACGTAGTCGGCGAGAGTATAGTCATTTGATATTCTTTTGTCATGTGATACTCTTTTTATACTGGTTGAATATCACATGGAAGCTCATGCCGCCGCCCCTTCGCTTCTCGGCCTTAAGCTGTCCGCCAAGCTCGCGCACGGTGTCTTTTACTATCGCCAAACCCAGACCGCTGCCACCGGCATCGCGTGAGCGCGCCTTGTCTACCCGATAGAATCTTTCAAATATATGCGGGATATCCTCATCCGGAATACCAACACCCCTGTCTTTTACAGTGAGAACAACAATTCTGTCTATCGCCTCCAGCCTGACGTAAACGCTCCCGTCAGGCTGGTTGTATTTTATCGCGTTTTCCACAAGATTGAATATTATGTGATGAACTAAATCTTCGGTTGCGCATATATAGCAATCATCAGAGAGCTGCGACCTTAAAATCAGCCCTTTATTTGTCGCAAGCGGGCGAAGCATCCTGAGCGTTGACTCAACCGCTTCTTTCATATCGACACACGTAAACTCGTCGGCTATCTGGCTGTCAAGTTTTGTAAGTGTCATCAGCTTGCCTGTAATTCGTTCAAGCCTGTCCGCTTCCATCCCTATATCACCGATAAACTCCAGAACTGTCTCTCTCGGAATATCTTTATTTTGTAAGATACTGTCTGTCAGAAGTCTTATAGACGCAAGAGGTGTTTTAAGCTCATGTGAGGCGTCGGCAACAAATCTTCGCCGTACTTCGTCCGTTTCTCTAAGTTTTCCCGTAAGGCTGTTAAATTCATCTCCGAGCTGCGCCAGCTCATCATTTCCCCTCATTGAAATAAGGTAGCTGTACTCCCCTTCGCGCACTGACTCAATTGCGCTTAGTATTCTGCCTACACGCCGCCTTATCGACCACACTATCAGTGTCACAGTAACAATCGCAATGACGCCGACGCCGACAGAAATATTCCTTATGGTTTCTTGCATCTCAAGGAGCATTTCTCCCTGGTCCGGATCTTCGTCAAAAACATAAACAGCGCCGATTGCCAAACCCCTGCTCGTAATCGGTCGAAGTGAATTACTAAAAAAAGTTCCGTTTGAAAAGCCCGAAAAGGACACGTCGAATCCCATCAAAGCTGTCATGATTCTTCGTATCGGAAATTCCGTGTGTCCGGATCTGCCGGCAGGGTCATATAAAACTATACCCTCGCTGTCCGTAATGATGACATGCATACCGCCGGCTATTTCCAATTGCGATACGACCCTGCTCACACTTTCTTCATCTTCAATGGACAGTTCGTCAAAGGTCTCGGCAAGATGGGTAGCTATGAGAACCGCTTGACTTTCCACCAGTTGCTCTTTAAATGTGAGTATCATATCCCGTGTCGCAAGTAGAAAGAAAGTATTCATCAAAATCAACACAATTGCAATAACAGCGAAATATGTCAGGGCGAATTTCGTGCGTATACTGCTGAAAAATCTTAATTTCCTTACTGAAGGTTTTCTTAACACACTATCCCCGGATATAGTAGCCAACTCCCCACTTTGTCATGATGTGCTCAGGTTCGGCGGGATTATCTTCAAGTTTTTCCCTCAAACGGCGAATGTGTACATCAACTGTTCTTATATCACCTTGATACTCATAGCCCCAAACTATATTCAAGAGTGTTTCTCTGCTGTAAACCCGCCCCGGGTTCTTTGAAAGCAGCTCAAAAACATCAAATTCCTTGACCGTCAGTTCGATTTGTTCGTCATTTTTAAGTGCTATGCGTTTTTCCGTGTCAATTGTGATATGACCTACACTCAATGTAGCGCTTGCAGTATTGCTGACAAGCGCGCTGCGCCTTATCAGAGCACGTACGCGCGCCTTCAGTTCAAGAATATTAAATGGCTTTGTAATGTAATCATCCGCCCCATATTCAAATCCGATTATTTTGTCCATATCCTCACCGCGGGCCGTAAGCATAATGATTGGAATTGTTGAAAACTCACGGATACGCATACATGCTTCAAGTCCGTCAAGCTCCGGCATCATGACATCGAGGATTATAAGGTCATAGTTACCGCTGCGCGCAAGTTCGACAGCCTCAAGCCCATCATAGGCAGCATCGACCTGATAGCCCTCATTCTCAAGATTGAATTTTATGCCCTTTACCAACAACTTCTCGTCATCTACAACTAATATGTTCATATGCGTTCCTCATCCCACAGTTATTTTATCTGCAATCGCCTCAAACCTTTTTTCACCGATTCCGGATACATTTCTTAAATCTTCAATTCTCCGAAAATCCCCATACAGCATCCTGTATTCTACAATCCTGGTTGCAAGCACATTGCCTATGCCGGGCAAATCAGTCAGTTCCGCTTGTGATGCGATGTTGATATTGATTCTTCCGTCATCGTCTCTCGGTAATCCGGGCACTTGCTCAGAGCCGGCAGACTCCGGTACTGTTCCCGATACCTCGCCGCCCTGCTCTGCACGGTCATCCGGCGACGCCTGCATGGTCTGCTGCAACTCCCGGGTGTCCGGCACATCGGACGCCTCCAGCACAGCCGTGGGTGCTGTCGGTATCACTACAGAGGTATCTGCTTGACTTGACCCCTCACTTTGTGTCTGCACCGGCATGATATTGACCGCATTCCAGTTTCTTCCGGTAAAGAAACCGCCCATAAATACCGCAAAAGCAAGGGTCACGCCTATAATAGCTAATTCCAAACGCCTTAATCTCATTTTTCTCTGCCCTCCAAAATCTCTAAACTTTTATAAAGTTTAATTTGGGGCAAAGAAGATTGTAATTTTTCTACAATTGACCCTCTTCCCTTGTAATTGTATCATACAGACATTAAAAATACTACACTAAATATTCCCACTTTACAGTGAAACAATTTATGTTATAATGATTGCTGCGCAATCATTATATACGATCTTAAGTGATATCGTGTTGCTCTCTGCTTCGCAGAAACCGCAACACATGATATAATGATTGCCGCGCAACCATTATATGCAATCTTAAGTGATATCGTGTTGCTCTCTGCTTCGCAGAAACCGCAACACATGATATAATGATTGCCGCGCAACCATTATATGCAATCTTAAGTGATATCGTTACCGAAAGGGATGAATTTGATTATGTTACGAAAGACCGCAGTTTTCTTAGTGCTGTTATTTTTTGTCCACACTGTTTCAGGCATAACCGCGTCAGCAACCCTTTTTGAGCCTTTTCGGGATCTTGAAGCGGCGTCCGCCATTTTGGTGGAAAGGGATTCAGGTATTTTTCTTTATGAAAACAACATACACGTATCCCACCCTGCTGACGCCCTTGCGACTGTAATGACCCTTCTTTTGGCCTCACGCGCTGTCGAGAACGATGAAATAAGCGACAATGAGCTGATAATCATGACGGAAGCCGCGTGGGACGGTTTGGATTTAGAATCGACGGCTGCTCATAATATCCTTCCCGGTGAGGAAATCACTTTCATTGACCTCATGTACAGCGCTTTCGTCGGAAGCTCAATTGAAGCAAGCAACATGATTGCCTTGCGGATGGCCGGGAGTATTGACGCATTTGTCATGATGATGAATGCGAAAGCTTTAGAAATAGGTACAAGTAACACACGGTTTGCAAATGCAAGCGGACTTTATCATGAGAGTCAAGTTACTACGGCGCACGACCAGTATCTCATTTTCAACGAGGCAATGGGCAGTTCCCTCTTTACGGAGGTTGCAAGCACATTCCGGCATATTACCGAAAGTAATGAGGAGTTTGAGTCGCGCACAATTACCAGTTCAAATTCTCTCATAAATCCAAGCAGCAGATATTATTACAGATATGCCATAGCCGGTCGCGACAGCGCAACATATGAAGGCGGTCACTCGATGGTTGCAATATCGGAAAGCAATGGAATGACGCTCATATCTGTTATCCTCGGCTCTTATGTCCGTGTTTTCGAGGACGAATCAACGGATATCCTCAGCTTCACGGAGACATCAAGACTCATGCAATGGGGCAGCACGGAGTTTTCTTGGCGCGATATACTAAAAACCACCGACCTTCTTGCCAGAGTTCCGGTGATGCACGGCGCCGGTGCGGATTTTGTTAATGCGCGTCCGGCTGAATCTTTGACGCTTCTCTTGAACAATGGGATAAATCTGGAATCATATATCAAAACTGTCACATTGCGCTATGATGAAGACAATCCGCTGGCAGCCCCTGTCAGTGTCGGCTACAAGCTCGGTGAAGTCGTAATAACACATAATAACACCGAACTGGCAACAATAGATCTTGTTGCAAATACCAATGTTGAGCTTAATCCGTTTGAATACGTAAGAAGGCAAGTACTCGATCTGTTAACTACAGACACGGCGCGTAATATCATAGTGGTTCTTGCGCTGTTGATTCTTGTCTATATCGCACTTGTAATCCGCTATAACATCATACGCGCCAGACGCCTCCACAGAATCAGAAAGGCAAAAAGCGATATAATAAAAGAACGCCACCAGAACTTCCGTGACTTTTGAATTGTAATGTTATTCGACAATTATCGGCGACCGACGCCATTCTTGTCCGCCGGATCGCTGATTTTCGTTTTGATATCCGAGGACATAGAAATCAGTTGCCGCGGACTCTAAATCAAATAGCCTTATGGCGGAGCCGGATAGTTTTTGCACCGATGCAGGTTTTGTAACAATCGGCAGTTTTGCCTTTTCTCGGGCCTGTCCCAACAAGCGTTTTCCCGTGTTGTTCATTGCAAGAACTCTTGAGTATGGTGGAGCTTGCCGGCTATCCTCTTTTTGTATGCCCAGTGAAGCACACATCAATATGCGTCTGAGCCGCGCCAATGTGTATCTTTTTGTCTTTGACTTTGTGAGCACCGATGCAACAGAGCCTTCAGAATTTGCATAACGCTTGAACCTGCGTTCCAAGCCTTCAGAAGCTCCCGGTACCTTGGAGTATTCTTTAACAGCTCGCAATCGTGACAGTATGGCCGATTCCATGTTGTCAAGCGAAATCGGACCCCGACCAAGCGCAAGTTCTTCCAAACAAGCGGCAACAGCCGTTGCCGGCATTGAATCTATAGGAATACTGCCCTGCAACAAACGCTTGCGCAAGGCCGACGCAGAAAGACCAATATCACTGTCATGCTCACCGCCGGTACGCCTCATCGTAATCGGGCGCATTGATGAGCCTGTGTTTCTTATTGCTTTAATATACTCAATTCCCAGCACATTGTTTGGTGACCTGAATACCTCCGCTTTCGTCCCCATAAGCGCCTCCGCCGCTCTTTGCTGAGCGGTTGCATATGACACCCCTTGGCGAAGCCATTTTTTTGTGATTATACTTGCTTCATCGGATACTATGACATCTGCCGCCTCGGAGAGTATTTCTATTCTTCCGCTTTCACTGCCGAATGACAGATAATCACACATTCCGAGCATATCAAGTAAGTATACTCCCGCATTTGCAAAACCTTCCGCTGATGAAAGTGCATACGCGGCTTGAAGCTCTATCACTAAATCTGCACCGCTGAAAATAGCCATCTTCGCTCTGGCATGTTTATTGAAAATCGCAAAATCTCCCCGCTGCACATAATTCCCACTCATAACACAAACAACGGCTGTATCCTCGCCAACAATTTCGCGTGTTTTTTCTATATGCCCCGCATGCCCCAGATGAAACGGATTGTACTCGCATATTATCCCGACTATTTTCATTTTGTTCTTTCTCAACCCCTTGAATTTAAAGTAACTCTGTATTATACTGATAAGCGCAGCCTAAAATTACTACTATGTAATTTTATTCCAAAAAATAATTATAATCAAGGGGTATGTGAAAATGAATGTGTTAGTTATCAACGCAGGCAGTTCTTCGCTAAAGTATCAGCTTTTTGACATGAAAACAGAAAAAATTCTCGCTAAGGGCAATTGCGACAGGATAGGAATCGATGGTCACCTAAAGCACACGCCTGTTTCCAACGGAAAACCGGTATTTAACGAGAATATGTCGCTTCCGACACACGCCGAGGCGATAAACGCTGTCATAAACAAGCTGACTTCTACCGAATACGGTGTAATCGCAAGCCTCTCCGAAATAAATGCCATAGGACACCGTGCCGTACATGGCGGGCGCAAATTTTTTGGAAGTGCGCTAATCAACGAAGAGGTGCTGGAGATACTTAAAGATTGTATAAGACTTGCGCCGCTTCATATTCCCGCAAACCTAATGGGTATCAACGCTTGCAAAGCCGCCATGCCCAATGTGCCGCAGGTCGCGGTATTCGACACTTCATTCCATCTTACCATACCTGAGCAGGCCTATATCTATCCCATCCCTTACAAATACTATGAAGAAAATGACATTCGCCGCTACGGCTTTCATGGCACATCACACAGATACGTATCTGCGCGCGCACTGGAGTATATGGGCGGTAAAATCGAAGGAACCCGCCTCATCACATGCCATCTCGGTAACGGCTCGTCGCTGGCGGCTATCAAAGACGGTAAGTCAATCGACACAACCATGGGTGTAACTCCCCTTGAAGGAGTTCCCATGGGGACAAGAAGCGGCAGCATTGACCCCTCGCTCGTTGATATAATTTCATCAATTGAAAATAAATCCCTCAAAGATACGATGGACATTCTCAATAAAAAATCAGGAGTCCTCGGTATCTATGGAAAATCTTCCGACTTTCGCGATATCGAAACCGCTATAGGGGTAGACATGGATAGCGGTCACATAATAGAAAATTCATCTGTTGACAAGCAAGCCGCACTTGCACTTGATGTTTTCAGTTATCAGGTGGCAAAGTTCATTGGTTCTTATATTGTCGCCCTCGGCGGACTTGACGCTCTCATATTCACAGCCGGAATCGGAGAAAACTCGCCTTATATCCGAAGGGCAATCTGCAAGGTACTTGAAGGAATCGGCATCCGTCTGGATGAAGATGTAAATGCTGTCAGGGCAAGCAGCTTCCTTGATGTCACCGGCAAAGGCTCAACCGCAAAAGTCTTTGTCATTCCCACAAATGAGGAACTCGTCATTGCTCGCGACACCGTGGAGAAGATTAGTTAAACATCATGACACTTTTAGAAAAATCGCTGACGACACTTGAACTACCGCAAATTCTAGAAATGCTGACAGCTTGTGCTGTCAGTGCTCCGGCAAAGGACGCAGCTCGTATGTTGCGTCCTTATAGCGACATTATGACTGTAAGATTAAACCTTGATGAGACATCCGCCGCCAAGAATATGATGATTCTCAGGCAAAGCCCGCCGTTTTCCGGAGTCAAAGATATCCGCACTTCTATCGGACGCGCTGAAATTGGTGGTTCTTTAAGCATAAGGGAGTTGTTGGATGTAGCGGAGCTTCTGCGCGCATCAACGGCGTCTATTACCTATTCAAGAAATGACAGAGGTTCTGAAAAAACAGCAATTGACTATTTATTCAACGCACTTTATTCTAACAAGCCGCTGGAAGAAAAAATCCAAAACGCGATAATTTCAGAGGACGAAATTTCCGATAATGCAAGCCGTGAGCTTGCAACTATCCGCCGCCACATGCGACTTGCCAGTGATAAGATACGCCAGACGCTCAATAAGATAATTACGTCCCCGACCTATGCCAAAGCGCTTCAAGAACCGATAATTACCATGCGAAATGACAGATATGTGGTGCCTGTAAAAGTAGAGCATAAGGCAAGTGTACCGGGACTCGTACACGATGTGTCGTCATCGGGGGCGACACAATTCATAGAACCTATGACAGTTGTAAATACAAATAACGAAATGCGCGAGCTTGCGGCACGTGAGAAGCAGGAAATAGAGCGCATACTAATGGAACTATCCGCCGATGTCGCAAAATGCAGCGGTGAAATAATCAATGATTTCGAAATACTTGCAAAGCTTGACTTTATTTTTGCAAAAGCCAAGCTGTCATATAAACTTGAAGCTGTAGAGCCGGAGATATCAACTGATATGCGTGTGAAACTAAATACTGCGCGCCATCCGCTACTCGGACAAAACGAGGCTGTTCCCATCGATATATGGCTCGGCGGTGAGTTCGACACGCTGGTCATCACGGGGCCAAATACAGGCGGCAAAACAGTGGCTCTTAAAACACTTGGATTGCTGTGCGCAATGACAGCATGCGGGCTGCATATTCCTGTAAGTGATGGAAGCTATGTGCCTGTTTTCAGCCTGATACTTGCTGATATCGGCGATGAACAGTCTATTGAGCAATCCCTTTCCACTTTTTCATCACACATGACCAACATTGTAAGTATACTGGAAAACTGCGAATCCGATTCTTTAATTTTATTCGACGAACTTGGCGCGGGAACCGATCCGGTCGAGGGTGCCGCCCTTGCAATATCAATAATTGAATATGCCCGAAAAAAAGGCTCGCTGATAGCCGCGACAACTCATTATGCAGAATTAAAGAGTTATGCCGTCACATCAGACGGCGTTGTCAATGCCTCTTGTGAGTTTGATGTGGAAACACTCAGACCGACATACAAGCTAATCATTGGAATACCCGGCAAATCAAATGCATTTGCAATATCAAAAAGACTCGGTCTTGCCGATAAAATTATCGATGATGCCAAAGGGCGTGTCAGCACGGAAAATGTCCGCTTTGAAGATGCGCTTTCAGCTTTGGAAAAAGACAGACTTTCCATGGAAGGCGAAAGAGACAAAGCAAAAAAACTGCTTCGTGAAGCTGATGAAGACAGGCGGCAAGCCGGAGAGCTAAAAAAACAACTCGATATTCAGCACAGCAAGGCCGCCGATAGTGCAAAACGCGAAGCTGCGCAAATAATCGACGATGCGCGTAAAACAGCAGCGGCCGTCATGGATGAACTGCAAAGACTGCGCAGCGAAGCGGCAAGCGAGGCTAATCAGGCAAGCCTCAATAAAGCCAAGGCGGACTTGCTCGGCAAGCTAAATGAAGCGGAAAACTCGCTCGGCGATATCGTTGCAAGGGATGATTATGTTCCCCCCTCAAGGGATATCGTGCCGGGAGATAAGGTCATTCTGCGTAGCCTCGGCACTCCGGCCGACGTCATTTCTGTCAGCAGCGACGGCATTTTATCGCTTCAAGCAGGCATCATGAAAATAACTGTGCGTCCCATCGAAGTTTCTCTTGTGGAAAACGGCACACAGCCCGATGTAAAAAAGCATATAAAAAAATCCGAGGCTAAACTTAGGGACATATCGGCAAAGCCGGAGATTGACCTTCGAGGCATGAATACAGATGAAGCACTACCTATTCTCGAGCAGTTTATTGACAATGCGCGCATGGCAAAGCTGCCGTCTGTCACCATTATTCACGGAAAAGGCACAGGCGTACTCCGCAAGGCTGTACATAACAGTCTTCGGCGCGAAGGACAAGGCATAAAGTCATATCGTCTTGGTGTTTATGGTGAGGGCGAAGATGGTGTTACCATAGTTGAGTTGTAAACTTCGACAAAAAAGCAGATGCACCCAAAATCAAACTTGACGTTGATGCTCGGATTTGATAGAGTGTAGACAGAGATTATCTTGGACTCTTACCATCAATAGGAGGGGATTAGCAAATGTACGAGAAGAAGGCTACGATAATGAAACAAGTCGGTCTTCACGCAAGGCCCGCCACGTTTCTTATACAAAAAGCCAACGAATACAGAAGCAGTATTTGGATTGAAAAAGATGAACGCAGAGTAAACGCAAAAAGCCTATTGGGTGTTCTCTCACTGGGTGTTGCGCAAGGCACTACAATCAGCATCATCGCTGACGGTCCGGACGAGGTCTCAGCGGTCGATACCCTTTGTGAGCTTATTAACTCCGATTTTGAAGAATAAGCTGCAGTATAAAAATACCGGCCCATGCCGGTATTTTTTGTGTTTACAATCGTTTATATGTACAACTATTCTCTATTGTGCCGCTTCCTCATATACCGAGACGCATTTACGATCTCTGCCAAGAGGCTCAAACCTTACCGTGCCGTTTTTGGTTGCAAACAGCGTGTCATCGCTCCCACGACCCACATTGACTCCGGGATGTATTTTTGTCCCGCGCTGGCGCACCAGAATATTCCCCGCCAGAACGTACTGTCCATCGCCTTTTTTGGGTCCAAGGCGTTTTGACTTGCTGTCGCGACCATTCTTTGTTGAACCTACTCCCTTTTTATGTGCCATATCGCTTCACCGCTCCTTATTCCTGATTGTCTTTTTCTTTGCTGTCTTTACTGTCTTTGCTCTTGACTGCTTTGAGAGCAATTTTCTCTATCACCAATTTGGTGTATGGCTGCCTGTGTCCTTGCTTCCTGTGGTAGCCCTTTCTGCGCTTCATTTTATAAACAATGATTTTCTTCGCTTTACCGCTTTTGATTACCTTTGCAGTAACTGTGGCGCCTTTGATGTAAGGAGAGCCGAACTTAGGGTCAGTTTCACTGAGAATAGCAAGTACTTTGTCAAACTTGATTTTTGCATTTTCTTCGGCATCGAGCTTCTCAATGAAAATCTCGTCGCCTTCCTTAACTCTGTACTGTTTCCCGCCCGTTTCAAAAATGGCGTGAGTCATGCGTGTTTCACCTCAAATAAATTAAGACTCGCTATCATAGGCGGCGATAAAAACCGCACTTAACAAAGCCCACTCAAAGCGGCCAGAATAATTTATCACCCAGCCGCACAAAAGTCAAGCTTTTTTTGAATATGTTCCCTATTTTTGCCAAGCCTATTTCTATCGCATTGTTGCAGTTATTTTAACTCCGTTGCG
>Ga0209755_10007150_pt1 | contig 12165 bp, 4 predicted proteins | sample TergutCo191P1_FD_187301 | JGI IMG/M metagenome (GOLD analysis project Ga0209755, IMG submission 187301) | Cornitermes sp. P1 segment gut microbial communities from Petit-Saut dam, French Guiana - Co191P1 (SPAdes) (version 2) | ecosystem: Host-associated > Arthropoda: Insects > Digestive system >... | reverse complement strand
GTGTGGGTAACTTCTAAGTTGGCAGCATGAAAGACTGGTTTGCGAACTGTGCATTGCAGAAGGCTTTTGTTAGCTTGCATAAGAACTTGTATTTGATTGGCGATGTGGACAACATGAAGAGCGTCCCCCACTGCACAGAAGCGCCTTACTTTGTGACATACAACATACAGCTCAGATTGTCTAACACTCATTTGTTTAAAAAAAGCATGTGATAATCCTTTCCACTGTGGAACCAAGGTGACTTGCAAATATACATGTTAGGTATTTAGAAGGCTGGCAGTCCTGTGCTTGTTGTCTTTATACAACTTACTAAATGTGTTCACAAATTATATGGAGGTTGGGAACTGACACAGTCACACTTAACCATATACAACAAGACACAAAGTGCAAAGTGGGGCTCCCCTAATATTCCTGGCAAAGTTGACAATCCATTCTTATATGTCACGTAACACAATTTGATAAAAAGAAATCTTTATTCCTACCTCAAACTGGAGTAAAATTTTAGATTACAGATGGGCAGAGATTTGTTTTAAAACTGTAATGATACAACTTTTCAGGTTTTTATGGCAACTGTTCATCAAATGTTGGTCATATTTTGGGGTTCTGGTGTATGTAGTGGTGAAGTGTCTCATCGGTTCAGGATTATACACTCCTTCCATCTTTAGGATTACTGAATTGCTTCAAGTGGATGACAAAGTGATATGAAGGAAGAATTATGTCACTTATATAGGATAGTTTTGCCGATCCCAGCAGCTGCACGTCAAAGGCATGGGTCTGCAGCTTCTCTTTTGCTGGGATTGCGGGTTCAAATCCTGCCGGGGCATGGATGTCTTGCTGTTGAGAGGGTTGCATATTCTCAGGTAGAAGTCTGCAATAGGCTGATCACATGTCAGAGAAGTCCTACCAAGTTTGGTGTGTCTGAGTGTAATTGTGAAGACTCGATAATGAGATGGCCCTGTTGTGCCATGGAATGGGGATATAGGATATAGGGAAGAAGTCTTTTCTCTTCAGGTCAGCTCATTAAAATTTTGTATTTATTTTTATCCGTCCCATGTTTTAACTTTCACATTCACTTTTTCATATTTGACCTGTTAACCCTAATAATGACAGGTAATTAAAACTGTCGATACATAATACACATTATGAATAACTTTCTTGTAGATGCTGTTCATTTTTTTGCAACATATATGTTAATTTGGAGGCATAGTTGTAAGAGTCAAAGGTACTGTATTATTAACTGAGGTAAATGATGGAGTTTGTGATGACTACCTTTATTTGTAGTAACACATAATTCCACATGTTCACTGGCTGAGAACAATGTTGCATTTTGACTTGGATTCATTGCTTACTTTTCCTTTATATTTGTTACTTCATCTCATTATATGAAAAGAGTGTCATGGTCCTACAAACTGGACCTTGCAATCAGTAACAATTAATGCATATAAGGAGAATATCTTCAACTTAACTTAAGTCAAACACTCCTAGACTCTGAAACAAATTAATAAGAATACTGAGACTTTATATAGTTTTCATATGAACTGTAGGAAATCCACATGATAAATGAGAAGAAGAATTTGGAATGTATGTTCATTGTTACTGATCAGCCATACAATGATCAGTACCACTAATAATTTGCTTGTACTGTAGCCAAAGACTGGGATGATTTATGCAGACAGTACCACCACCTCTTCTTTCTTGATTTTCCTGAAAGATGATAAGCACAATTTAAGATGTGTGTTTAGGTACAAGTACTCCATTAAAAATAGTATTTAATAAAATGGTTGACACAGTAAACAGTTATGTGAAGTACATAAACAATTCTGTTAATATTTATCCCGACGTGTTTCAGCCATACTCGGCCATTTAAAGGGGTAACATACTATACAAATTTAAGGGGGGAACATACTATACAACTAGAAGTGTTCCTCCTAGAGATGGCTGGAAATGGCTGCAACATGTAGGGGTAAATAATAACTTTTTTATATATATATTTTATGTGTCTGCATACTGTGTTGGTTATTTTATTAAATAAAACTAAGGTGTAGAGCACAATGTGCCAAATGATTACAAAATGTTTCCTATACCAGTAGAACTGTTCAACTCAGAGTTCTTAATATGAGAGAAATTATGGGCCTAGCTCAAATCATTAACAGCTGCAGTTAGCTGATACTGTGGCTAAAAATGGAAATGATACTATTAGGACTAAAAGGCGGGAACAAAGACAAGTGGCTGCTGACGCACTGTAGTAACAGCCATGATCATATGCTTACTGGTGTGTTCATTGGCCAGGCAGAGTCACTTGGTAAAATATCTTCCTTTCTCCTTATGTGCAGAACTTTTCACTCTCCTTACGTTGCACTTTTCTGCTTTCCATCTTCATGGAAACTTCAACCTCATTTGTACGGTAAGTGGCAGTGGCTGAGCCTGAATCTCATTCCTCCCAAGCATGAAACTTATCTGTACACTATATAAGTTATACGTACCATTCTGTTAATGTCACCTATGCAAACCCAGTCTTTGTATGCTGCTGCCCACTTCGAGTGGTCTTCAGTTGACTTGAAGCGAACATTATCATCATTCAAAGTTACAGATGAAACATTCTCAACCCTGCAGCAATAAATTATGTACATTTGTTAATAACACTCTCCAATCATAAGTGCTCAAAACTGTCCCGTTTACTTTCCCATAGTGCCAAAACCATGCAGACTGGTAAATTAAGTCAAGATGTTGAATGTGAAACTGACTGTCCTCTAGTGCTGAGGTTTAGCATGTGTGTGGAACTGTACCTACAATCTTGCAGTCTTCAAGGCAAGGTGGTTAAGCACAGGACCAAGGCAGAGCAAATTTCCTCTTCTATTTTTGGTTCAGTGCCTCCATATCACATCCCTTGCACTTCCTTCAATATATTTAAGGTTTTTCAACCTATAACATGTTGCTTATGAGATAACCATATTCCTCCTTCCTGTCCCCTTGCAGTTGTGGAACCAGATGGCTTGCCAGTAAATTTTTCATTTTAAATTGTGTGTCTATTAAGTCTATCACATACCAAGGTCAGAAGCCACTTCAGTCAGCACTGCAAAAATCTCTCAGGCAACTACAATATTAAGTTACCCAAAGGAAAAGCAATGTACAATCACAGCACAGCGTTTCTCAACCCGACTATTGCTGGCTCATAGTTTAATTATGTTAGTCCTTAAATTCAAGTGTGTGTGTGTGTGTGTGATATAAACTCAAAAGGATAACCTGCTATTTTACATAACATTTTTAAAGTTGTGATTTCCATTTATTGACTAAACAATTACTTCTGAACTCTTCCCTTTTTGTGGTGTTTAATGGCCTTACAGAATAAGCAGTGAGGAGGAGGAGGAAGGCACATCACTTTGGTCACCCACCAGAAATAGGGCAGGAGCTCTTTTACAAGCTGGATATGTCTAAAGAACTGTCTTAATGTTCCTGGTGAACAGATTTTAAACATGACTGTGCAGTTCAGATATGTGAGGTGACTATTAAATTGTTACATTGCAAATAAACATGGTTAATTGACTGACTAACTCGATGGAGGAGAGACCTTTTTGAGAAGCTAACAGTTCTAAAGCTAGTTAAGAAATTCCATGTCTTTCAATGAACCTGAAGGTTCATGACAATCCACCACTTGTCTCTATTCTTAACAACATGATTCCATTCCAGGCTGTCCTATCCTAGTGCTTTAAGAGCTGTTTTAATATTATCATTCTATTAATACCTAGATCTTCAAAGTCATCATTTTCCCTCAGGTTTCCACACAAATGCCCTGTATGCACCCCTCCTCTCTATCACACCTGTGGCACACATTCCACCACCTCACCTCCTTCACTTGATAACCAAATAATATCAGGTAAGGATTGCAAAATGGTGAAGCTCCTCATTAAGCAGTTTTCTCCAATCTTTGATACTTCCTTCATCTTAGTCCCAAATGTTTTCCTTAACACCCTATTCTTGATCTCCTTAAGTCTGTGTTCTTAATATAAAACACTAAATTCCACACTCATATTAAACAACAGACAGAATTCTAGTTCTGTATATTTTGATCTTTAAATTGTCCTCTAGCCATTGGAGGACAAAAGATTCTGGACTGACTGGTAGCAGGCATTCCCTGCAATTAATCTTCTCTTAACTTCTTCATGCATGCAACTTTCATGTTTTAGTGTTGTTCACAAATATTTTCACCTTGCCACATTACCAAGCTGCATGTTCAGATGTACATATAATAATTGAGTAGACTGTATTAGGCAGCATCATGGTGGTCAAATGAGATGGCCAAAACATGTTGTAGGAATGTAAATAAATGAATGTACAGCATTCAGATGTTGTGTTTGTGTGCATTTAAATTGCTTCTGAGTGGACTAAAGTGTACTGTGCAATGTGAAACAGCGGAATATGCAGACATTCCACTTCTGGTTTACTGGTTGGAGAATCAGGTCATATTAAGGAACATACTGATTGTTCAGCACATGTGCATATTTTCAGATGGAAGTCTTATCATAATGAGAATTACATTCATTTCACTTTGCATTCTTCTGGTATAAGTTCCTTCATTTTAGAACATTTATGACTCACTTAAAGAATTAGTCATGGAATCGAATAAAATATACAGAAACACAGCACTTTGAATAAGTGTGCTGTGTATTCATTTAAAATGTGTTGTTGCACAAAGTTAATGCTTATATATAGCTGGAGGTTTTGTCTGTTCATCATTCTTCATATTTGACTGTCAGAGACACTGAATAAATTTTGATGGAACTTGACATGTGTGTATATACTAGAAAATATCAGGTGCAGTGAGATTGGTTGCAATCAGTCAAATATAACCTTTACTTAACATGAGGCTCAAATAAAACTGCACAGTCATTCTTAAAAGTGGCTTAATATACAAACGGATAGCTATAAGTGATGTATTGACCACAGACTGGCAAATAGCACTATAGCATGTGACAATGTGTTGCTGCGTGAGTAGTCCCTGATGTTGTGAAGAATTGTAGTGCTTGACACAGAAAATACAGGTCCTTCAAGATGTCATGAACTGCTCACCCAATGTCACAGTGTCACATCCCTGAAAGACTTCAATCTTCAGCAATACTGCTGTGAGTACCTTAACTCTTGCAATGCTGCCCTCCACTGTTACAATGCTCCATGGGCAGTCACCCCACTTTCTGCAGCCTAATGTGACTTCTGATATCTGATTGTTGTTTCAGGACAAATATGAGAATGTAAGTATTGTATGACCAGCAAGAAAATAATTATTTGGACTCACACAAACTTACGACCACAGCTGGAAGGCAGTTTTCCTCTGCCGTTCTGCCACGTCTCAACTAGAAGATTACTCTGCAGTGTTGGTGCTACCCAATCCATATACAGTTCTGCAACAGTGGGTTTAGATGAATGTGCAGTGAAGCTATGACAGTTGGATACCAAAGAAAGTAATGAGCAGTCTGCATTGGAAGAGTACAAGCACTGATGTCAATGTACAATTTTAACAAGAGAAGTATGCACAGTGTTTACTGGTAAGACTTTTCCAGCAAACAAGTGAAAAAGAATTTCTTAAAGAGGAAATCATGTTATAAGAGAAATGTAAAAACTTTGAATCCACTTTTGTATTCTGATAACAAGCAACTATTCGATGTTCAAATAAAAAGTGTGTTTGCAGGGAAGATTGGATATACAGGTAGTTCACTGCTAAAACAATTTATAAAACGCAAGTCATAATGGACCACCTAATATTACAAGTCTAAACTTTTTATGTTTGGCACAGGTGAACTGTATTCATTCATCTCACTTGTGTCCACTGTCTCAGGGGTCTCATTACACAGTCTTTGGTGCTTGCTAAGTCAGCTTAATGTTATGTACTGCAACAACCTCCTCATTTGCAGTTCAAACCTTGCTGTAACAGGTCTCTAAGAGCCTGTTGGGATAGCTGATTCCCAGCCACAAATCAAGTTTATGTCAGAACTGGAAGGTTCATATCTTTTGTGACATGACATTTTGTTGTGTTGGAAATACTCACTCAGCAGTACAGCACCACACCTCTGAAGTTAAATCCTCAGCAACAGTACTGTGAGAACCTCATATCTCACATGTCAGCGCCACTTCACTTGGTGTCTGTCATCTCATCGGGCACTGATACCTACATTTCTGTGTTCTCATCTGCATATAATTATTTCTTATTAAGGCACTGATAGACTTCCAGTATGAAAACAATTAGTATTTAAAATATAATCTGTCATACTCTGTACCTTTTTTAAATTGCCCTGCCTTTGCAAAAGAGTAGAATGTCTGCCCTCCTTGTGAAGTTATCTGCTGCTGATGGTACCAAGGGGCAGCTTGAACTCGTTTGTTTCTTGCTGCTGCTGCAAGGTGAGGGAAGTGTTCCTCCAGACTTCCAGGTACATTTGAACTATATATCCGTGGTTCATTGTATGTTAGTTGAACACCTAGAAAAAATAAAAGAAAGTTACTTTGGACATTCGAAGTATTCATAGTGAAGATGCTGAAGGTGCAAGCTTTCTGGAGTGTCACATTGTGTTTTACTGGCCAATTAGTTCCAGATGTTTTGAAGGCACTGCAATCCTTTGAGACATGCAGAACTACTTGTTTACTGACACAGCATCACATCCCAGAAGACTTACATTTCCAAAACTACTTCACTTGTTTTGGTTGTAAATTTCGAAGGGGAGTCATCAGGAGTTCCATTCATAACATTCCCCACTTTATTGCATATTTTAGTGTATTTAATTGAGGCCACAAGTTCCACAAATTTACTCCCAGCATAATTCCTTTCCCTGTATTTCCCTCCAGTTAACTGCTTGTTCTGTTCACACACATGCTGGCACTGATAACCATTGCTATTAACAGGCATTTTGGGTTGGCTGACAGGGTAGAGGGGGTGAAGGGGAACAAATTAAACAGGAAGAGAGGAACCCCAAGCACCTTTATTCCCACCACCCACGGAAATCCTTTCCCATGGCCCAATTACATCGCAGCATGTAACTGCGCACAATGAACAAAACCTTGTAAAGCCTCAATCAAGATCGCTGGCCTGTCTGGTGGGAAAATTTGAATGTAAGTTTCCTTAGAATAAAAAGCAGAGTGCCAATCACTCAATTATGTTGTTCAGTTAATTGTTGCATAGTTCATGCCATGTCTGTACAAAAATTACAAATGTGGCCAAAAAGAGGATTAAGCCTTCTGTAATGTTGCAGTGTCAGTGGCAAATAGCTACCAAAGTTTCAGAAGCACTACACTTCTCCAAAACATTAATGATGTAACAGTCGACATGGCATAACTTCCTGGAACATTTGAATCCTCATCAGCAGTGCTGTTATAACCTCCAATATCACAGACCCAAGGAGAATGCACCAAACAACTTTCATGTACAAATAATTTTGCTAGTGGACATTATGCACATCAGTGGATTACATAACTGTTAATTGATTATTCCGCTCTGCACATGTTGGCAAGTGCTCAGGTGACATAAATATTTTCAGGACTGTGGAAAGATTCTGATTGTAGTATCTGTGAATTTTAACCCTTCAAAACTGGCCTCTGTACACTGCACAGGTGTTAATTACCAACAAGTTACCACCTGTCAAGCACCATACTGTGTGAATGCATTTTAGGGTAAATTAAATTTAAAACTCTTCCACACTTGGCAGTAGGAATTTAAACCCCCATGTAAGTGAATGGTTAATTGAGTTGTGTAGTTGGACTATGTGGAACAAATCGGTTGTTCTTCCTGCATACATGAACACTGAAATATTACAATGTGACTCTTAGTCACAGATATGATACTCAGTTTGCAACTGAATTACATATGTGTGTATGTGGTGGGGGGGGAGCACACTCATGTATGCATGTGCACCCCAAATTCATAACCCTTGACTCTTACCTCTTAAATAATGTAACAATAACTTCCCACAGAAATAGACTTTACAACACAACTGAACTGTCAGTAACATGGTACAGAACCAGATCCACCTTTCCTTCTTCAAAGCCCGTTTCTTAAAGATCCAAGCTAGCAATTCCTTCCATCTCTCTTGTGATCTTGCAGATGACCTTTCAAAGCAGGATTTTTTTACCAAAATTCTATGTGCTAGTATTCTGGACTCACCAGTACCTTGCAGCCATTCACCAATCACAGAACAGCTGCTGGCAATTAAAATAAACTTGTATTATTCCAAGCCATATGGCACATAACAACTCTGTATGTATTCCTCACACTCTGATAAAGACCTGCATGTCCACTCACTGCAAGATCCTAGACTTCATTGCCATTACAATAAAAAATGACCTGTTTAAATTACATAGTTTCTTATTATTAAATATCCTAATTTAGCCTTTAAGCTTTAAACGTCTCTGCTGGTTTAAATTTTAGCACATGGTTCATGAGAAACATGTGTATTATTTGAACAGAAACAGGCAAAATTATGAAATAAACGGCATTTTGTGGAAAATAAAACAAATTACATAGCACACCTTAAAAATGCAGTAAATTTTCTTGAGCCTAAATATATAAAATGAATTTCTATGGGGTGTCTCTTTAGTGCATTGACATATGCCAACACACGTCATTTAAAGGTTAACCCCATCACTGTAGAAACATTTTCTTATGACTTTGTTTTCAGCACTTGTACATTATACTCGTCTGTTAAAGCAAAAGACAACATTTTGACAGCTCACAGAATGAATGAAAAAATTAAAAGTCAAAATAGACTGCAATGCCATAAACGTAAAACAAACTCACAAACCTACAAGATCCAGCTGACTGTCTGTCAGACTGATGCAAAGAAAACTTTGCCCGTAATAACGTCCTGATTGAGGATAGCTATATGATTTACTGGAAGACCTGTTGGTTGGTGGTGGGGGGAATTTTGGAACACTGTGCACCAACCAGAGGCCTCCATCAGTCTCAGACATAACCACACCTTTAGTGTGGCCCAGTGCAGAGCTGTATGTCTTATTTGGTGCCTGATCATTATACAGTACCCACAGTAATGAATTTTTCTGGAACAAACAGTCAGATTGGTTAGAACATTGTTAATTTTCTGACAGTGTATCAACTACTAAGGTAACACATGGCAACAAATGTAACGTGCAAATTATGGAAACACACAATGACCAAAAATACCTTTAAAGCACGTGATGATTTGTACAGGGGTTCAAGAGTGCGGCCAGGTATTGACCTAGTGTCATTAATGGAAAAATCAGATATGACCCATCCTCTGGATACAGAGCCAGATGTAATATACGCATAGCTGAGTCCTTTTCGGATCAGGCTATTGTTACTAGTCTTGATGACTGGTAGTTTATACAGCACATACCTGAAATTATGAGACATACATATTAAATAAATGCAAGCTCCAGACACTACGTGTATAAGGTGCAAGTAAGACTTTACCACACTAGTAAATAGACATGCCCATATCAGAACAACTAAAAAGCCTGTTGAAATTTTGGTTGAAAGACATTAAAAGAACACTTAATGTAAACATATACAACTTCGATAGGCTAAGAAGGCCTGCAGAGACAGCTACATGAGCACTCAGACATAAAACTTCACTTAATAACAATACGCTATAAACCATTGAAGAGCAACCATGGGGTTGTGCAAGTTTTCACCAAACATACTTGATTTGTGCTCTGCCATCAGAAAGGAGAACAGTTTTTTGAGTCTGGTGAACTTTTCATGCATGGTCAAGTTTAGTAAACAATATTTAAGCTTTAAGGGAGCATGTTCTAATAATACTGATTACAAGTGTATTTCAGTTATAATTCTGCAGAATTGAATTTCGTGTACTTCTTAAAAAAGTCACTGTCAAAAAGAAAGCAAGCTTCTGATTTGATTCACTGGTGTTCTTACAATCTTAAAAAAGTCTCATTCCTGAAATTAAATTTATAATTAATTACTCAGTTTTTATTTCAATAATATTAATAATTAATTAATACAGCTAGTAATTTTAGACCCTTACTTGCTTATTATAAAGTAAATTTTCTTCAAAAAAATAAAACTTTTAGTGTTAATAATTGGTTTGTGGCCTGCCCAGAGTTTGGAGATTTTTCAAATGGTGCTTGTTCAATAAAAGGTTGCTCTTATACTGCTCTAAATGCTGCTACCATCTCGACACTGACTTAGGCACACCTGCAACTGCTTCCATCTTCTGCTGTTATTAGCAGCTACATATTAACATAAATACTTATGAAATAATGACACAACAGGAAGCCCCAGCATGGTGACTGCTTTGTGTGCCACACACTTTAACATTTAAAAACTCTGCATTTCACCAATACAGTGTACTTATGGTTTTCATATAATTATCAAAATAAACAGACCTTTCCATAAACTACACAGAACTGAATTTCTGTATTGAGGGAACCGACCACACACATCACTCTTCATTCAAACTATCTCGCATGTCAGCAGGTGTAAAATGCTTGCCAATCGTCCAGTCTGTTGTAAGTTGGAATCCACGCGTTTTACTTCAGTGTACTGCAGTTTAAAGTATGTTTTTAATCAAAATATTTAAAGAAGGTGCTGGAGATGTTACATTTGACAGACACATTGTTTATTGCACGTTAAATTGGGTAAGTTAAGCGAGATTATGGAAAGTAACTAGCTACATTGTCAAATTAATTTTTTTTAATTAAATTCACGCTTCAGAGGGTTAAATATAAGGATGATATACACAGAAGTCACTTCATTACTCTGACACAGTACTGCTGCAATGTGAGCGAACACCACTGCTGCAATGTGAGCAAACACCACTGCATAGCATCAAAGAACTACAAGTCCCTGATACCCAACACATTACAATACATCTTTACTATGAAATTTTCTTGTTTAAAAAACACTATTTCTGTAAATTATTTTATTGTGAACGCTGCAAGAAAGATATTAACTAACTGCCAATACTGTATTCTTTGGCCATAACAACATTTCTACAAAAACAGAAGCCAGGAAATTCACACACAAAGCAACACTTCCGGTTGCTTTGCTGAGTTATTTGCCATGTAAGTACCCTCCATATCAACAACAGATTGGGGAGTTGATCATGATCGATTGTTCTGTTGAGATCATCAAATGTTTCTTCTTCCTCAGATTTCATCTCACAGAAAACATGGTGTGTCTGCTATTTTTATCTGTCAACAAATTTTATTAAAAATCCCGAAAATTAAATTTCATGAAATTGGATTTATGATGTTAAAAATAACTTTTGGCAGTATAAAATACTTCCAATAACAGAATGACAGTCTCATTCCATACATCCTGAAAGCAAATGAACCCGTTTAATGAAAGACAGGGCTTGGCTGTGGTCACAGTGATCTGCCCAGTGGGGGGTGGTGGGGTGGGGGCTGGGGCCCTTATGGCGGCCACGTGGACTCATCATGATTCGTCGGAACCGGTCGCGGAAGGCAGGAACAATGGCAATGAATGGGTCATCCCGATAGGTCGGAACCCCGAACATCAAGGTTGGAGACTCGAATGTGTCAGAAGGTGAGGAGCCTCTTCCTCCCTCTCTGCCACACGTCAAATTCATGTACCACGAATCACACACAGAATGACCGAGTCTTGAACTCAGTACGTTATACCCCATTTTATCTTACAACTGTCACTTATCACTTCCGCCGTTGCCCCACGTGCGTGTGGGTGGTCGGTTGAGTGGCCTACGTTATTACGACAAACAGCCAATATGAAATGAAAAATGATAGATGTCAGATAAAATAATGACCCTACATCTTCCATTGTGAGATCCTGTAGGACTGTGGGTCGGCACCGACGTTTCGGAGGATCGTGTTGCACCTATCTCAGGGAAATGGAATTACGTCCAAGTACAATTCAGCTTGTAACACTCCAAAGTACTAACCCGTTATCAATCAATACCTGCCGTGAAAACCTTCAAACCCTAGACACACACGTACATGATGCTCTGTCTGCCATGTCTACAAAATAAACGCACACACAAGCCGGCGGGCTGTTATTGACCATAAAATAAATTACCACTGCACGAATTTTCAAGAAACGCACCATCACTCAATAAATTTTCGTGGTCAAATTTTGTACCGAGTCGTTTACAAATCGCAATACTTTATTTAATGGCGTAAATCATTTTACATCCGCATTCTCCAGACCTAGTT
>Ga0209755_10007149_pt1 | contig 12166 bp, 11 predicted proteins | sample TergutCo191P1_FD_187301 | JGI IMG/M metagenome (GOLD analysis project Ga0209755, IMG submission 187301) | Cornitermes sp. P1 segment gut microbial communities from Petit-Saut dam, French Guiana - Co191P1 (SPAdes) (version 2) | ecosystem: Host-associated > Arthropoda: Insects > Digestive system... | reverse complement strand
AGGATTTTTAATTAAAGAATTTGATTTAGATAAACTTGCCGACGCGGTAAGAATGGTTTTGTTAAACGGCGTATGCATAAATGATTTAATTTTTAGAAAAATATTAACAGCGTTTTCATCTTTGAACCATTCTCCTGTTCTGTCTGATCAGCCGATCTTTTCCTCTGCAGAGCGCAGCATTATTAATTTTCTGGCGCAGGGTTTTACAGATGATCAAACTGCCGCCGAATTAAATCTTAACATTGGCTCAGTCAGGAATTGCATCACAGAAATCAGGCATAAAACCAATATGAAAAGCCGCGTAGAAATCGTGTTATACTCGCTTGTTTCCGGGCTTATTTCTCCGGAAAATTTATGGATATGGAAGGAAAAAAGAGATAAATTTTTTGAAGACGGAAATATTGATAGTAAATAGTTATCAATAGAATTTTTTTAAGTTATAATTATTATAACTGACTTTCTCAGCGGTGATTGTTTCAAAGGAGTGATCATAATGAAAAAACCTATTTGTACTAACAGTGAAAATGGCTCTAAACTGTTTAATGTTCACTTCTTTTTTATTCTATTAACTGTTATAATTACATTGATTCTTACAAGCTGCGCCAGTTTTTTATATTCCGTAAACATCAGATCCGCAAATAACTTATCTTCAGTCTTGGCAGGCGGCTCTCTTCAGCTTAGAGCGTCAGGCCGCGATATAGTCTGGTCTGTCTCGACAAGAAGCGACGGTTCAGGAAGTCCCGCAAGCGGAACTTATATATCGGCAACTGGGCTTTTAACAGCCGCTGTTAACGAAACTGCTTCGGTGCTTTATATTATTGCCAGATCATTGCGTGATGGCTATTCCGATATCAAGCAAGTCAGGATTGTCACTGTTTCAGGCGTAACTGTCAGTTCAACAAGCCAGATTGCGGTTGCGGGCAGAACATTACAATTCAGAGCGCAGGTAACAGGTACTAACAGCCCCGATCAAAATGTTACATGGAGAGTTAATTCCAACAGCTCCAGTATAAATTCCAGCGGGGTGCTGATTGTTTCGGCAAATGAAACCGCATCAACCTTATTAATTACCGCCGCCTCAATTATTGATCCTTCAAAATCCGGCAGCGCTTCTGTTTCTGTCGTAATTCCGGTAGTGACAAATGTAACTGTAACCGCCGCAAGTTCATTTGTAAGAGCAGGTGAATCTATTCAGCTTAGAGCAGTCATTTCCGGCACTTATGAGCCGTCACAGTCTGTAACATGGAGAGTCAGTTCAAACGCTGCCGGCACAGGTGCTGTTACGCCGGGAACAAACATTAATAACAGCGGATTGTTGACAATAGCAAATAACGAATCGCTGACAATTCTGTATGTAATAGCGACTTCTGCTTATGATCGAACAAAATTTGGAAGTATTGCCGTTCCAGTAATAATTCCCACTGTAAGCAGCGTAACGGTGACGCCTGCAAATCAATCGGTACAAGCCGGAAGTTCATTTCAGTTTTATGCGGCAGTAGCAGGATCAAATAATCCGAATATTTCCGTAACATGGAAAGTAAGCACAAACGCCGCAGGTACGGGTGCTGTTACGCCAGGAACAAATATTAATATGTCCGGGCGGCTTACAATAGCCGCGAACGAAACGGCAAGTATGCTTTTTGTTTTTGCGACATCAGTTTTTGATCCGTCAAAAACAGGCAGTGTGATAATTAATGTAACTGCGCCGCCTGTTGTCACCCCGTCAGTTACAAGCGTAACGGTGACACCTGTAAGTCAAACTGTTCAAGCAGGCGGCACAATTCAGTTCACAGCATCGGTGACAGGCACAAATAATCCTCCGAATAATGTAACATGGAAGGTCAGTTCCAATGCCGCAGGTACAGGAGCTGTTACAGCAGGAACCAGCATAAGCGCAAACGGACTGCTTACTGTAGCGGCTAATGAAACATTGAGCGCTCTTTATATTTTCGCTGCATCAGTATTTGATCCCTCAAAGACAGGCAGCGTAACAGTTAATGTGACAGTTCCTGTTGTTGTCACACCGCCTGTTATCACGCCGCCGCCTGCCGTTTCTACGGTAACTATAACGCCGTCGTCAGCGTCAGCTATGGCAAATAATTCCAGTAACACGGTTCAGTTTCACGCAAATATACCTGTAACATGGAGAGTAAGTTCAAACACCGCAGGTACAGGCTCTGTAGAAAGCCGCACCGTAATTAATGAAAACGGATTATTGACAGTCGCGCCAAATGAAGGCGCACGGTTCTTATATGTTTTTGCGTATTCAACAGCGAATAACTCGTTATATAGTATGGCAACTGTGACGATTACAAATAATCAATAATTAAGAAGCGTAATTATCAAAGTACCCCTGTATCAAAACAACAGGGGTGCCTTTATCGCCTGATCCGCTTACAAGGTCACAAAGACTGCCAAGAAGATCTGTCAGCTGACGCGGAGTTGTGCCTTCAGATTCCATTTTGCCGATTTGATTAACGCCTTCTTTTTCATGAATAGCTTTTTCGATTTCCCTGCGCGCGTCGTCTTTGGACAGGTTCGCGAATTTGTTATCTGCAAGATATTTCAGTTTTAATTCATTGGGCGTGCCCTTTAAGCCTGATGTGAACGCCGGGGCGACAACAGGATCAGCGAGTTCCCAAATGCCGCCGACAGGATCTTTAAACCCGCCGTCGCCGTAAATAAGCACTTCAACGTTTTTCCCGCTAAGTTCCCGTAACGCCTTTTGCATTTTTTGGATAAATGTATCGCAGTCGCGCGGAAATAATTTTACCCTCTCTTCTGTCGCCTTATTTGAGCCAAGAAGCCCGTAAACTTCGTTATAACCGCTGCCGTTAACAGGCTTTGTCAAAATATCATCAAGCCCGATCACCTTTTTAACGCCCGCCGCGTACAACGCCCGCTTTGTTCTTTCTCTTGTGTGAATGTCCGCGGCGATAACCTGATCGGCATAATCCAGAATTCGTTTTGGATCGGCGCAGAGGACTATATCGATATTATTTCCAAGCGATTTATAATACGCGACATAATCAATTCCTGTAAACCTGTGCTTTATTTCCCTGCCGAAAAGACGGCGGTATTCTGTTTCGTTTAAACAATCCGAATACGGATTCAGGCGTTTATCATCGACATCATCCCATGATATAAGCTGATTGCCCACTTCGTCACCGGGATAGTTAAGTTGGACAGTCACTTTTCTCGCGCCGCGCGCAATCCCCTTAAGAAGCATCGCAAACCGGTTTCTGCTCAGGATAGGAAAAACAACGCCGACGTCCCCTCCGCCGAACTTGGCTTTTACATCTTCGGCAATTTGATCGAGGGCGGCATAATTCCCCTGCGAACGCGCCACCACAGCTTCCGTAACTCCGATAATATCGCCGTCGTTGATCTGTATTTTTTCATGCTCAATCGCGTCTTTCACAGACTGGCAGACAATTGCTGCAAGATCATCAGCTTCGCGTATAATCGGCGTTCTAAGACCGAATGCTTTAGTTCCTATGACTCTCATATTTTAAGTGTAGGCTGTCTTAGTGCAGGATTCAAGAGGTGATAAAATATTAACTAATCGTTTACCGCTTCGTCTTTGCTACATCACAAATGCGGCGCGCCATGTTATTTAAGGAAACCTGCTCCATAACGTGGCCAAGCTCGTACGCGACGCGGGGCATTCCGTATACAACGGCGCTTGCTTCGTCCTGACCAATGGTAATCGCGCCTTCTTTGTACATCGTTCCAAGATGCTGAGCTCCGTCACGTCCCATACCGGTCATGATAACGCCAAGCGCCTTGTTTGAATAATTCATCGCAACGGAAGCAAAAAGCACATCGGCGGAAGGTCTGTGACCTGAAACCTGCGGGGAGTCTGAAAGACGGACACAAGCGTTAATACCTTTCTTTTCCACTTCAAGGTGTTTGTTGCCTTGCGCAATAAGTATTCTTCCGGGTTTAATTTCGTCGCCGTCTGCCGCTTCTTTGACATCAAGCGGGCAGATACGGTCAAGGCTCTTCGCGAATTCATTCGTAAATCCCGCCGGCATGTGCTGAACTACGACTATCGGCACTTTGAGATCCGCGTCAAGCTGAGCGAACACAACGCGCAGAGCGTCAGGACCGCCGGTACTGATACCGATGGCGATAATTTCTGTGTTTGACGGCTGACGCACTCTTGGCGGAGGCGACCCCGGAGTAATTGGAGCGGCGGCGGCAAGTTTGAAGTGAACCGCGATATCAGAACCTTTTTCGGAAGGTGTTTTAGGCTGATACTCAGAAGGAGTAAGAAGCTTCTTTCCCATTTTCTTGCGGTAAGCGCCGCCGTAGCCGAGAAGTTTTGTTAATAGAGTTTCTTTTACAACATAAATATCTTCAGATATCGAACCGGACGGTTTTTGAACAAAATCACTTGCGCCTAAAGAAAGCGCTTCCATTGTAATTTCCGCGCCCTTCGCTGCAATAGAAGACAGAATTACAACAGGAATTTCGATGTTTCTTTTTTTACGCTCTTTTAAGAACTCGATACCGTTCATCTCCGGCATTTCAAGATCAAGCACGATTACGTCAGGATTGCAACGCGGAATCTTCTGCAGAGCGAAAATACCATTCATCGCTTTATCAGCAATGACCATACCAGGCGTATCATCTACCATGCGGCCAATAAGGTTACGCATTAAAGCGGAGTCGTCTACAATTAATACCGATATTTCATCTGCCACGAATTTTCTCCTATGTGTTTTTACAATACAATGTAGCCCATTCGGTCTTTAAGAATTCAAATTTTGTGTTCATACCGAACAATGATTCTGAATGCCCAATAAAAAGATACGATTTAGCGGCCATAGCATCCCAGAACCTGTTTATAACAGCAGTCTGGGCAATTTCATCAAAATAAATAATAACGTTCCTGCAGAAGACAATATCGAAATTTCTCTGACCGGAATCATTTTTTAAATTGTGATAATCGAATTTTATTTTCGCATGGATGTCGGAATGGATTTTATATCCGCCGTCGACTTTGTCAAAATATTTTACAAGATAATTATCCGGAATTCCTACAATGCGGCTTTCCGCGTAAAATCCCTCTTTTGCTGTCATTAAACATTTTAAGGAAATATCGCTGGCTGTAATTTCAAAGTTCCATGACTTAGGAAGTATTTCGCTTAACAGCATCGCGATAGTATACGGTTCTTCGCCTGTAGAGCAGCCTGCGCTCCATATTTTAATTGTACCGGGTATTTTTTTAATCTTGGTGGTTATTTCAGGAATAACATATTTTTCTAACGCGTCAAACTGCGCCTGATTTCTGAAGAAGCGGGTCAGGTTTGTTGTAATGGAATCCAGGAAACCTTTTAACTCTTCTTTATCGCTTTTTATTTTATCCAAGTATACCGTTACAGACTCGACATTTCTTTCGCGGAGTCGTTCTTTTAACCGGCTTTCTAATATTGAACGATTTGTAGGGGTGAATGTTATACCGCTCTCGGCGTATATTAACGCTCTGTAAAGTTCAAAATTAGCGTCATTAAGGAAATCAGAATCAGCCATATAATAAGTTTAGGTGACAAATGGCAGCCTGTCAATTAGTAATTTCATGTACTTTGTTGATTTTTATTAAAATGATAATATACTTAGAATGCTAATAACTCCCTTAATTTGCCTCGATCTTCGCTCGCCGCTGTCTTTTGTAAAAATGGCATTGTCCAATGATAATCTGAATACATTTCCAGATATAGCCTTGTTAAGAGGTTCGGCTTTCCATGAATCTGACGAATTTTTACTTTGTATAAAGATAAATCCCGGTGAAAGCCTGTCTATCGAACCTGATTCCGGTCAATTTTTAGGTTCTTTAGTGTTTATTGGTTATAAAACCAGTGAAAATTCGCCAGTAAAACTTTGCGATGGGGCTTCAGTTTGCTCAGAAGGGGTAATCCTGCCTGCCGGAAGTTATCTTTTTAATCAATGCCGCTCGGCGCAGGTTTTAAATAACAACGAATGGCTGGATATAGCTATTGATCAGCAGAAAGACGGTCTTTGGGAACGGTATAAACCGGGAAATTTGCTTTATATACGTTTTCTGTATGAAGACGGCGCGTTTGTAACGCAGGTTTTCAGGATAATTGATGCTGCTTAAAAGGAAAAGCCGGTTTTAAGGTATTCTTACCGCTTCTACCATGTACCTGATATCAAAGCCGTTTTCTGCGGCGCGTTTCATTTCGATAACAAAAATGACAGATGTGCCAAGGTCGTTAATCAGCACTCTTTTGATATTATATTGAACAACCTTCTGGCGCATCAAATTCGGAGTGCCTACTGTATAATTTCTTACCTGTCCGTTAGAAAAATTGACCTGAAGATTAATATGAAACCTTGAGCTTGCGTTTTGCCCGCTTCCAATTACTGTAGGAACTAACTGCGCCGAATAACTATTTCCTGATATAAAATCGCGAAAAGAAATTCGCTCTCCGCCCTGTGCCGGGGTTTCGTCTCTAGAAATATAAAGCGGAAGCCCCTGGTTTTGAAAAACTATATTATGACGGCCTGTAAGTGTTGAATTCGCGGAAACCAGCTGATGCAGGATGCCTGAACCGTCCTGTCCGGCGTTTATCGGTGTATTTTGTGTAAATGAGACCCTTCCATTTTGAACAAAGGTATTGCTTACTACATCAACGATATATACCTCTGCCCAGGGGCGCAGAGAGGGTGAAAGAACTCCGTATTGACCAAACATAAAAGTTCTGCCGTCCCGGGAAAACCCCAGATCGACAAAAACAGAGGTGTCTCCCGCCCAAAGCGCGGAAATGCATGTTAAGAGTATTATGAGTATTAAGGCTGAGGTTTTTTTCAATAACATAGTTTCCCCTTAATATAAATTATCGGACTAACTTTTTAAAAACTGTATACACCATTAAAGTGTTCTTGAGAATAACTCCAATATTGTCTAAACTTTAGTATGACGCTGTACGAAAGAAACACCTTCTTTAAAATCGGTATAATTTTCTGCGCTCTTTGCACTGTTTTACTTGTCCTTGCGTCATTTTTTACAATTCCTTCTTACCGGAATATTGACGAAAATTCACTCCGTCCCGATGGTGTTTTTCAGAGTTTAACAGGTTTAATTATCAATAATGATTACTATGCGGTTCACTCTTCCCTGATATTATCAGTCCTGTTTTCACTTGTCGGGATGATTCTGATATTTTATTTTTTTGAACGAACATCAGCCCCGGAAATACTGTATATCGCTTTTTTTTCAATTTCCCTCTCCTTTGAAGTTATCCGCCTGATTCTTCCTTTGCAGTTTTCTTTTTATTTTCCGTCAATTTATGTCAGGATTGCCTATAAAATTTTATTATTTGCAAGATATTTCGGAATTTTTTCTTTATTTGCGGCAAGTATATGCGCCGCGGGACTTGATGTGCAAAAAACGCGGAATGTTATTTTTGCGATTTTTATTGCGGTGTTATTAATGGTTTTCGGCGTGCCCATTGATGTATTAAACTGGAACACCAGCCTAAACATGGTAACCGGGTTTTCATCAACATTCAGAATGATAGAAATTGCGGTGTTTCTATTTACTATGATAAGTTTTTGCATAGCGGCAAAAACCAGAGATTCCAAAGAATATATTTTTGTAGCTGTCGGGATGATGCTTGCTCTTTTTGGCAGAAATATTTTAATAAATACCGATAATTGGATAAGCCCGTTTTTTGGTATTTTTTTACTGTCATTCGGGACATTTTTTCTATGTTCAAAATTACACAGAATTCATCTTTGGCTGTAGATAAAAAAGTTCAGGTATGTTATTTTACCTAAGGAAGTAAAACGATGTTTAAAAGAAAATATGTTAAAGAATTGATATTATCCATTTTTATCCTTTTCTTAACTTTTAACGCGTTTTCTTCGGAAATGCCTGATATTAACATAATCAATCAGAACGCGCCGGTTTTTCCGCATATGCTTTTTACAGATGTCATCAATAACTGGAAAAGAACGGAAAATTCAAGGCCTTATTGGGTTTATACAGAAGAAGAAATGGAAGCCCGCAGGCTTAGAGCGTCATATCAGGTTTCTTTTCTTTTAAACAACGATGTCCTTGCGTATTACGGCCATCCAAATTCACGGAATATGGGTATCCTGGGACGTTATTCGATCCCGGAGCTTGATCAAAGACTGTCAGCTCTTGCCGCTGAGTACGAAGCTGTCAGCGGCGGTAAGAAAGTAAAGAAAGCGTTTTATCTAATTTATGGGACTGTCTGGCCTGAGGGTGAAATCGGCATTATGAGCAACGCAACTTTAATGCGTTACGTCGAATACGGACTTGAAAACGATATAATGGTTTTTATCGATCATCAGATTGGCAAATATGACCCGATTGACTCGCTCAGAAGAATGCTTCCGTATCTGCAGTACCCAAATGTCCATTTAGCGCTTGATCCTGAATGGCGCACAGACAAACCAATGGTAGTTATAGGCAACATTACCGCGGAAGAAATTAACAGGGCTCAGCAGGTAATGGAAGATTACATGATAGCCAATAACATTCCCGGCGAGCGTTTTCTTGTTATTCATCAGTTTAACGCCAGAATGATTACTGACAGAATAAATGTTAGAACAGATTTTAACAGGGTAAGGCTTGTGCACTGTATGGATGGCATGGGCACTCCCGCAATGAAGCTTTCTACTTATGCTTTCAACGCGCAGGCGGCTAATATGCCGATAAAATCATTTAAATTGTTTTATGACTGGGGAATACCGGGCGCCGGCGTTGACAGACCTTTAATGACGCCGCAGGAAGTTTACAATTTAAACCCTCGGCCTTATATAATAATGTATCAATAGTTGAAGCTATTTAAAAAATAAACTGAAGTTTTGGAAAAACTGAAGTTTATTTCTTAAAAAGTTTATTAAACAACAGCATGAACTTATAGCCAATATACGGGAATATCCTGAAAAATTTATACGGGCTTTGGAAACAATACCCTATCCATTCAAGCCCGCTGTTAAACGCTGATCGTGACGGGTGCTTTTTCTTCTCGGCGAAAACATCAAAAATATCGCTGCACCACAGCCGCATTCCTTCTCCAAGGGTAGTATTGTTTCTGGCAATCCATTTTTCTTTTCCGCGGAGGCCTTTTCCCGCAAGCAGCAAAGAAGGCGACGCTTTTTTTATCGCCTGTATAATTGTGCCTTCTTCGTGGCGTTTAAAATAGCCGGGGAATCGTCCTACAACGCGCAGCTTCGGAAAAGTCTGCCTGATGTTCTGCTCGGTTTTTAAAAGTATTTTTCGTTTTCCGCCAAGCAGATAACAGGTATATTCCCTGTTTTCCAGAATGGTAAGCATACTGATGATAAAATCAAATGGCATATAACGGTGCGTTTTTTCACCTGTAAGGAATTTGATACCGCTAATCAGGCTTTTTGAAATAGGAATAATAAGAGCGGCTTTTGTTATATAAGCGCGGTATTCATTATTTCTTCTGGCTCGAAGCATATCCCATAAAGACAGAAGCACAATATTCTGTTCTTTTTTTTCTTTTAACAGATCATATACAACAGCGCTAAGCTGATCCGGTGCGATAATATCTATCGGGACTTTTAGAAAGTTAATTCTTTGACGAATTTCATTTGCTTTTTCGTCAGTCTGTTCACTGTTCCCGGTCAGGTCTTTTTTAGTTCCCACAAATCCTTCTCCAATAATAAAATACGGATTGCAGCCGAACAATAAAGGGCGGCTGTTTCTGTCCTTAAAATTGTATTTCCAATTGTTAATATTTTAAACCCGTTTTCCAAAAAAAGAGAAACCTCTTTTTCCGAAAAACCGCCTTCGGGTCCGACTGCCAACGCGGCAATGCTTATATCATTATTAAGATAACCATGAAGGCTTTCTTGTTCAAGTATCCGGTTTGTCTGCTTTTCCCCGGAACTGCTAAGATCAGCTACAGGGTGGTGAAATAATATTCCTATCGCTTGATCCGGGTTTTCTCTTTCTTCTTTTATTTTTTTCCAATAAATAAAAAGCTCTTTTAAAGTAACAGGACTGTGAATTACTGTTGCGGTTTTTGAACCGCTTTGCTGCCTTGCTTCTTTTATTATTCGCTCCCATCTTAATAATTTTTTTTCATCATTATTTTTTTTCACTGCGGTGAACTCCGAGATAAACGGGACAATCTCTGTAATTCCGCATTCCGCCGCCTGCCGCGTAATTAAATCCATCTTGTCGCTTTTTGGCAGCGCCTGAAACAAAACAATTGGCGGAATTGAAGATGAACAAATATTATCTTGATGATTAGCGCAGTGTTTATTATCCTGACATTTTCCTGTTAGTGTACCGCCCCCGGCAGAAATAATTTGAATCTGTGTTTCATTGCCGTCAGGCAGAAGCGCCGGGAAAAACTCACCGGCTGCAAGTCTTCTGACGCGGACAAGATAATGGTAGTCGCTGCCTGTAAGCCGGACAATGTTATCATCGCCCGGCTTATCTTTAAGAAGAAACTGCTTCAAGTTATTAAGACGCCTGCGCTGCTCTGCTTTCCGCCTCTTCTTGTAATTGCTTTAACGTTTTTGCGTTTTGCAGCAGGTTGTTATAAGAGCCGTTCCTGAAAATGTTAACCGCTTCCAGAAGCTGGATATCGTATTCTAAATCATAAACAGGAGCAATTGTTGTCCGGTTCAGTTCATCTCTTATAAGACGCTTTAGCAGAGACAGATCAAGGGTATACTCCCGTTCCAGTGTCCTTGCAAAAGTTTCTATCTGCGTTGAATTCGCGCGCGGGTTTTGTTCAACAAACGCCGGAATCCTATTCGCGTTAATTAACTGGTTTAACCTCACTGCTTCTTCTTCTGTGTATGTTGGAAACAGAATCTCGCGATCCGGAGGAATACCGATAACATCGATGTTTACATTGCTTGGCGTATAATAACGCGCGATTGTAATTTTGAACCCAGCGTTATTAAGCGGATATACCTGCTGCACAGAGCCTTTGCCAAATGTGTTTTCGCCTACAAGGAACGCTCTGCCCCGGTCTTTTAACGCGCCTGCTACAATTTCGGAAGCGGAAGCTGAGCCTCTGTTTATTAATACAATTACCGGTATATCAGCGGATACAAGCGTTGATCTGTTTGCATTATAGGCGCGGTTTTCATAAGCGACTCTTGATCTAATGCTTACAATCAATCCGCTGTCAAGGAACAAATTTGAAACATCAATCGCGGAGCTTAAAAGTCCGCCGTAATTATTACGCAAATCCAGAACAAGGCTTTTATAGTTATGGGCGCGGAACTCGTTAATCGCGTCTCTTGCCCTTTCCGCTGTCATTGGAGTAAAGGTAAGCAGTTTTAAGTAACCTGTATCGCCAATCATTGCGTGTTTTACAGTCGGCACTTCAATAATCGCCCTGACAATAGTTACAGGGAATTCCAGCCTTTCGCCTCTTCTAATTACAAGATTTACGCTTTCTCCGGGTGTTCCCCTTAATATGCCAAGAACTTCGTCCATCGTGATTGTTTCTGTCGGTATGCCGTTAATCTCTGTAATAAAATCACCTGGCTGGATTCCGGCGCGCCATCCCGGCGTATCCTCGATGGGAGACGCAACTTCGACCCACATCGGTTTACCGTCTGGTCTTGGCGAAACGGCTTTTGTAATATTAAGCCCGACCCCGCCGAAATTGCCCTGGGTCGTATCGCTCATATCTACCATGTCGGATTCTGTTAAATAAGACGAGTGAGGGTCATCCAACGCGTTGAACATTCCATTCATCGCACCTTCATAAATTACCTGAGGGTCTACGTCGTCTACATAATTCTGTATGATAAAATTAAAAACTGTTTGTATAAGGCTTATGTAATTCTGCCTTTGACTCTGTCCCTGAGGCTGGATGGAATTTGCCTGGGCGGACGCGCCCGGAATTAAAGCAAGCGTGAATAAAACGCAGAAAATAAGAGTTACAGTTATCCAGACCCATGAAAATGATTGTTTTTTTAATTTAGTATCCATGTTAAACTCCTATATATAGAGTATTATATATTTTTTTAAAAAAGGGTAGTGATTATGGCAAAGAAGAAAAAATTCGGAAAAAAAACCGCCGCGTTAATTATCGCTGTTTTTGTATTTTTAATAATTGCCGGACTGCATTTAACCGGTGTATTTAAATTTCTGGAAAGCAAGTCTTAT
>Ga0209755_10007148_pt1 | contig 12166 bp, 9 predicted proteins | sample TergutCo191P1_FD_187301 | JGI IMG/M metagenome (GOLD analysis project Ga0209755, IMG submission 187301) | Cornitermes sp. P1 segment gut microbial communities from Petit-Saut dam, French Guiana - Co191P1 (SPAdes) (version 2) | ecosystem: Host-associated > Arthropoda: Insects > Digestive system >... | reverse complement strand
AATGGATATTTTAAATCTATACATGAATTATGTTCTCATATATATATTTGTGATTTTAATTGGTTAAAAAGATTTAGTAAATTAAGAAAATTTCAAACATTCAATAATAGAATATTTGAAAATAATTATAATTTTTCAGAAATAATATTCCAAAATATAAATGAATATATAGAAAAAAGGATTGAATTGGATGAGATAATAGTTAAATTTATAAATGAATTAAATCAAAATGATTTGGAAAGTATATTAGAATTTACTGATTCAAAAGGAACAAATATTAAAAAGAAAATGGAACCATTAATAATTCATGTTTTTAATCATCAAGCTCATCATAGAGGAATGATTTCATTATATTTAGAATTTTTAGGAATAGATAATGGCTTTACTGGAAGTTTATACAAAATGGATAAATAAATAATGGTGTACGCCGTTCCGTCACATAACAAACGATAACTATTAAATACCCTGTTCGGGTATTTTGAGTGTACTTACTATAAAAACAGATTTGATAAATTTATCATTCCATTCCCATGATTTAACATCGTCTTTTTCCACGCCGTGTCCGTATTTGTAACATTTACCGAGCATCTCCATCGCTTTAGGTAAACCTTGTTTCGCGGATTTAATGAATAAATCAACGGATTTAGCGTAATCAAGCTCCATGAATATTCCTTCATAATAGGCAATACCAAGATCGCACTGAGCCTGCGCGTCCCCCTGCTGAGCGGCTGTGGTTAATGACTCTTCATCAAAGCTTCCCAGGTATTTGCCATCCTTATAAATACCTTCTTCAATCTTACCTTTTGCTGTAGTATATTTTCCTTTACCGTGCCTTTTATTATTCCGCCATTCACCTTCGAATACATCACCGTTTTTCCATTTATATATTCCTGTACCGTGTATATCGCCTTCGTTAAAATCACCTTCGTAAGTATCTCCGGTACCGGGATCAAAAAATTTTCCTTTGCCGTGAAGGTTGCTTTTTAAAAATTCTCCTTCCATAATAAAACCATCCGGAAATATTTTTTTTCCTTTACCGGTAACAAAATCTTCAAGGAACTCGCCTTCATAATAAGTGCCGTCACTCCATACACGTGTCCCAATACCCGTACGCAGATCGTTTACAAAATAGCCTTCGTAGCTGCCTGATTCCTGCCATTTAATTTTCCCTTTTCCATGGCGCTTGCCGTTGACAACACCGCCTTCATATTCATAGGCGCCTAAATCTTCATCATTACCTGTTAAATTAACATTTTTAATTATAATTACCGGTATTTTAATAGTTTCATCCAGTGCCATAATATTCTCCATAATTATTTTTTTAAGATCGGTTCAATTACAGGATACGGAATGCAGAAATCTAATAATCCGTCCACGTCTCCTACTGTTATTTTTAAACATACAAGCGCAATCCATTCATTAAAAGGTGCGATTCGCACATATTTGTAATATGGTACTATTTTATTTAATTTATTTTGCGTATTAATCACAATTGACCATGCTTCGCGCATATTATCTAAAAGAAGATCATATACGCTTTCCATTATTTTTTTTTCGGTACTTGTTAATTCACGTTTTGCGTTTAACGTTTCTCCTTTTCCGCCGCAGATTCTGTCAATAATGGCAAACGCTATTAGCGGATCAATTTCCAGTATCGCGCTTCCTTTTAACGGCTCCATATTAAAAATACCCATTACTCCTGGGCTTGGAACTGATCGTAAGAATTCCTCATGATAAAGTTGATCGCAGGACGCGACCTCAATATTGACTGGAATATTAAGCCTCTCTGACAGCTTGTTAGCTGCAAACGCGGCGAATTTTTCATATATCAGTGAAATCGCGCTCCGCTGATCCTTTGAAAATATTTCAGGCCGTGTTGTTGGCTCATAATCCCCATTGCCATCTGTTTTAAATCCATCAGGAACATCACCATTATTCATGGCTATTAATAACTGATCTATTTCATCTTCCGAAAGAACCTCTGTCGTATGTTTTTTTTCTTCGTGTTCTTCACCTGAAGATTCTTCTTTTTTATCTCCGGGCAATTCTCCCCTTAATAATGCGTCTATTGTTTCCTGCGAAAGTGCTCCGTCTGACATATATTTACCTCCAAATTATTTTTGTTTAACAGTAACCTGCGCAGCGCAAGCGCCGCCAATCTGATTAAGAATTTTAACCGCGCTTTGGACGCTTCTTTGTTTTTCAGGTTTATTATTAATCTGTGCAAGATTCTTTTCCAAAACCGCGTAAATCCTTCGTATAACTTCCGTGTTCACACTTTTCATGCCGGCAATGCGCCGGATTATATCGCATTGAGTTTCTAAATTAAAATTCAAAATAATTTCCGATGCCTTGTCGGGGTTCAGAATCGATAATATTAGGGAAGCGGCTTGCGGATGCTCCTTCTGTATCAATTTTGATAAAATTTTATTATCCGCCTGCGTTACTTCGTTTCCAAGAGCGCTTGTTTTTCTTGAAATTTTATTTTTTTGCGTTTTTTTACAATCAAGCGCACGTTTTATCCGCTGCGCGATATCGGGAACATATTCTTCAAGTTCCTTCATTATCTGCGGTTCAGAGCCGATTTGACTTAAAATGTCTGCCGCGTAATTAATTCCTCCTATTCTATAACGGTATTTTTCTAACATCACATTTAATTTCTTTTCAAGATATTGCTCAATTACGCGTGGGATTTCATTATTATTTGCGCGTAACAATTCCTGATCAATTCCGGCAATCCGCCTTTTAATATCTATTTGGTTATCATTATCAAAATTTTCTAAAATTAACTCAGCCTTATCTTTCTCAAAAAAAGATAAAACCATTGCCGTAACCTGCGGATGTTCTTTTTCTAATAAAAAATTTAGAAATTGTATTTCGGAGTTTTTTATATTTTTAAAGGGAGTGTATACATCATTGCTCATTTTATTCCTCCGTAATATGTTAAGAATTTTTCCAGAACAGGTTCAATTACAGAATAGGGAAGACAGAGATTCATCATCCCTTCCGAGTATTCAATGTGTGTTTCCAATGTTACCATCGCGCATGATTCCTTTAATGGATATAAATTTATGGAGTATGGATGGGTTTCGATATTAACAAGCTTAGGCTGTAAATTAATTATATCAGCCCACGCGTCTTTCAGGTTTTCCAGTATAAGGTTAAAGATAAACTCCATGATGCTTTTGCCTATATCGCTCAGTTCAAAAATTTGTGTTTTTGTTTCCGTTTCACCGCCGCAGATTTTTCCAATAATTGCGTTTGTGATTGCGGGGTCAATTTCCAGCATACCGAAACCGTCAAGAGGTCTCATACTGAATATCCCGACTATGGTTGGATCAGGAATTGTACGGTAAAAATCTCTGATGCTTTGCTGATAAGCGGCGGCGACAGTAAAATGTAAGTCATTACATTGAAGTTCGTCTGTTAAACTTTCTTCAACTGAACACGCGAAATCATTATGAAATAAAGCAATTCCGCGTATTTGATCTTTAGAAAATTTTGAATAGGGATCATCTGCATCTTTATAATCAGTAGCGGCGGAATCATCTTCGTCATTTGACGAGTCATTAGACGAGTCGTTAGACGAATCATCAATACTTGATAATAATTTATCTATTTCATCCTGTGAAAGAATTTCCATCATTTTGCTCTCCTTATTAAACCAAGCTCTTCGATATTTTTTAATGTATTAATGGTTTCACTGTGTTCCTTTCCTAAAATTTTTTCTTGAATTGCAAAAGCCTTGTTATAATAAATTGATGCTTTTTCGTATTCGCTTGAATTGATGTAACACGATGCGGTTTCAGAGTAATATCTTGCTGATATTACGTTTTCTTCACCATAAATATTTTTACTTATCTGTACGGCTTTATCATAGTATTTTACCGCTTTCGCGTATTCTCCAAGCCCTGAATAGCATTGGGCTAAATATCCATACGCAAGGCAAAGCTCAATGTTTTCATAAATAGTATTGCATATAACGACAGCCTTGTTAAAATATTCTATCGCCTTGTTATACTCTTTTGATTTAATATAACATCTTCCGATACAGTTATACGAAGCGGCTGTCTGCCTGCTTTCATAACCGTAACAGGTTAGACTTGATTTAAGATATTTATTGGAAAAATACAAACACATGGATACATCAGATAAAATATTAAGAAAAAGGATGCAGGAATTTTCAAAAAACGGCGCAAGGTCTGATTCAGATTTTTTTTCAATAAATATATTGCGGTATTCATACACAGTATAACGTTCTTCATCCTGTTCAAGTAAAGCGCGCCAAAGGTTGACGGTTTCGTCTGGGTCTTTAGCGTATATATAATTAAATACTTTATAATCAAGAAGGAGAGCGTAAAGTTTATCCCAGTCTTTTAATTCCATATACTGGAACGGAAGTTCATCGCATTTTCTGTTGAATAATACATCATCCCCTGTTTCAAGATATTTTGTTATGGCTCTCCTTAAAGTAATAATTTCTTTCTCATCTTTCAGATAACGATCTTTAACCGCGTTCAGCATGATGCCGCTCGAAAATGCTACAAATCCGTTTACCGTTGTAAGGTATAAAGACATGCAGTTGGAAAGTTGCGACCAGTAAAGAGGCGCGATTTTTGATATGTTTAATATTTCTGTTTCCGTTAACCCCCTGCGCGAGAGCGCGATAACGGAAAGAATATTTTTAACCATATTTTTATCATTGAACACCGATTCAATATCATCAAGAAATAAATCAAAAAGGGTTTCATTATTTTTACGCGCAAGACGTCCGCTTATTTGTTTATCGAATGAATCAAACTGTCCGAACACGCGCAGATTATCGAGTAACGCCGTAAGAACCGCAGGATTCCCGCTTTTTGCATCTGATGTAATTTTTTCTGTCTGGGCGGCGGTTAGTTTTTTGCTGTATTTTTCAAAATATTTCTTAACTAATTCATTTTTAATTTGAAGAGGCAGAGAGTCAAGCGTAAGCGTAATACCCGCTCTTCGTTTTACAGGCTCTTCTGACTTGTCACCTGAAACTGTTGTAAAAATCATCTTTACGTTTAAAGGAAAATCTTCAGGGATCCAGTTAAGCATTTTCGCGTTATCTTTATCATCGAGGCTGTCAAGGGAATCAACCGCTATTATCAATTTTTTATTTTCAGGTACAGATTTTAGTAATTCTCTGAAATCATCCTTTGCGGAACCGGTAAAATCTTTAAGTTCATTTTTAAATCTATTAAGAATTCTGTTATAATCGCCTTCGCTGTTGGACATTCCTGTAAAATGATAAATAATTTTTTCGTTTTCCATCTGCTTTTTTTGCCGCGACGCTATCCAGCTTGCAAGAAGGGATGCTTTTCCCATTCCGCGCTCCCCTGTAATCGCTAAAACTTTTTCTTTACCATCAGAGAATTTATCAAGAACATCCATCCACTGCGGATTTTCTACATACGTCCTTGTTTTGCTCTTTAAATATACATGCTGCTGCATGCGCTCCTTTTCAAGATCGGTTAATTGCTTCCTTTCCGGGAATAAAGAATCGACAAGTTTTTTAAAATCCGCTTCCACAAGCCGCCCAAGATGTTCAACATTTTTATAATCGCTTGTGTCATAACGGCTGTCGTTTCTAATTCTTTCTTTTAATTCCAAAAGCATTTTTTCGCCATGGCTGCCTTTTTCCTCCCTAAACTCATCAGGCGTTTCCATTTCGGGCGAGCGGATATAAAAGAAGGCGTTAATTTTTTGATCGGGAATAAAAGCACCGGCGAACATTTCTGTCTCCGTGACGCTTTTTTGTTTTTGCAATTCTCCAAGAAGCCATTGGTATTCGTCAAACACATTTGTCGGCTTCATTTTTTCGATTGTCGCTTTATCGGGAATCCAGCCGTAGCGTTCGCCTAAAAGCCCGATAAAGAACGGCATTGTATTATCAACTTCGTTAAGGCAGATTTTGAATACAAGAGCATTTTCCGATTCTTCCTGAGTAACGCCCCAGCGCAGGTCAAGCTCAAAAAGGCTGATATCACGGTCATCGCAGTAACGGCGAAGCTCGGGGAATGTTTTTGTAATTAGATAATCCCTCTCTTTCATCATGTCCCTGAATGTGGATGATATAAAAATGCGTATTTGTCTGTTCTCTTGAAAATCGTATAACGGCTGTTCATCTGTGCGCCGGTTTTGCTCTGTTTGTTCCTCAGTCTGCAAATCCTTTCTTTCTTCTGTTACGTGACTTTCTGCATGATAATCCACGAGCAGTTCATTTATTTCATCCCGGGTAAACACATGGTAATCTGAATCATTTTCATTTTTCTCCGTTGTTTCCGCTTCAGTCTTCGCGTCGTCTTCACTGCGTTTATAGAAAATATTTTTAATATCTTCCATTGAAAGCGAGCCGCAGTAAGCGTTATCAGAAATACCGTTTTTTATATAAAACTTTCCTTTTTTCCATTCACCTTCTATTTTTTTCCCGTCAGGATATGTTAAAACTCCGCTGCCGATATATTTGTCATCAAGAAATATTCCTTCGTAACTTCCGCCTTTATTAAATATTTGTTTTCCTTTGCCATATTTATCATCGCTGACAAAATCGCCTTCGTATATATAATAGTCAGGTGATATAAATTTCCCTTTGCCGTTATTATCATTAAAGGCAAAATCTCCTTCGTATATGTGTCCTAAAAAACTTATATCTTTCCCTTTACCATGTTTCATATGATCAACAAAATCGCCTTCGTAAATATTACCATGTTGATCGGAAAATTTTCCTTTACCGTGAAATTTGCCGTTAACCCAATCGCCTTCATAGATCATGCCGGTTGACCAGACATACTTGCCATTACCGGTGAATTTCTCATTAAATAAATTGCCGTCATAAAGTTCGCCGTTAATATAGCATTTCTGAACTCCGGCTAAATTTTCTATTTCTTCTTTGCTAAGCCCGTCAATTAACTTGTCGTCTTTCCAGTTTCCTTCAAGAACTCTGCCGTCATGGTATGTAATTTTTCCCTTACCGGTACGATTGCCGTAAACCCAGTCACCTTCATATATATCACCTTTGGAAAACTTATAACCGCTTTTATCGGTAATACCGTCTGAGTAGTATATTGTTCCTTTGCCGTGAAATGAGCCTTCAAAAAATTCGCCTTCGTAAACAAGACCATTAACCCGTTTTTCAATACCTTTACCGGTGCGTTCGTCGTTTACAAAATCGCCTTCGTAAGAATCTCCGTAGGATTTATCAGGATTATAAATTTCTTTTCCTTTACCGTGTTTTTTATCATCAACCCAATCACCTTCATAAGAATGGCGCAGCCTGTACCAGCCGTCATAATAATTATTTGTATATTTACCTTTACCATTTCTCTTGCCATTTAAAAAACTGCCTTCGTAAAAACTCCTGTCGAATTTTTCAGTATATTTTCCTTCACCATGATACAAGCCGTCTAAAAAATCGCCTTCGTAAACAGCGCCTTCCGCGTCTGTCTCTTTTCCTTTGCCTGTGCGCTGACCGTTTACCCAATCGCCGGAATATTCCCTGCCGTCAGGCCATTTATATTTACCCTTGCCGTGCCTCTCGTCATTAAAATAATCTCCTGTGTATTCTTCGCCGTTCGCGGCCGTTAATCTTCCCCAGCCCGAGCGTATGCCGTTCACCCAATCGCCGTAGTAAACTGATCCGTTGGGGAATGTATGTCCTTTTCTTCCTGTAAATCCCGAGGTAATATGATCTTTAGGTTTTTCATTCATTGTTTTACTGGAATCTTCCGCGAGATTTTTTGATAGCGCTCCGCTTTCATTAAGAGCATTGGTAAACGCCGCTTTAATATATTCTGCTTCAGATTTGACAGGCAAGTCCTGCGCTTTTTTTTTCTCACCTTCTATTGGAATTTTTTTTACTATTTCCGCCGCCGGATCTTCTCCTGACAAAAGTTCATCAATCGCATCCTGAGATAACGCGCCGCCATCCGCGATATGCTTATTATTTTTCCATTCTCCGCTTCTGACAGCGCCGCCCGATGAAGAATAACACCCTTCGCCGTGATATTTTCCGTTATCAAAATCACCTTCATATATATCGCCGTTCGCGAACACCGCTTTGCCTTTACCATGCGGTACGCCGTTTGACACTTCGCCTTCGTAGACACAGCCGTTATCATATATCATTTTCTCAATTGCCATAAAAGCCTCTTTACTATCAATTTCTCCATTTTATCATAAATTTTCCATATAACCGGCTTTAAAAACATGGAGAATTGTTGCCAATACATGGAGAAATGTTGCCTTTTTGGGGAAAGCTTTAAAATAATTCCCTTTAAGATATATAATTCAAATATTGATGATTAGGAGGAAAAAATGAGTACATTCTATTGGATTATCGGGAAAGTTTGTATGCTGCTGATTATTGTCGGTTTCTGCCTGCCGCTCGCGTATGGTTTAAACGGATTTCAAATCGCGGCAAGCGATACCGTACAGTCAATTCCCGTTTCTTCATTCTTATCATTCGCTCTTTACGGATTGTTTATAACTGCTGTTATCGGATTTCTATTTTATTTTTTAGATGATTTACTGCTTGAAGTAAACACGCTGGATTTTCTTTGGGATATTGCTCAATCAAAAATTATCAATCTTATAGTCGTAGCGATATGCGTCTGCTTCGGGCTGATACCGTTTTTCATTAATTTAAAAGAACATGGCGGCAGCTATCAAATCGGCATAATTTTGATAATTATTGGATGCGTGTCATCATTAGTTTTTCATATAATTTCAATCATCATGGAAAACACTGAAGGTACAAGCTGCGGCAGCAGCCGGTACAACAGCAGCGGCACCAGCAGCAGCACCAGCAGCAGCAATGTCAATGGCGCTAGCACCAGCAGCAGTGATGATGATGACGATGATTATCCTTTTCCCGATGTTTGCCCGTAACGCGGTACGGAGAAAATGGAGATAAATATGACAAGAAAAAATTTGTAAACAGTTTCGCGAACTTCATTCAATGCGCGGTAAGGCTTAATAAAGAAAGATTCAGATTTAGGCTTTCGGTATTGGAAGTAGTTAAAACAATCACAGACGGCGATGGCGCTTTTGGTTCGATATCGCGCTATGTAAACCTTCATGCTGTCCTGATCTATGTGAAATGATCTAATATAGATACATCATATATATTAACAGTTAAACCGTCATTATCAATTTCATTTACCAAAATTGTAGATACCTTTTTAAAATACTCAAATGTTTCCGGGGTCAATGTATCGATTATAATTAAATCATTCTTATTGCGTTGTAGTATAACATCTCCGTCCGCTGTTCTGTATGCTTGCGGAGAATCGGGATTTCCTTCGCGGGCGTACATGACAATCATAATTTCATTCTGCGCGTTTACAACAACATCATAATCATCAGTGTCAACAGGAGCGGCTAAATTAATTTCTGATGATTCTTCTGATGATTCCCCAGATGATGATGGTTCTTCTTCTTGTGATTCATTCTCATCATCTTCGATATCTAAACCTTTTGGAAATGTCCAGTGAGATTGGCCGCATGGTACACCGTCGGCGAATTCGCCTTCGCAGATATTGCCGTCTGAAAATATCATTTTACCAACACCGTGAGGTTTGCCGTCAAGATAATCGCCTTCGTAAGAACAGACGCCGTCATCGGCGTATTTCATTTTTCCCTTGCCTGTTAACGCGCCGTCTGAGAAATCGCCTTTATAAATGTGGCCGCATGCGAATAAAAATATTCCCTTGCCGTTCGGTACGCCGTTCTCCCAATCGCCGTCGTACGCAGAGCCGTCATTAAAAGTTTTTTTTCCTTTGCCGTGAGGCATATAATTTACTACATCGCCTTCGTAGACACTGTCTTCAAGTATCAATTTTCCCTTGATCGGTGTTTCCATTAAATTTTCCTTTTACCCATCTGCCTTCTTCAATTTTGCCGTCTTTATAATCGCCTTCTTCTATTGATCCGTACTTGGGCATTTAAATTTTCCTCTGCCGTTACACTCGTTGCATTCTTCTTCTGTTATAATGTAACCCACCAAAATCTCCGTAGAAAAATATTATATATTTAGCTGACAATTTCTCCGTTAACGAAATTGCCTTCCCTGACCACTCCGTCCGGGCATGGGACTCTGCCTCTACCGTGAGGCAGTCCGTTAGCCCAATCGCCTTCGTAAAAAGAACCGCTTGGGTATGACATTTTTCCTTTACCGTGGAATACGCCTTCTGAAAAATCTCCTTCGTAGACGCCGCCGTCCGCGCATGTCTTTTTCCCCTTACCGTGAGGCTGGCCGTTTTCAAAAGTTCCTGTGTAAACAGCGCCGTCCGAGTAAGTAATTCTGCCTCTCATCATATTGTCATTTTCAAAATAACATTCAAAAACATCTCCGCTCTTGTTAGTTAATTTACCTTTACCGTGCATTCTGTCATTGTCGAAATCGCCTTCGTAAGAGCCGCCGTCAGGACCTGTCATTTTTCCCTTGCCGTGCCACTTGCCGTTCATGAAATCGCCTTCATATGTAATGCCGTTAGTTGTTTTCATTTTTCCTTTGCCTGTTTTATCGCCGTCAACAAAATCGCCTTCGTAGAAAACTATAAAACCTTCCGTGTACGTCATCTTGCCTTTGCCGGTTCTCTTATCATCAGTAAAATCACCTTCGTATATATTGCCGCTAGGCCATGTGTATTTTCCCTTTCCTTGTTTTTTTCCTTCAACCCAATCGCCTTCGTAGATATTTCCATCCGCCCATGTAAATTTTCCTTTTCCATGAAACTTTTTAAAAAGAAAATCTCCAAGATATACGTCACCGTCAACGTATGTAAGCTTGCCGTGAGATCTTTCCCCGCGGTTAAATTTGCCCTCGAATACATCGCCGTTTATAAATATAGTTTTTCCTCTGCCCTGCAGATCACCCTGAAAGAACTCGCCTTCGGATATATCGCCGTTATTATGGGTAATTTTTCCTTTTCCGCGTTTCTCGCCATGATGATACTCGCCTTCATATATGTCGCCTAACGGACCTAAACTTTTACCTATACCGTGGCTCTGTCCGTTCACAAAATCTCCTTCATAGTATGTCTCGCAGTCTTCACAGAATTGAATGATCCTTTTCCCTTTACCGTGAGGCTTGCCGTTAATGTAGCCGCCTGTGTATGAAGAACCGTCTTTGAATGTCATTTTCACATTGCCTTGCAGTTCGCCGTTTACGAAATCGCCTTCGTGTACGCTGCCGTCCGAGTATGCTTTTTTTCCTTTGCCGTGCAGCTTGCCGTCTTTAAAATTGCCTGTGTAAACGGAGCCGCTTTTGAGCGTGTATTTTCCCTTGCCGTTTGGTTTTCCGCCTGAGGTCTCGCCTTCGTAAACGCCGTTATTAAAAGTAATTTTTTCGTTTGCCATAATGATCTCCATTTTACTGTTAAAAATAACAACATTTTAACGGTAATTTTAGGTCATGTTAATTATATATCAAAAAATACTAATATTTACGGTTTTATTTTATTACGCAACAATTTTCCATGTATTGGCAACAAATTTCCATGTTTTTTTTACAAGATAGACAGGGCAAGCCAGAGGAGCTGGGGATCACAAAATATTTGCAGGAATCCGCTTATGAGCCTGCTTCGCAGTCTCTCCAGCGGAGAGTTGCAAAGATTATTTTGCGATCCCCAGCTCCTCTGGCTTGCCGTGTTTATGTTGTTTGTTATTAGAATAAATATTTTTGTTGTTAGGTCTCTCCAGCGGAGAATTGCAAAGATTGTTTGACGATCTCTCAGTCCACTGGATTGCTGTGTTTATATTATTGTGCAATGTGAGAATATATTATGAACGCTTAACTTATCTGGATCGTTGTGTATAAATTGTTTTAATTTACACGCTTATATCCAATATAGCCATGGCAAGTTAGGGGGCTGGGGGATCGGAAAACCATTTTTGCGGTTCTCCGCGCAGGAGACCTGACTATTAATATATAAAAATGTATTAAAACACCAAATACACATTACGTTAAATGTCAGGGCTCTGGAGCGGATTCCAAGCAAAGGTTTTGCGATCCCCCCAGACTGTGTCAAAAGTTATCATAAATACAATTTTAGAATAAAAAGAATAATATTTTTCTGAAGCAGAAACTTATACCCTACGTCAAATCATTGCTTCTATCAATTTCCTGGTTCCAAGAATG
>Ga0209755_10007147_pt1 | contig 12167 bp, 8 predicted proteins | sample TergutCo191P1_FD_187301 | JGI IMG/M metagenome (GOLD analysis project Ga0209755, IMG submission 187301) | Cornitermes sp. P1 segment gut microbial communities from Petit-Saut dam, French Guiana - Co191P1 (SPAdes) (version 2) | ecosystem: Host-associated > Arthropoda: Insects > Digestive system >... | reverse complement strand
CTGCCAAGGGCGGTCGGCGACAGAACAGGACTGGGGCCGGCAGTCCGCACGATAACGCCGCACGCCGGGGCCGTCGGATCCCTGGTTACGATAACCGGCGGCGGTTTCGGCAACTCGCGGGGGTCGGGCGGGGTTTTCTTTTCCCGGGACGCTTCCTGGGGTGCGTGGCAGGAATTTGTCGAGGTTTCGGAGTCGGATCTGGGCTACGAGCTTTGGAGCGACCGCGAGATTCGCGTACGCGTCCCAGACGGTGCCGGCAGCGGGAACGTCGAGGTACGCACCGCAAGGGGCAGATCGTCCCCGCTGGTTTTCCAGGTCAGCGAAAGCCCCGGGACCAGGGCCTTCATGGACAGGCGAAGCTACATAATCACCTACTCGGTAAACATAAGGACGGGTATCGCGGAGGCACCTAACACCCTGCACCTGTGGGTGCCGTTCCCGGCCGCCTCGGCGGCACAGCGGAACGCCGAAATGCTGTTCAGCAACCCCGCGCCCTTTATCCCTAACTACTTTGGAACCGGCCTGTACAGGCTGGACAATCTGGAGGCCCACTCCAGCACGGACATAAGCCTTTCCTGGACCGTGGACGTGTACGGAATGCGTTCCTCGATCCGGCCCCAGTACGTAAGGCGGGAGGCAGTCTCCCCCATGCGCGACGCGCATACCCGAAGCTGTCCGCGCCTCCCGGCGGACGACCCGCGAATCCGAAACCTTGCCGCGTCGATTCTGGGCGGGGAAACGAACCCGTACCTACAGGCAAGAAGAATCTTCGACTGGATGCTGGAGGGAAACGTCGTCTGGGAGGACAGGGCGCATGGCGACGTTTTTTCCGTTGTCGAAACCGGCAGGGCCGATGCCTTTCTTGGCGCGCTTCTGTACTCCACCCTGCTGAGGGCGGCCGGCGTTCCCGGCCGGCCGGTGGCCGGGGTACTGGTGGGTCGCGATCGCCAGACCGTACACCACCACTGGGCGGAATTCTGGATCGACGGCTTCGGCTGGATTCCCGTGGATCCCGCGATGGGGGCCACCGCGATGGGCACCGGGCCGATCCCGGAGAACTTCGTTTCCATGGAGGCTGGTGTCGATCCGGCTTTCTCCTTCGGGAACACCGACAGTTGGCGTATCGCCTTTTCCAGAGGCTTTACCGATATTTCGCAGATGGACCCGCGCGGCCGGACAATTACGCATGTCCGATCCTATGCTCTGCAGACCCTTTGGGAAGAAGTCGTGGGCGGCATAGAGTCGTATTACAGCCTGTGGGGGAGTATCATGGTTACGGGGCTTCATGCACAATAATACAATGGTAACGGTAATTTCACTGGGCGGCTCCATAGTGGCCCCCGACGGCGTGGACGTAAGGTTTCTCGGGGATTTTTCGGGGCTTGTCCGCGACCTTTTGCAGGAGGATGCCGGGCGGCAGTTCGTTTTTGTGGTGGGCGGCGGCGGCCCGGCCCGGGCATGGCAGGGCGCATACCGGGAGATTTGCGCCGGGAACGTGTCCGACGACGAAGCTGACTGGATCGGCGTGATGGCGACAAGGCTGAACGCCCAGCTCGTAAGGGCGGTAATGGCCGAATGGTGCCCGCAGGAAGTGGTAACCGATCCCACCGTGGCACAGCCGATTGCCGGCAGGGTGCTGGTGGCCGCCGGCTGGAAACCTGGTTTTTCGTCGGACTACGACGCGGTTCTGCTCGCTGAGCGTTTCGGCGCGAAAACAGTCGTCAACCTTTCGAACATAGAAAAGGTCTACACGGCGGATCCCCGCAAGGATCCCGATGCCCGCCCCCTGGACCGCGTTTCCTGGGCGGACTTTCGCGCAATGGTCGGCGACGAGTGGGTCCCCGGGAAAAACGTCCCCTTCGACCCCATCGCCAGCCGCCACGCGCAGGAAACCGGCATCCGGGTTATATGCGCCGCCGGCAGGGATCTGGGAAACCTTCGGAAAATCCTGTCCGGTGGGGAATTTATCGGTACGGTAATAGGGTAGTCCGCGCCCGTGGCATTGATTTTTCCCAACGATATCCGATAATATATATTATAGAGGTGTGGAAATCCATGTCAGGAGCACAAATGGCTGCAACTAGTCGCAACAAGATGTTTCCGTGCATCCTGTTGTTCATTCTTTTTCCAATGGCCACTCTTTCCGCCCAAGGCACGGAGATCAGACAGGTTGCGCTGGTTCCCTTTTGGGGCGTAAACCAGGAAATTATTACCGGCTTTGGTGATGAGGTTTTTATCGGCGTGAGGGCCTTGGTAGGGTTCCAGCCAGTACAAATCGACATGGGCAACCTTCCCCCCGGCGTTCCGGAAGGCGGGTTCCCCCCCTTCGTAAGCCCCGGTCCCGCATTGACAAGAGGAATGCCCTTTGCCATTACAGGCGAGACCAACTATAACGCGGATACCTCGCAATGGCATCTGCGGCTTTTCCTATGGAGTATGGCCGAAAACCGCCTTATTTTTAGCGACGAAATGGCCGTTCCAAACAGGCAAACGCTCGCCGTGGTCATGCCAGGTATGGTGGACTGGCTTTTTTCGTGGATACCACCACCAGCACCGGATCCCGTACCAGCGCCGGTAGCCCAAGTTATGCCACAGGTTATCCTTGAGGGGCAGCAGGTCATCGTCGTACAGGGCGCGGAAAATGTGCGTAACTGGCTGTACGTTGGATTGCGGGCAGGTGTCCCCTCCAACCTGGATCTAGGGGAAATAAATGTCGCCCCCTCCTTGAATTTCCAGTTTCTCAATTTCGGGGGTCGCCATTCCCTTGGACTACAGCTCGAATGCATCTTCGCAAATATAGATAATCTTGATAACCTCCATATCACGGTTCCCGCCCTGCTCAGGTTTACGGCCCGCAGAGAAAGCTCGTTTCTCTCATTACTGGTGGGCGCCAATATCGTTTGGCTGGGCGAAGATGTAAACATAGACGAAGACATAAACATAGATAGATTCATCTGGGATAATTATTGGAATAGGGGGAACGTCGCCGTTGGTTTAGGCCTAGGCACGAGATTCGGCCCTGGCTACCTTTTCTCGGAGTTGCGCTGGTCTTCTGGTAATTTAAATCAATTTGGCAATGGCAACTTGGGAAGAATAAACGTGTCCATAGGCTACAACATAGGCTTTTTCAGAAGGTAGCGCCAGTCCTGGCTTGCCAGGAACCTTAACCACCAAGAGAAGCCCTGTCCGCCTCCACGTCCCACTTACATTCCCATTCGGTATGTGCTAGACTTTGCAAGTCGAGCCTCTTACGTGGTGGAATGTGTGCAAATTGATTTCGGTGGCAAAAATGACAAGCGCAAAACGTAACAAGGTGTTTCCATGCACCCTGTTGCTCATGTTTTTTCCAATTGCCAGTCTTTTCCCCCAAGAAGCGGAAGCCAGGCAGGTCGCGCTGATTCCCTTCTGGGGAGCAAACCAGGAAATTATTACCGGATTTGGCGATGAGCTTTTTATAGGCCTGGGGGCCTTGGATGGATTCCAACCAGTAGCAATCGACATGAACGATCTTCCCCCGGGCGTTCCAGTGGGCGGGTTCCCCCCCTTTGTCAGCCCCGGCCCCGCGCTGACAAGAGGAATGCCCTTTGCCATTACGGGCGATACGAATTATAACGCAGATACCTCGCAATGGCATCTGCGACTTTTCCTATGGGATATGTCCGACAGCCGCCTTCTTTTTAGCGATGAAATGGCCGTCCCAAACAGGCAAATACTCGGTATGGTCATGCCAGGTATGCTGGACTGGCTTTTTTCGTGGATACCAGCCCCGGAGCCAGAGGCCCAAGCTGCGCCACAGATTACCCTTGAGGGACGGCAACTCATTATTGTCCGTGGCACGGGAAATATACACAACTGGCTGTACATTGGACTTCGGACGGGGGGAAACCTGCATCTAGGTAACCCTTTTTCCAACCCTTACAACTTGCATTGGAAAGATTTTCGCGTGGCGGCATCGTTTCACTTTCAGTTCCTTCGCCTAGGGTATGGCTTTTTGGGAATCCAGCCAGAGATCATGTACGTTTTGGGCGAGTCTAGGTCCTGGATGCTCCATTTCCTGCCTAGGATTACGACCCGCAGTGGAACCTCGTCTTTCTCGCTGCTTGTAGGCCCGTCTTTCATTCTTCCACTGGGCAACGACAACGGCCACCCCTTGGGCTTTACAGCCGGCTTCAATCTTGGAAACAGGGTTGGCCCAGGTTATGTTTTCACGGAGATTCGCTGGTCCGGCGCTATATACGATCCCCCGGATGATCTTTCATTCAAACAGCACGCACTAAGCGTATCCCTTGGTTTCAAGATTGGTGTTTTCAGAAGATAGTCGGTAACGGGCCTTCGAAAAGACCTGAATTTTCCCCGAATCCTCGCCAACCCCATTGATAACTCCACAAAAAAACTATACGCTGTTATTTGAAAGCCTTTGGTTAGGTTTTGAAATGGAGGTATTCATGAAACGCAAAAAAGACGGCAGGGATATCCTTTACCAAGCGACGAAAGGGGAAGCACAATTGCTTGGCGATTTTGTGTGTATGCAGGGTACCACTTTTGTCGTGCATGAAATGAAAAAGACAACAATACCCGACAGCAGGACAGCGACGGTAACGGCGCATGACAACCGTTCCCCAACATCCTATGGGGTCTTCGGCGGTTCCGAAATACTAGTCGATGCGGCCTGGGGAACCCAAAAAGCGAAACGGCAGGAAGTTTTCGTTCATATGGACGGCGTCGCCCCGAAGAACGACCTGGCACCCGTGCCGAACACGATTTCCGCCGAATCCGAAAAACTAATCGATCCTAAATCGGGAATTTCCGTGGAGGAGCAGCGGGAAATTCTCGCGCAGATAGACGGTATCGGCGAAAAAAACCGTCAGGCCTTTTCCGCAAACTCAAAAAAGCGTTTTCAGGCAAAAAAAAGCGGGCGGCTTTTCCCGGTTTTGGTAAACGTGTTTGCGATAACGGCACTCGTGGGTGGCTTTTTCGCGCTTCACATGTTCCAGGCCGAGACCTATGTGCAAGCCCGCGAAGGGCCAAGGGTGTTCACCCCCACGGAACGCGCAATTATCGCGGAAATCCGCAGGGAAACCAGCGGCCTTTTGGGCATAAAAAACCTGGAAATAGCCATACTAACCTCCCTTCTGGCAGAGGTCGAGGCGCAAATGGGGCTTATCGCCGGCAACGAGGTGCTGACACTGGAACAGATGATCACTTACGAAAACCTTATGGAACGGCATGGGACACTCCGCATGGAACTGGCACTGGCGCAGGAGGAGCGTTCCCGCATACTGAACAATGCCCGCGTACAGGAAATAATACTTCTTGCACATTTTAACACACGTATGCAGGTTGAAATGCAGCTACAGGAATTTGCAGCCAGTGGCGAGGCACCGCCTTCTGAACAACTGGCCCTTTACGAGCAGCTTAGGGCCCAGCAGGAAGAATTTTATTCGGTACAAACACGGATAAGGGATGAACGTTTCCACATACTGGGCGAGGCCCGCGAGCGGGAAGCGGAACTCCAGGCCCAGCTTGATGCCCGCCTTATCGTCGAAGCGCAACTGCGGGAGCTTACTACCGGGGATGAAGCGCTGACCCTTGAACAGATGGCCATTTACGAACAGCTCATGGCCCAGCGGGAAGAGATTAGCAACGCAATGGCATCGACATGGGATGAGCGCGCCCTTATACTGAACGATGTCCGCGAACAGGAAGCGGAACTTCAAGCCCAGCTTGACGCGGGCATTTACGAATTTGACATTCGCGCGCATCTACCTGATTTTGAACACGAAACCATGAACGAAGAATTCGCGCGGCTTTTAACGGAGCAGACACAGGCAGAAAGTGCGGAAACATTGATATCAAGTTTGTTTGCCATCACCAGCAGACAGATTACCGAAAACCGTTTCCACGAAATCGAGGAAACCATAGAATCGCTATGGGGCATTCTAAACGACCCAACTTTTCAGGCTCTTAGCGCCGTACAGCCAAGAAGGGAACTGTACATTCAAGTAGCCGAAACGCTTGAGACATTGCTGGCAAGGTACCATGTCGCGAACGAGGCTATACGTGTCGGCATGTTGCCACCCGACAGGGAGGCGGAAATGAGGCTGGAACAGGAAATCGCCACCCTTGTCGAGGAACTGGGTACAATGGAAAACATAATAAACATCATGAACGTAGCGGAAGCGGATTCGGCGCAATTCGTCGCACAGCTTGAAAATACTATCAACAATTTGCAATCGGCAAACGCGACGCTGAATTCGCAAGTAGGTACCCTGCAATCCACAAACACGGCACTGAATTCGCAGCTGGGCAATTTGCAGTCGGCAAACGCGACGCTGAATTCGCAGGTAGGTACCCTGCAATCCGCAAACACGGCACTGGATTCGCAGGTGGGTAATTTGCAGTCGGCAAACGCAACGCTGAACTCGCAGGTCTACACCCTGCAATCTGCAAACGTCGCATTGGATTCGCAAGTGGGCAACCTGCAATCAGAAAACGCGACGTTAATCGATCGGGTGGGCGTCCTGCAGGAAAACCTCGACACGCAGACCTGGGCCGTCGAAAGCCTGCGCCAAAGCGTTCAGTCCCTTAGAACGGTAAACGTAAGCCTAAGCAACCAACTTACCGAACTGCGGCAGGTATTGGCGAATCAATGAAAAAAATCTGGTTCGCGCTGACATGCATACTGGTACTCAATGCGGAAACGGCACAAGCCCAGCCAGTCAATATTTACACCGCCGTCCGAAATGCGGCGACGGAATTTTACTTAAACCTTGAAAATGGCACCAGGATTGCGGTGGTAGCCATGGAAACCGGTTCCGCCAGGATGTCCAGATACCTAATCGATGAAATGACGATCGCCCTGGCAAGCACGGGGGAATTTATAGTCGCGGACCGTAACCAACTTGATCGGGCCGCGCAGGAACTGCATTTCCTGACATACCAAGTAACCGATGGAGTAGAGGCAAGATCAATCGGGAGGTTTATGGGTGCCCAAGCCATTGTCATGGGCATACTTGCACCAACCCAGGACTTCCTTTACTTTAGAGCATCGGTAATTGACGTCGAGACCGCTGCCGTCCTGGGCGTATATTACACAAATGTTCAAAACAACCGCACAATCGCCTTTTTGCGAGGCGAGGCGTATGTTCATACAGAACGTGATGAGATGATTATTTATGTCCATGCACAACGTGATGTAATGATTATTTATGCCCCAAATGGCGAAGCTGAAGACCCGGCAAGGTTCTGGAGCGTGGGCCTTTCCATAGGCAGCGCCTTTGACGAGCCTATATTGACAGGCACGCTGCAGGCAACCTTGGCACCGCTGGCCAATTCGTTCGTCAGGATTGGGGCTGACCTTAACCTTATAACCAACATCTGGGTAAGCCATTATTCGGTATCCATATTCGCCCACTATGCTTTTTTCAGGCCCTTTACTTGGTCCTCGAGGGGTGGCGGCTGGAACATAGGCGCCGGCGGAAGTTTTATGGTGGCGGAATATCATTTTTACGATCTTGCCGTGCCAAGAAGGGTTCTTGCCGCCGATTTCGTAACTGGTTTCAACTTTGGAAACGTGTTTGACATTTCCTACACCCTGCGCACCAATTTTTCCACGGTCTTTAGCCACAGGGTATCGATTGGTTTGACGCACCGCTTTCGGGCAAGGGGCAGGTAGAAATGGGCAGGTTATTGCAGCCAAACCGCGCGGTTTTTCTTGCCCTTGCCATTTGCGCGGCGTTCTTTGCATCCTGCGATACAATGGAATGGCCCACGTTTACCGTTACCTTTGATACAAATGGCGGCCATGGAGGAACGCCCGCCCCACAGACAGTGGATGTGCGTTCCACAATAACGCTTCCCAATGGGAACTTGTTTGCGAGAAGCGGGTTCGCTTTTGGCGGATGGAACAGCAGCGCCGATGGTACGGGAACGAATCACGGCGCGGGCACCCAGTTTACACCCAACAGAAATCTTACTCTGTTTGCCAGATGGGTACCCGTTGAGGTTATTGGCCCTGTAATTTTCACCGTTACCTTTGATGCAAACGGTGGTAGTGGAAACCCGCCTACCCCGCAGACGGTGATGGCCGGTTCCGCGATAATGCTTCCTGGTGCTGGCGGGCTTTCAAGACCCGGGTTCACTTTTGGCGGATGGAACACCGGCATGGGGGTGAATTACAGCGCAGGTACAATGTTTACACCAACTGGGAATATAACCCTGTTCGCAAGATGGGTACCCGTTGGGATTATTGGTCCTACAATTTTCACCGTTACCTTTGATGCAAACGGTGGCAGCGGAATCCCGCCTACCCCGCAGACGGTGATGGCCGGTTCCGCGATAATGCTTCCCGGTGCTGGCGGGCTTTCAAGACCTGGGTTCACTTTCGTCGGCTGGAATACCAGTCCAAACGCAATGGGAGCGGCACTCTTTCCAGGAACCGTTTTTTCAATGTGGAACGAAAATATCACCCTTCATGCGATTTGGTCCGAATTCCAGTTTGACCATGACAGCGGTACCATTACAGGATTTACCGGTACAGACATGGATATAGTTATACCATTCGCAATCAACACACTACCGGTAACTTCCATCGGGCCTTATGCGTTTGCCAACAACTGGCTAACCGAAGTCATCATCCCTGACAGCGTTATCTACATCGGGGCTCAGGCGTTTGCCGTCAACCTTCTGACCGAAATCGTCATCCCAGACAGTGTTACCTACATCGGAGGGGGAGCGTTTGACCTCAACCTGCTAATCGAGGTCATCATCCCAAACAACGTTACCTACATCGGACCTTATGCGTTTGCCCGCAACCGTCTGACCGAAATCGTCATCCCAGACAGTGTTACCTACATCGGGGGAGGGGCGTTTGATTTCAACCATCTAACCGAGGTCGTTATCCCAGACAGCGTTACTTCCATCGGGGAGGGGGCGTTTGCCAGCAACCTGCTAACCGAGGTCGTCATCCCATACAGCGTTACTTCCATCGAATCGTGGACATTTGCCATGAACCAGCTAACCGAAATCGTCATCCCATACAGCGTTACTTCCATCAGGGCTCGGGCGTTTGAGTTCAACCAGCTAACCGAGGTCGTCATCCCAGACAGCGTTACCTACATCGGGGTGAGGGCGTTTTGGGACAATGCATTAACTTCAATAACCATACCAGCAAACGTAGACATTGCCCCTCCTCCTTATTGGGATTTGTCTCGCCATACTATGGGCACCCACGGCGATTCCTTCCTCGAGTTCTACAACAACACTGGCCGCAGGGCAGGCACCTACACCTTTGACGGAATCGACTGGCACCATAACTATTAAACTTTTCCAATGCCCGCCCGTCACCGTGACAACGGAACAAGGAACGTTTTCTTTTGAATTTCCCAGGCTAATCACTTATATTATACGATGAGGTGTGGAAACGCAAAATGGGGGCAAAAATGGTCGCCAGGGGAAACGCCAGGCTGTTTCTATGCGTCTTGCTCATGCTTCTTCCACTGCGTCTTTTTGCCCAGGCCGGGCAGGTGGCGCTAATCCCTTTATGGGGCGAGGACGAAGAAGCCATCGCCCTGTTCGGACAGGAACTGTATGACGCCGTGGCCACGATGTACGGCTACTATCCAGTGTGGATTTGCATGTACAATCTGTCCCCCGACATTCCCGAGGGCGGCTTCCCTCCCTCGGTAAGTCCCAGCCCCTCGCAGACAGGGGATGCGCCCTTTGCCATTACCGGCAGCGTTTTCCTTAACCCCATGGGATACAGGCACCTGCGGCTTTTCCTATGGAGGATGGCCGACAGTCGCCCTATCTTTAGCGATGAAATGATCGCGCCAAGCCTTGAAGCGGTCAACCTGCTGTTGCCGTTTATGCTAAATGGAATGTTTTCGTGGATACCGGGGGAAATACCGCCCTCAATGGTTGCGGTTAGGCCGCAGCAAATCATCCTGGAGGGCCAGCGGACGATTATTTACCAGGGCGCGCCAATACAAAACAGGTGGCTGTACATTGGGCTGCGGGCAGGCGGCAATGCCCAGATTTTCGATCCCTCCCGCGAAGAATTGGATCCGGATGATATTGGCCCTTACCTTGGAAACGCCAGCCTGGCGGCCAACCTAAACATCCAGTTTCTTGGTTTCCGGTTCGCCAATTTCCCGTTCAACCCCATGGCGCTTTTTTTGGGCCTGCAATTCGAGGGCATTGCAATGCTGGACTTTAACAACGAGGCCTTTTCCCTAACGTTTCCCGCCATGCTAAGGATTACGGCCCGCGGGGGAACCTCTTCCTTTTCCCTGCTTGGGGGTGTCTACGCGCTTATACCCCTGCCTCCCCTGTTGCGGGACGAGCCGGGCATCAGTTTTGACGGGGGCCTTTTTGGGCCCATTGCAGGATTGGGTTGGACCGCAGGTTTCAGCATGGGGAACAGGATCGGCCCAGGAAGTTTTTTCGTGGACATGCGGTTTTCCCGGGACATGTTCACCAGTATAATGGAACGGGGGTATTTTCGCCGTAGCATGGTAAGCGTATCGATGGGGTACGAGCTTGGCTTTTTAAGAAGATAATGGGTCCAGTTGCAAAAAACGGCGGGTTGTTGTACAATCGACCTGTCAGGCATAAACTGGAACAGTAATCACCACACGAATCAAAGGAGCTAAAAATGCGTTTAATTACACGGTCCGATTTTGACGGCTTGGCCTGCGGTTCCCTTCTGGAAGCCCTGGGCCTTGTTGACGAATGGCTTTTCGTACACCCAAAGGATATCCAAGACGGCCTTATCTCGGCAACGGAGAACGACATAGTCGCGAACGTCCCCTATATTCCTGGCTGCGGGCTTTGGTTCGACCACCATTCCAGCGAGGAGGAACGGCTTGGAAAGGACTTTAAGTTCAACGGCGTCTCAAAAAAAGCGCCGAGCTGCGCCCGCGTCATATACGAATACTACAAAGACGACAAAAAACTGGAACAGTTCGCCGAAATGCTGGAATATGTCGACAAAATGGACTCCGCCGACCTGACCGAGGACGAAATCATGAATCCCACCGGCTGGATTCTTCTTGGGTTTTTATCGGATCCCCGCACTGGGCTTGGCAGAATCCGCAACTTCACCGTGAGCAACCTGGACCTGATGAAGCAGCTTTCCAAGGAGACCTTCTCCAAGCCCATAGAGGAAATCCTTGAGCTGCCCGACGTAAAGGAGCGTATCGACGTTTACTTCGAACAACAGCAGAGCTTTATCGAAATGGTCGAAAAGTACGCAAGGGCCGAGGGCAACGCCGTTTACGTGGACCTGCGCGACATAGAGACAATATACGCGGGCAACCGCTTCCTGCTGTACACGCTTTTCCCCAAGCAGAACATATCCGTCTGGATTGTGGACGGTAAAAAGAAGGTGAACACGGTAATTACCGTTGGGTACAGCATCACAAACAAGACCTCCACGGTTGACGTGGGTAGCCTAATGCTTAAATACGGCGGCGGCGGGCACAAGACGGTGGGTACCTGCCAGGTGGCTTACGAGGACACCGACAGGGTTATCCGTGAGATCGTCGCCGCGGTAAAATAAGTTCGGACTAAAGTCCGCTCGGGCTAAAGCTCTTCGAGCAGGGCCATTAGCTCGGACTGGAAATCATATTCCTCCGGAAGCGCCTTTCCAACGGGGCCCCTTTTAGGGTTCCCGTTGGAATAGTCCATTCCGCCGTTGTTGCGGTAGCTGTAGAAATCGGTCGGCGAGAAAATCAGGTGATCCAGAAAATGCAAGCCTAGGATAAGCGACGCCTTCCGCAGACGACCGGTAATCTCGTTGTCCTCCGGCGAGGGGACAAGCTTGCCGGAGGGATGGTTGTGGGCGACGGCAAAGGCCGAGGCGCGATCCTGGATTAGGTCGGCGAAGACTTCCCTAGGGTGGACTATCGTGCGGTTTACAAGGCCCACGGTTACCACGCGGACGGAAAGGACCTCGTGCGCGCCGTTTAGGGAAATGGAAATAAAACGCTCCTGTTTCCTGTCGGCATTGTGCCGCACAAGGGAAAAAATATCGGAGGGGTGTTTGATGGCGCAACCGGATACCCCCCAGCGACGCCGGCCAAACTCCAGCATTGCCGATATGGCGCAGGCCTTCGAGCTACCCATGCCGGAAAGCCTTGAAAGATCCTCCACCGAAGGGATATCCC
>Ga0209755_10007146_pt1 | contig 12168 bp, 10 predicted proteins | sample TergutCo191P1_FD_187301 | JGI IMG/M metagenome (GOLD analysis project Ga0209755, IMG submission 187301) | Cornitermes sp. P1 segment gut microbial communities from Petit-Saut dam, French Guiana - Co191P1 (SPAdes) (version 2) | ecosystem: Host-associated > Arthropoda: Insects > Digestive system... | reverse complement strand
TCTTTATTGAAGGAATACCATCCGGATCCAATGTCGCATCACACCCTGCCTGGAACAAGGACGAACCGTCAAACGTCATTAACGCATTTCACTGGTATGACGGTTTCTCCCTGTTTACCAAACGATTCCAGCCCTGGTTTACCATAGCTTCAGACATGAGCCGATTCATCTTTGGCAGAAAAAAAGTGCAGGAATATTATACCAAATGCCTTGCCAGGGGGATCGCCTGGACACGCGAAAAAATGGGCGGTATCCCCTGCCTGCTGGGAGAATTCGGCCTGGCCTTTGACATGAACAAGCGCCGTGCCTTTGAAACAGGGGATTATGCCTTGCACGAGGAAGCCCTTGCCATGTATTACAATGCAGTTGACGCAAACCTCCTCCATTCAACGATCTGGAACTACACCACGGACAATACCAACGCCGCCGGTGACGGCTGGAACGATGAAGACCTTTCCGTTTTCTCTGAGGGAAAAGAACGTGCCGTCTCAGGCTGGAAGCGCCCCTACCCCATGGCAACATCCGGTGAGCCGCTTTCGTTCACCTGGGATCACAAGTTGGGTGTTTTTCACTATCGCTTCAAAGCCGACAGAAACATTCACGCGCCTACGATCATCTACCTGCCGCCGGAAAGATTCGATACACGCGCCACCATTGCCACAACGCTGCGCTTCGAATTCAGGCATGAAGAACAACGGCTGCTCTTATACAATGACGGTTTTGGAGGAGAGGCGGAGGTGCGGGTAATGAGGAGTTAGAGACAATCGGAACAATCTCCTTGCACCTGCCCCATATCTGTGTAATAATAGGGCATGGCACTCAATTGCGGTATTGTGGGGCTTCCCAATGTGGGCAAGTCTACGATTTTTTCAGCGTTAAGTTCAACCCCGGCAGAGGCGGCGAACTATCCCTTCAGCACTATTGTCCCCAATATCGGCATTGTCGATGTGCCGGATCCCCGGCTGGCAAAACTCAGCGGAATTTTCAACCCGAAACGGACCATTCCGGCAACGGTGGAATTTGTCGATATTTCCGGGTTAAAAAAAGGCTCTTCCCAGGGGGAAGGCCTGGGGAACCAGTTTTTGTCCCATATCCGGGAAGTGGGGGTCATTGCCCATATCGTTCGCTGCTTTGACGATCCTGATATTATCCATGTGAGCGATCGCATCGATCCGGAATCGGATATCGAAATTATCAACATTGAATTGGCGCTTGCCGATCTGACAACGCTTGCCAAGCGCAGGGAACGCGCCGAGAAGGCGCTCAAGATACAGAATAAAAACGAACAGAAAGCTGCGGAAACCGTGCTGGGCATTCTGGACAGGATTGGTCCGGTACTGGAAGACGGCAAGCCCATACGGTCGGTCCCGCTCAATGATGAAGAAAAAACATTGATATACGATTGTCATTTTATCACCGCAAAGCCTCAAATGTATGTGTGCAATGTGGATGAGGCGGGGATGAAGGCGGTGGTTAGTGGCGGGGGAAATTCCTATGTTGCAGCAGTGCGGAAACAGGCAGCAGCCGAAGGCTCCCCGGTAGTGGTTATTTGCGGCAAGTTCGAGGCGGAGCTGGGCGTTATCGAAGATGCAGAGGAAAAAAGCGCTTTCCTTGAAGAGCTTGGGCTGAAAGAACCGGCTCTTTCTTCCCTCATCCACGCCGCGTATGATCTTTTGGGGTTACGCACCTTCTTCACCGCCGGTGAAGACGAGTGCCGCGCATGGACAATCCATGCCGGAGACCCTGCGCCCAAAGCTGCACGCGCCATTCACAGCGATTTTGAAAAGGGCTTTATCAAAGCCGAGGTCTATACCTGCGATGATATTTTCCGCTACGGCACGGAAGCGAAGATCAAAGAAGCGGGAAAATACCGTATTGAAGGCAAGGAATATATCGTGCAGGACGGGGATGTTATGTTTTTCAAGTTTAATATATAAAATATCCGGTATTTATCAATTCGTGCAATTGCATATATATTCAAAATATGCGACAATACTTATACATAATCTATTTTAGAAGGAGAAAAAACATGAGAAAAATTATCAGGATTGCTTGTTTATCGTTGCTTGCTCTTGCGGTGGTTTTTGCGTTTGGAGCTTGCAAAGGGAAAACCGCTGATGACGTAATTAAGATTGGGGTCTTTCAACCGTTGACCGGAGCGAATGCGGCAGGCGGAGCGATGGAGCTTGAGGGAATCAGGCTGGCAAATGAATTGAATCCCACAATCGTAGTAGACGGGAAAACTTACAAAGTGGAACTGGCTGTAGTGGACAACCGATCCGACAGGGTAGAAGCGGCAAACGCAGTCCAGCGGCTTATTGATCGGGATCGCGTGAATGTCATTCTTGGTTCATGGGGTTCCTCGCTTTCCATGGCGGGCGGCGAAGTGGCAAGGGACAAAATTCCCTGCATCGGGCTTTCCTGTACCAACCCATTGGTAACCGCAGGAAACGACTGGTATTTCCGGGTATGCTTTATCGATCCTTTCCAGGGAACCGTAATGGCAAATTACGCCTACAATGACCTTGAAGCCAGGACTGCGGTCATCGTGCAGGAAGTAGCGAACGATTACTCAGTGGGCCTTGCGCGGTTCTTCTCCGATAACTTCATCCGGCTTACCGGAAACCCCAACGCTATTCTTGCCACGGTTAACTATCAAACCGGCGATCAGGACTTCAGCGCCCAGCTTACTGCCATCAGGACCCATAACCCGAACGTAATTTTCGCGCCGGGCAACTATACCGAATCGGCGCTGGTAATGAAGCAGGCAAGGGAGCTTGGTATCACCGTGCCGGTAATCGGAGGCGATACCTGGGAAACCCCGGAATTTATCGATGTTGGCGGCGAGCGTGTTGAAGGGGCGGTATTCTCATCCTTCTTTGCAGCCGAATATGCCGGATCCCCCGAAGCAAAAAAATTCCTTGAGGAATATGCCAAGCGCTATAACAAAGAGCCTGCCGCAGTAACGGCACTCGGTTATGACGGCTATCTGGTCGCACTGGACGCAATTAGGCGAGCCAATTCCACCGATCCGGCAAAAATCCGCGATGCCATTGCAAAGACCTCCGGGTTTGTGGGAGCCACCGGTATTACCACCCTTGATGCGAACGGCGACGCCACAAAGAGCGCTTATATCAAGGCAGTTCAAGGCGGCAATTTTGTATTTAAAACAATTGTAAATCCGTAAGTTGCGAAGTGTGTTAAAGGGGCGATGCGGCAGGTAAATGATGATTATTGATCAATTTTTACAGCATCTGTCCAACGCCCTTTCGCTGGGGAGCCTGTACGCCTTGATAGCCATTGGCTATACCATGGTGTACGGGATTCTCAGGCTGATCAATTTTGCCCACGGCGACGTATTCATGCTGGGGGGCTATATTGCTTTTTATGCAATCACTCTTTTCTTCATGCCCTGGTGGGCAGGTTTTATTGTGGCCCTGGGGCTTACCGGAATTTTGGGCATAGGGCTTGAACGGGCGGCTTACCGCCCCCTGCGAAACTCTCCGAAAATTTCCATTATGATCAGCGCCATTGGCGCGTCTTTCCTGCTGCAAAACCTTGCCACGGTGATTTTCGGCGGAAGGCCAAAGGGGTTTCCCGTACCGGAAATGTTCAACCGAATAGTGAAGATTGGCAATGTTTCCGCTCTGAGCGTCAGCCTGATTATTCCGGTATTAACGGCTGTACTGTTAACCCTATTGCTGATAATCGTACACAAGACAAAAACCGGCATGGCTATGCGCGCCGTTTCCACCGATCTTTCGGCGGCACGGCTCATGGCTATTGACGTTAATAGAATAGTTTCATTTACATTCGGGGTTGGATCGGTGCTTGCCGCAATCGGCGGGGTAATGTGGGCGTTGCGGTACCCGCAGCTTAACCCCACCATGGGGATGATACCCGGACTCAAATGTTTTATCGCTGCGGTTATCGGCGGCATCGGTAATATTTCCGGCGCGGTGCTCGGCGGGTTGCTACTTGGCTTTATTGAAATAATGGTCATAGCCGCGCTGCCAACCCTTACCGGCTATCGCGATGCGTTTGCCTTTGTGTTGCTCATTATTGTGCTGCTGGTTAAGCCTTCCGGGCTGTTGGGCAAAAACCAGATCGAAAAGGTATGATATGATTCTGGCGAAAAAACAAAAAAACATTCTTTCCGGCATTTCCCTGTTGATCATTGTCGGGTTTTTATTTTTCGCGGATAATGTGTTCAGTTCTTTTACCCTGCGTATTTTTAACCTCTGCGGCATTTATATTATCCTCGCTTTAAGCCTCAATCTGATAAACGGCTTTACCGGACTCTTTTCCCTGGGGCACGCGGGCTTTATGGCATTGGGCGCCTATACAACCGCCCTTTTGACCATGACTCCCGCCCAGAAAGAAATGAATTTTTTTCTTGCCCCGATCATCGCGCCGCTGGCAAATATCCAGCTTCCCTTTATTCCGGCATTAATTATAGCAGGGCTTGTTGCCGGCTTTGCCGGTTTTCTCATCGGCGCACCGGTACTCAGGCTCCGCGATGATTATCTTGCCATAGCCACCCTCGGCTTCGCGGAAATTATCCGCGTAGTACTCACCAACCTGCAAACAATCACCAACGGCGCTCTTGGTTTGAAAGGGCTGCCCCGTTATGCGACAACATCAATGATCTGGGGCGTTGTCTTTGTATCGATTATCTTTATTCTCGCGCTCATCAATTCGGCATTTGGGCGATCCTGCCGCGCCGTGCGGGACAATGAGATTGCCGCGCAGGCAATGGGCATCAATGTCGCCAGAATAAAAATTACCAGCTTTACCATTGCCAGTTTTATGGCGGGGATAGGAGGGGCGCTGCTTGGCCACCAGATAGGCACCATAGATCCCAGAATGTTTATTTTCCCGCTTACTTTTAACATTGTGCTTATCGTTATACTGGGCGGAGTCGGCAGCATCACCGGTTCGGTTGTTGCGGCGATTGTCGTTACCATTTCAATGGAAGCCCTGCGCTTCCTTGACGAACCGCTGAACCTGATCTTCACCCAGACCCGCGGCCTGCCCGGTTTGCGCATGGTGGTGTTCAGCGTACTGCTGATGTTAGTTGTCATTTTCCGGCAGCAGGGTTTGATGGGGAACCGTGAATTTTCCTGGGACATGATCACTGATTTTAAGCTAAAATTTAAATGGCTTAAATGGTTTAAAAAGAAGGCGGCTGCATGATGCTCCAAACAAAAAAAGTTACCATGCAATTTGGCGGACTTACCGCGGTTTCCGATTTTTCAATCAACGTTAATAACGGGGATATTGTCGGGCTTATCGGTCCGAACGGCGCCGGTAAAACAACGGCTTTTAATATGATCACCGGTGTGTATACCCCTACATCAGGTGAAATTCTGCTTGACGGAAAAAATATCGCCGGTAAAAAACCTCATGTGATCACCGCTTCCGGTATTGCCCGTACCTTTCAGAATATACGGCTGTTCAGTAAAATGACCGTGCTGGAAAATATCCTTGCCGCTTGTTGGCTGCGTGAAAAACCCAATTTGTTTGAATCGGTCCTTCATCTGCCCAGTTACCTTGTCAAGGAAAAACGTTCCTGTGAATTTGCCCGTGAAATGCTTAATTCGGTCGGGCTTTTGGAAAACGCCGATGATAACGCCGTGTCGTTGCCCTACGGCAAACAGCGTCGCCTTGAAATTGTCCGCGCCCTCGCAACCGGTCCCAAGCTCCTCCTGCTTGACGAGCCAGCCGCAGGGATGAACCCCCAGGAATCTTATGAACTAATGGACTTCATCGTTGCCGTGCGGGACAAATTCAATATTTCCGTTTTGCTTATCGAGCATCATATGCAGGTGGTAATGGGAATCTGTATGCGCCTGTATGTGCTTGATTACGGCATAACCATTGCCGAGGGAACCCCGGTGGAAATACAAAAAAACCAGAAAGTAATCGACGCCTATTTGGGGGTTGAGTGATGCTGAAGCTTGAGCACCTTTCGGTTTTTTACGGCGGCATTCATGCCCTGCAGGGTATCGACATGGAAGTCCCCGAAGGGAAGATCATCACCTTGATCGGGGCCAACGGCGCGGGCAAGAGCACTATGTTAAACGCAATTGTCGGCTTGGTAAAACCCGCATCGGGAAAAATCATCTGGAACGGCGAAGAAATCACCTCAGGCGATCCCAGGGACATTGTTTCGCGTGGGCTGGTACTGATTCCCGAGGGACGCCGCATCTTCCCCAACCTTACCGTTTACGAAAACCTTTTGCTTGGCGCATATTCCCGCAATGACAAGGAAGGGATAAAGCAGGATCGCGAACGCTGTTTTAAACTTTTTCCCCGCCTCCAGGAACGCCACCGCCAGCACGGAGGGACGCTTTCAGGCGGCGAACAGCAAATGCTCGCCGTTGCCCGCGGACTCATGTCCCGCCCAAAACTGCTCATGCTTGACGAACCCAGCCTTGGACTTGCCCCCCTCGTTTCAAAAATGATCTTTGAAATCATCAAAGAAATTAACCGAAACGGCACTACCATTTTATTAATAGAACAAAACGCCCATGCCGCTCTCGAAATCGCCGACTACGCTTACGTTCTGGAAACCGGCGTGATTACCATGCAAAACACCGGCGAGGCGCTTTTGAAAGACGACAGTATTCGCAAGGCATATTTAGGCGAAGGGTGAAGGTAAAGAATAATATGATAGGAAACGTCGTATTGTTTTTCCTGTAAAAAAAACAAAAAAATATATAACACATAACGTTCTAGGTAACTGACGTTTTTTTTTACCTGAAAAGGAAAATGCGGAGCGTTTTACGGGCGCAAATAAATGTGGTGGAGTGATGCGTGGGAATGGCAAAGCCATGACCTAGCCGAATGGAACCCAAAATGCCCGAACATGGCATTTTGCAGTTACCGTTTGTTAGGCGAAATTGGATAAATATTGTTGAAAATTTAAAAATATGCTCAATATTGATATTTTTACTATTGACAAATTGTAATTTAGTGATTAAATTATATGGAGATACAATGATAGTAGTACTAGATACAACGGTATATCATGAAGATCCTTTTTTCAAAAGTACCGATATGGTTAAATTTCGCCAGTTATGTAATGAAGGTAAAATTCGTCTAATTATTCCACAAATTGTTTACAGCGAATATAAATCACAAGAAGAAGAAAAATTCATTAACTTGGCTAAGCAGTTCCTTGCAAAAGTTACGACACGTTCACGAAGATCTACATATGCTAGCGAAAAATTATTATTTAATGAACTGCAAGATGATGCAACAAAAATAATTGAAAAAAGTGAAAAATCAATAGATGAAAAAATTAATTCATTTTTAAGTGAAACTAAAGCAGAAGTTAAAAAAATAACATTGGATGAATTTAACGAAGCATTTTCTAGGTATTTCAGTGGGGACAAACCTTTTTTAGAAATAAAATCAAGAAAGGACATTCCTGATTCTTTAACTTTTGTCCAAGTTAAGAATATAAAGGGTGACGAAGTTATTTTTATATCAGCCGATAACAATTTAAGAGAATCTATAAAAAATATTGGAATAACAACATATAGTAAATTATCAGATTTTATTAGATCGGATATCATAAAAGAAATCATTGATTATAAGAGTACAGATGAGTTTCTATGTAAATACTTTATTACTCATTTCTCAGATAAAAACTACAAAATTATTGAATTAATAACCAAAGCATTAGAAGAAGATTTATATAATAAGCAATTTAATGATAGAGAAATTCCAGATGATAACTACGAGGGTACGATATCATCGATTAATGATATCAAAGATATTAAGTTCACTTGCGATGATATCATTAGTTTAGGTAATGGTATGTTTTCAATATCTTTTTCTTGTAAATTAAATGCAAATATAGAATATTTCATTTTTAAAGCAGATTATTACTGTTTAGATGAAAGTAGAATTAAGTATATTTCCATCGATGATTGGAATAAGCATTACTATCATGCAGAAGAAGAGTTAAATTTGTCATGTACAGGAACAATAGGATTACAATCTGACATTCAAATGTCAGATATTGCTGAATTTGCAAAGCTAAAAATTGAAGATTTTGTTGAAGAGATAAATTTAAGTTTTAGCGATTTAGAAATTGAGGTAATATCAAACTTCACCTAACAAACGGTAACTGCTCCGCCGCCTGTTCGGCGGCTCGGGTTTCGCAAAAACCCAGTCTGGCTACGCCCTTTGTGGATTTTTGCTCCACCACATTTTTTTGGCCCATAAAACACTTCGTGTTTTCCTTATCTGGCAAAAAAAAACGTCAGTTACCTGTAACGTTATGCGACATGAATTCTGCCACAAACCGCCGTGCCACGGATGGCACGGCGGATTATACTCAACTACCTATTGTTTTACTTGTACTATAATAATCATCACACGTGGTTCTAAATGCCTCATTTGTCTCATTGGCACGATATGCGTTATCATCGACGTATCCATGTTCATCAGGTACATTTATATCTGCAAAAAATTCAGCCCTGCTTTTTCCGTCTACTGTTTCCGGTTTAAACCATACCCTCTTTTTGCCGTAATATTCATTATAAGCGTATGAACCTGTTACTATGCTATACACATTTCCATTAAAACTATCAGTACGTGTAAAGCCGGAAGCAGTAAAAACGTATTCCTGCTCATTACTGAAATATGTTTGACCAGACAATTCATTGGCACCTTTATTTGAAGGTAAAGCCTCTGCCAAAAATAACGCAGTTCCGTCGGTACTAAAAGAGTAACCGTATGTTTCGTTTGCAAAAGCTTCATTCACTACATAATCAATATAGGCAACAACGCTGGAAAAGCCAAAAACCGCAAGCTCTTGATTAAATGCAGAATTTCCAAACTCTTTCCTGTAATCGTCAAGCCTAGCCTGTAAACTTCGACGCAAACCGGCTCTGTCTAGCAGTCTGTTTTCATCTCTATCTCTAACTAAAGCTGGTTTTAACGTTACCGTTTTGGCGTTTTCATTCCAGGAATAAGTGCCAGTTGCGATATCACGATATGTATACTTTCCATTTACCAGCACAGGATATCCATAATCACCATTATCCAATACTATCTCTATAACCGTATACGTCCCATTTGCAGTTCCCGCAGCGGTTTCGGAAAAGACTATTGGGTAATAATAAAAATAAGTTTTTCCACTCAACGTATTAGCGCCGCTGGAAACCGGTAAGGGTTCGCCATCGTCCGTTGTGCCGTCATCATTTCCATTTGTTGAGCCGTTATCGCAGGCAACAACCATCATTCCGAATGCCAGCACCATTGCCAGCATCGCCAACCAAGTAACATTTTTTGCCATTTTTTTCTCCTTTCGGCAATTAAATTTTTTGAGTTATGGCTCATAAATTCTTTATTTTATGGTTTTCCGTCAGCGGCGGTACAGATGCTGCCGCCCCCATAAAATTCAGATTTTATGTCACATAACATCTATTAATACCATCAATATAAGATGATTATTTCCTAGAAAATACAACAAATCTTTGCCCAATATAATTCAATCCAGTAAAAAGACAGATTCCTACAGCTAAAGCAATATTATCCTGTATTACTACGGACTTATCTTGTAAGATAAAATAAATCACTATTCTTGCCAGCTTGTATGCTAAAATATATGAAATAACTATATTCACTACAAAGGCGATAACCATAAAAACAGACCATTTTCGTACATTGAAAGTCCAATATTTATTAAGAAAAAAACTCAAGACACTGCCTACTGAATAATTTGCCGCCGATGAAACCCAATACCCCAGACCTAAAACATTGTATAAAACAAACATTATTCCTGCGCCAACAATGGTATTTACACAACCAGTAATAATAAATTTAAGCAAAATCCGATCTATAATTATCAATTATCCAGTACCTCCTGATGCACTATTTGCGCAGAAGGATACCGAATGACTATAAAGTTATCATCTTGGTAATCAGGCTGTATCTGAGCAAATTGCCGTCCTGCCGTCTGTGCCTGTTCCCATTCAGACCGGCTGACCAACAGGAATGATTCTCCCGAATGGTATAATGGATCGCTGAATTGCACCGGAATTAACCAGTGGTGAATACGGAATTGCGGGTTGTCCGGATTCAATCCATTTGAATTAAGCCCAACCATTTCAATTTTACCATTACTTAATTCGGTAGTTACATTTGCATTCCAGAATGTGGCGAAACCATACTCAAGCTGATTATCCAACAGATATTGTATATATCCTTTTCTTGTTGTATTACTATTCTGTTCAGCCATACTCTGAAAATGTATATAGCTTTGACCTAAAATAAACAGCATAATTCCGCAGATAATAGCAGTTCGCTTTAAATAATTATACATTTTGGTATTATTAAAAAGAATCGCTAAAAGCGGAATATATAATACCATAAAAGGTATAAAATACCTGGCGGTGACGCTTTCTTCAGCTATAATAAAAACAAAAATATTTGAAAGAACGGCAATTGCGAAGAACACTGTCATATATCGATGCTCGGTTGCCTTTACCCAGATGCACGATCTAAACACATACCAAAATAAAATAACTGTCCCGATTATTGCAAGAAGACTCAATATACCCGAAGCGGACAAAAGCGATTTTCCGGCAGCAAGCCCAAAAAATCCTACAAGACCCACCATACTTTGACCAAGCTTAGGAAAAAATTCTAACCACAAATCTGCTAAACGTATTTTATCAAACGAATGGAATTTATATTTAAAAAGCAGTGCATAATTTGCTACGAATCCGATACCGCACATAAGGAAACCGTAACACCCAAGGAAGAGGGGGAAGTTCTTTTTTTGCAGTATTTTAGACCAAAGGTACACGCACATTATCAGCAGGGGCATATATATGGACAACAAAGAACGTATTCCCTGCATACCCAACAAAAATGACAATAGCGTGAACAGGATAAATTCAACAATAGGTGCTTTTTCCGTATCTGCACGTCCGGCAATCCTGATAAACAAACCAATTGTACAAAAAAGCTGGGCGACAAAAAAAGCATAATAACCACCAAATATTACAATACCCCAATATCCGGTTGATATCGGCATTAATAAAAAAAGACTCGTTATGACAATCCATTTTGTCTGCACTTTTATCTGTTTCATCAAAAAGAAATACGACAAGATTATAACTATACTGTTGCATAATATAACCAATGCGCGTATCAACGCCCAGTTATCGGTATTGCCAAGCATTTTAAAAAGCGGCATGGAAAATATGGTTTGATATATCAGTCGTATCTCGGTTGAATAATGCCAATTGGGGCTGACAAAAACATTTTCCTGAGCTAACAATTTTCCCAAAACCATTTCCGAGGAAGCATCGCTATTCAGCAGTTGCCAGCCATAACGATACGAAAAAAAACTAACAAAACCAACAAGCAGTATGTTTAATCCAAAAGCTATTGAGGTAACCAATGTATCATTATTTTCATTTTCCAAAAATGCAGCAATCTTTTTGGAGAACAGGCAGCAAAGTGAAAATATAAAAACCAATAAACCGAATAAAGGCAGGGTTAACAGTGATAACAAACGGCTTTCAAAATCACCACCCGATCCCTTACGTGAAATACGTTCGTCAACAAATGAAAATAGTATATTTTGCACCGGAGGAAGCAATGGAACTAAACAAATTACTATTCCGGCAAGCACTATTACAAGTGCCAGTTTTTTAATCGTTGGTGAACACAGTACCTGAGTCAAAAGCATTTCAGGGGTTTTATTGTTCTTCATTTATACATTCCTCTGTTCAATCAAAAATTTTTCGATGTGATACCTTGGGCGGCGTTTTGTTTCAATGTAAATCTTACCAATGTATTCTCCAAGAATGCCGATTGAAAGAAGAATTAAGCCGCCAATTCCCCAGAGAGAACAGGCAATACTTGCCCAGCCGACTATAGCATGACCCGAAAAACGCCTAACAAAAAAATACACAATCATAGAAATACTGGCAATAAATAGAAAAACGCCAAGCAAAGTTACAAAACGCATTGGCTTAATTGAAAATGAAGTAATACCTTCAAAAGCAAAATGAAGCATTTTTCGCAGGGGATACTTGCTCTTTCCTGCAAATCGTTCCTCTCTACTGTAATACACAACATCAGTATTGTACCCAAGCAGCGGAACAATACCTCGTAGAAATAAATTCACCTCACTAT
>Ga0209755_10007145_pt1 | contig 12170 bp, 10 predicted proteins | sample TergutCo191P1_FD_187301 | JGI IMG/M metagenome (GOLD analysis project Ga0209755, IMG submission 187301) | Cornitermes sp. P1 segment gut microbial communities from Petit-Saut dam, French Guiana - Co191P1 (SPAdes) (version 2) | ecosystem: Host-associated > Arthropoda: Insects > Digestive system... | reverse complement strand
GGGGGGGGGGGGGGGGGGGGGGGGGCAAGGGGTGTGGCCACCCTGAGCAGCAGAGCCCAAGGGTCAGAAAAGGAGGCAGCAAAATGAAATCATTTAAATGAAAAACAATTATTTTCTGTGCTCAACAATTTTTAAAATAATGAGCAAAATAACAGAATATCAATAGATAACTGTAATTTTTTTGAAGTCCATAATGTCTATTAAGGATGGTCAATGTGATTACTCGCCCCAGGATCCACAAAACCTACCTATGCCACTGTTCTGTGCTCAATCTGAATGGTCCAAACAAGAACTTCAATTCTGAGCTCCCTTCATGGAGATACAAGTAGGAAGTTGTGCTGAAACTGTGGGACAGCACCACAGAGAAATCTATCCTGGTAGAAGTTCAGGAAATTAGCAGGACCTTAAAAACTATGAAAGATATAGCCTATGGAAATAGAAATAACAAATGGCCTTCCCATTGACAAGCATGGCAACATCAGAGATGTGAAGGGGGAGAGAATGTGTCATGTGTTTGACATGAAAAGGGGGAGGAGATTATTACAGAAAAAGTTATACCAGTGTGACTTGTTTGCACACAGAAACAATAAAATATTTAATCAACAAAGATTTATTTATATATCTGTAACTTTAAAGCACTTCTCCATACAAACTGATGTTATGAATCTATCATTTTTCTATACATTGTCGACGCCCTTAAATGACTGCAACAGCAAAAGCAAACAAAGAGGATCAGAAAAAATGCCATACAGAGCTGGACACACAGGGAGGGAGGGGGTGGAGACAATGATGCATATATATATATATATATATATTACAATATGTTTAAGCATCTGCCCTTGATCCTTTTTGATAGTTGTAGCAAATGCGACTTTGATTGGATATCGACTTCTGCACAGTCCAACAGAAGTAACTGAATCCTGGGTACAAGTGCAGTTTTTTTTTGGCTGAGTAACTTGTACTGCTAGGCAGTGCTTGTGCAAGCCCCTTACAATCATATGGTGCCACCATAGAAGGTCAAAGAAAGCTGACATACTTTGTGTGCTTCCCATGGTATCTGGTAGAGATAGCACAATCAGTTTTTAACATTAGTTTTTCGTTAAAAAAAAGTGTGAGAAGGAATTAATAAAAACAAAGGAGACTGCCATCAATAGCAAATCATAAGCTTTCTCATAATGTCTTCCTGAAATGATCTGTATTGTAGTGCAGTAGATCATAATGTTCCAACCAAATCTTACTGTATTAATCTATATGACAGAACAGATGACACACAAAAATGGTAGAAAAACAAAAAAAGAAAAGAAGAACATGTGAACCCCCCCCCCCCCCCCCCCCCCCCCTCGTATCCCGGCAGTCAGAATGCAGACCAGTCTACCTGAACAGGTCGAATGCTGGGTACCAGTCAAACTCCAGATATGTGTTCAGATATTTTGTTCAAACCGTAGCTGGGGCACCAGCCACCCTGAGGTTTTGTTGTATTTTCCTCAGTCCATTCACACAAATGCTTGGGTAATACCTTCATCAGGCCACAATCAAGTCCTCACAAACTCCCTTTCCAATTACTCACACCAATTATCCCGCTAACACTACAGTGTGTGATACCAAGTGTGACATAGAACAACACACAGCCAGGTGATTGGACAGTCTGCAGTTTGCAAGCATTGTAACAGCAACCATGCTCAACTTTCTATGAGGATAAGATGAGCTTAATAATAAAATACCCACGAAGATGGTAAATAACGTTCAAACCTACCTTTCTTAAAGCTGTCAGATCTGTATATGTCCCTCAACTCTTTCATGAGCCTATCAGTCGCTTGAACAGAACCAGAAACAGAACCTTTTAAATAATCTTGCCGTTGATTCTGCCTTAGCCGTTCCAACGTTGCCAGGTGTTCTGTGTCCATTTCATCCACCTGGAAAAATAATACATAATGAGCACAAATCACTTCTTGGAAGCAACTTCATGGACTACTATGTGATTACAACAGTTCAGAGAAGAATTACGCAGTGACATGTCAATAATATTCTTGGAGAATCTACAAATTTGATGGTCTATATTAAAAAACAAATGTAATTACTAATGTAAATTAAATATGAGAAGTGCTGGCAGTACCATATGCAGCTAATATCCCATGAGACTGTACATATTCATCTCTAAAACCCACAATTGTGGAAAAACCTTTATCTACTGTTTCTGACAGGAACCAAAAAAAATTATAAATGCAGAAATATAAGTTGGGAGAAAGCATGTAATGTGTCAGACACAAAAGAGAACAAAAGCAAAAAAGAAAATTATACGTTTTCCATTTAGACCTACCAAAAATACCAGGCAAGTAACAAGTTACTTAAACACTTGTGAGCGAATAACTTACCCAAATAAATTTTAATTGACAACTGGTTAGATGAAACCTTACATTTCACATAAAACAGTGCAAATTCCATGTTCAAAGTATTCCTTTTTAACAGTTCTGTCCATCAATAAAGCTTTGAACTTGTTCAGGCTCACAATTATCTCCCTCTTCCTCTTTTTCACTGTTACTGTAGCCTTCATCATCATCATCATCATCATCATCATCATCCTCATCACACAACCTGTTAATGCTGGAAATGTGGCATGTGGCAAGCTATATCGCTCACTGAGTGCAATAGCACCACAACACAAAAACTGCCATTTGAAGTTAATACCTCGATTCAGATGGAAAATAAAACAACAACTGCACCCTTGTTAGTTGGAACATATCCCGCTAAATGCCATTACTGTCCGATGTAATTGTTACATTTTTGACCTCAATTGTAGTATTAACTTCTACTGGGAAATTTTTGGATTGAGCCACTACTGCATTCAGTGAATGATGTGTCTACAGATAGACAAGAAGTGAATTCAGCACCCTTATCGGCACCTAGCCCAACGAAGTTCCAATCTGAGGCATTTAAATGTCAATCTGTTTCTCACTAGAATTCTTCTCCACTTCTGCAATGATCTTAAATCTTTCACAAGACATTTAGACTTCTTTATGGGGCACAACATGGCAAGCATTACAATGTAGGCCTCATGTACCAGAAATAATAATAGGAAAACAGAAATAACCAAAAATATCAACAGAAAGAACCCTAAAGCATAGAACTGTGAAGCACAGAATGGTGAACACAATGTCAGTCAATACAACTGCCACTTCATAACTTAAGCCACCTTTCATCTCATTTGCTCCACCACCACCACCACTCCACACTTGGCTGAGGTGTGCCCATAACAGTACACAGTGCAGTCAGAATGTGACACTGTTTCTCCTAACATTTCCGTGGGTTACACCGAGTTGCCTATCTCTACCTCTGATCCATGCTGTGTATAGGCAGGTTACCACAACTGTATGCTCCAAAACATAATATTATTTTGCTATTTCTTTTCCAGAAACAATAATTCAAGGAATACTGGGTATCAGAACCAAAAATTCTGAATCACTGATGTGATAAAATGATACTTCAAAGAATTATATAGGGACCAGAAGTAATGAATAATACTTGCAAGAAAACAGCAAATATGGGAACAACAGATAAGAGGTTTCAGAGTACCTCATTATTTACTAATATGTCACCTGTAATGCAGGCAGAAACCAGTGAAAGCACTGTTAGGGTCCTGGAAACTACCAATACTGACATGAAATCACCTGATTACATACCTGCATACTAATTAAATAAAATCATTGAGATATATTCTGCCAATCCACACGGGTGAGCCAGAATGTACCTAGAATGTGTTATTTTAAAATATAATACAACACCATTTTAGCCTCTACAGTAGCACACAATCACCTTTATTTTCAAGGCACAAGCTTCTTTATGTCCTCAGAAACAAACATTACTGGTTCAATGACAAATCATCATGCACCACTTCCTTCACCTGTTGATCACTGATAATTTGGTGTCCTCTTAAAGCTTCTCTTGAGTAAATCTATCACATGATGATCAAGAGGTACCAGACCACGACTATATGGAGGATGTTCCAACTGTTGGAGGATATCAACACTGTGGACAGACGTGTGTGGATGGGCAACATCACACAATACATCAGTGCACATTCTTTGTCACCATTCCTCAGCATTGTGCGCGAACAGTTACAACCAGCCAGTGTCGGGACATCTTACTGTAATGCCCCTCTCTTGATGGTGTTCCAGATTAGTCCTTGTGAGAACCAGTAAAGTGTCAACATTACTTTCCCTACTGAAGGCTATGTTTTAAATTTCTTTTTGCACTGGCAATGTTGGAGGTCACCATTTCATACTCTTGGCATTTCCTCCCTGGTTCTTCATCATGAATCTATTTCTCGTCCCCGGTCAGGATGCGCCTCAAGAATGTCTTACCTTTGTGGCAATACTGATCCAAATGGTTTGGGCACTTTGTCTACAGCTGCATTTATGCTCTTGTGAACTGTTTTGGTACCCTTCTGGCTCATACTTCATTTAGAGTTGAGTCTGTTGTGAATGACTTCATGGGCAGAGAGCCATGACTATGGTACATGTGAGGAACCACTTCCTCAATAGGCATGTGATTATTTAGAAGCGCGGTACAGAATCGTTCACTGTTTTCATGAATAGAGAACATGGATAGGTGTCTACATGGTTCATCCTCAGTGATGCTTTTAAACAATGGAAGCCATTCACAAACACTACATTCAGTGAAGCACTGTTCCCACATGAAGCTGAAATTCTACCAGGAAATTAGGTTCCATCTAAACCTGCATACCACATGATCACCTACACAGAGTGACATACACCAGAGGTCGTATTGATACAACTGACTCTCCTGATAATGAGCACTTGGTTGCTCGAAACATGTAGAGAATTGGAATAAACAAATATGAGAAAAAGAATTGTGCGTCAAGTTGGTTATTTACAAGGATTGTAATAGGATGCATGGTCAACAAAACATAAAATACACACTCACATTTAATGACACTCAAACATGACATGTGCTACAGCCTCATTCCAAGCAGGAATCAGCAGTATCATCTTGCAGTCAGTCTGGAAACTATTTGATTGCACCATGAATTCACTCACATAGAGCAAATGAGGCATGAAATGCAAAATCCTAGCTCAAACCGTGCTTCCTAACTAAGGAAACTCTTTCCTGTTTTTGCTGCACAGTACAAAGATAACTGTTTCAGTTAAATGCTCTTTTACAGGACTTACCACAAGGTGGAAAAAAAAAAAACGTACTTTTTACATCCCCAACACATCAGTCCATGTAATGAATGTGGGTTCATTTGTGCCAAGAATGATTAAATACTGAAGTGACTACTGCAGACTTCATAAAAAATTGCAGCTTTAGCATGTTATGCCCCATTGGTGTTAAAATGACACATCAACTGATCATTTCCTGCACAGATATGCATAATATTAAAAATAATTTCGGAAAGTGTATTCTGTCAACAATTCAAACAGACCTACAATATTTTTTGGTGGGTGGTGAGGGGCAGGGGTGGGGGGAAGATCCTGAATGACAGAAAATGCTTCATTTATACAGAAAAAGAATTATGAACACAGAAATAACACAGTTACATACCGATCACATACTCATCAAGGTTATCTGGGAAGCAATGTTACATGCATTTTGTGTTCAATGGAATGATTATAAACAAGCTCACCCACACAAATTACAAAGGACACTGTCTCAAAATACAGCACAGTTTCATTATAATATACTTAATTACACACAACACACTGAAACACTGCAGTAAAGTATTTATGATTCGAAATCATGTATGACTATGTTTATATATATCCTTTGGATTGTCAGATTTTATAACAATATATGTAGTTAATATAAACTGAATTAAAGTAAGTACTCAAAGCATTCATATTTGGTATAATACTTTTACAGTTCCAGATGATTAGAATTTACTGCCTTTAATTTCACCAGTACTTTTCATTAACATCTTCCTTATCCATTATTCTGATGAATGATAAAAGTCATACATCTTACCTTGCTTTTGGCAATATTCTCTCCTTCATCCATTTCAAGGTGAAGATCCTCCTCTCCCTCTTCTTCCTCTTCATCATCTTCGTCCTCCATATCTCGATCTTCCTCCAAACGATCTGGAAGCCGATATCCAGTCGCAGCTGGCATTGTGAGTAGTGCAATATCTGGAGGTTCTGGAATACAGTGTAGTCGACATAGTTCTCGAAGCAGAATACCAACTTGATTCAGAACCTGTGAACAAGCAAGCATTAATTTCATGTATTTAGTGCAAAGTATACACAGAAATGACATTGCCCTGAAAATCTCAAGACATCTCATTAAGAAAAAGCAAGAAAACTGTGGCTAACAAAGCTTCATACCTAAACAGGTCTTGGAACAGAATAAGGTAGAACTATTATCTTTAATTACATTTCATTATTTCTGCTCATACAGATAAAACAAAACATCCAAACTCTGTAGATATATATAATGGAAATTAAAGAACTGTACACATATATGAGGTGTGCAAGAATGCATGTGTAAGTGAAGGGAATACAATGCAGCTTCCTGACACTTCACAACTAATGACATTACTATTGGCACAAAATTCAAAGACAAGTAACAGAACTTGTATAAGCAATGAAATTCAAAAAAATACTAACAGAAGAGGGAATTCAAAATTCAAAAGTTTTTACATACATGGTTGTCTCTGCCTGAAGTATTACTAAGAATTTGGACAGCATTAGTTACACTAGTTTCTTCTGATTCTGCAAACCATACTGGTGGAGTTGAGGGATAGGTTTCCTGCAACACAGCATAAATATTTGCATAACTCCTTGATTTAATGTTCTATGGTTAAATTTGTGACACTGCAAGCAACTCAGATTACAAATCATCATACTGTCTTGAAGAAGGAATTGGAAAATAATGTGGAAAGAAATTATCATGGCCAAATTAAAGGCATAATTCCAACATCTGCTTGTGAAGAATAAGGAAAACCACAAAAAACCAATCATGATAGTGAATGTCCAGGACTAGACACAATCGTGGCACCTCCCAAATACAAATGAGAAGTGTTACTGCTATGGTCAGCTTCTACTGTATCAATGGTACCAGTTTACTCTTTACTGGCAGCTTCAGTCATTCTTTTACAATAAGAAGAAATATGCTGTTATTCTTGAAATCACTAGCATAACTAAATACTAGGAATAAACACATATCTCTTGTTATTCTAGAAAAGACAAGCCACCATTAAAGAAAAAGACAGGTCCTGGTCTCTTCAATCTACATTTGACTGGCTGCTGTTCTAATGAATGTCAGCTGCACACAGAAAAGCTGGAACATTCCCATGTTCAGTTTCATGGCTGAATCCAGGATTTAATGTAAGGAATTAATGGGAAACAATAATGACTTTCTCATATAAATACATATTATAATACAACAATCCATTCCTCCACACAACTTTATTGATGAAAACATTGAAATAAAATTACATTAAAACATACAGACTAGATGCACATTTATTTATATACAGTACAAACACAGGAAAATGAGTTACATTAGTAGTAGTAGTAGTAGTAATGAAAATGTAACAATTTTACATGCTGAAGAAAATTAAAGAAAGGATGTCCATTAATCTCCAAAATAGCATCTCAGAATAATTATGAACTTCAAAGGCAAGTTCCAAGCAGAACCCATCTAGAATATCTCTCAACTGTAGACATCCAACTAACAAAATATACACACCCTATTTTGCTATATTTTAACAAGCATGTAAACCCATAAAATAATTCTGATGTTTTATGACCATGAGATCCATCACAGACAATTATGTGTAACAGTGGGTGGCTTCATAATACATTTTTTTAATATTACAATATATTAATTGTATAAGATACCCTGAAAATAGTCAAAGTGATGACAAAACATGATGGTGAACAATAACAATGTATGATGATAAGCATGTTTATAAATGTGCATTTGTTGGTTTATCATATAAGTAAATACCATCAAGAACAGTTTCCTGTTACACAGATTTCCAGTTCTTCTGTTTGTTGTTGTTGTTGTTGATGCTCTTGTTGCTGCTGCTGTTGTGAAAAACCTGTTGCTAAGAACACACTCTGCACACATACGTTTGTCAGGAACAATCTGAAAATTTCACACTTTCACTATGTTTGTAATTGTTGGCTCATAAACAGTGATATACAACATGCAGGCATAATTACAATTACCTTAATAACAAATTTCACTTACCAAGCTCCAATGGTTTACTAATTATCACCACAAGAAGTCTATTACCGAATCCAAAGTTGTCACTACTCCTGCTGCTGCCTCATATACATTCATGTGTGTTCCACATGAATATCGTTCATTGTAGAAAATTGAAAGATTAGGTGCTGGGGTATCTTCCCACTGCACATGGTTCTCACAGTTTTGTAAAAAAAACCATTCAGCTGGTTCAAACACATTTCAACTTCATGAACCATCTGACCAATTTACATGAAATTTCATACGAACTTTTTGCCACTGGTGGACGTGCCAACGCAATACTTTCTAATTTCCTGCCATCAGTAACAATGTTAGGTGATACCAGCACAACCGAGTTTCAACTATGGTAACAGACCATGGAAAAATCTGCACATTTTGTTACAGTAATATTTTTGTGCAACATACAATAACAACATGATACCCATGTACAAATTCCTTCAGCTTCTGGTTTGAAAGGGATAACTAACACACCACCAGGGCAAGGTATGTGAAATGTGTTACAAAGATACTCATGAATATACTGATGCAACAGATATGCAACATTATTTACAAGTTAACAATTCCATTCATGACGATGTGAAACTATGAGATTACACCTGACATATTTGACAAATACAGAATGTGTGCCTCATCAGTTCTTCACAAATGTGCAGTAACATAGTAAGAACACTAGTACATGCACAGTGTTGAATACATAAGCAAAAAGAAGGCAGAATTTGAGAGTTCTGCTAACAACATTTTCTTTCCTTTATAGGAAGTTAATTAGGCTTATCATATCAACACTGTGCACCCATTCACATTACTATTTCAAAAACGGCAATGAAAAGCAGAAACTGCAAGAATATGTCTCTGACCTCATCAATGATGAAATTAAAACCAGTTCTTCAATAAATTTTAGAAAATTCAGAATACATTTAAATTAAAATGACAATAGCAAAAATAAAAGCATCAACCAATCCTCAGGAAAGATGTTGTTCCTGTACAGAGCTCTTACACTTTCCTCTAAATACAAAGTCCAATTTTGTCAAAAGGCCCGAACTACAGCTGGTTAAACGCACAGTTTCTTTCTGCATGCAATTAATATGCAAATAAATGTCACCACCACATTAACCATCACAAAGACATTTCTGTGTAGTGTCTTAAACATCTTTCTATTCTCTGCATAGTCAACAATACCAATCCAATTTTTTTTTTTAAATTTCAAATAAAGTGAAAATATCTCCATTAAACCAGAACAAGCCAAAACTCTATGAGTTATAGACCATGGTCTTTTGGCATATGACACTGTGTAGTCTGGTAGAAATCTACCACTGTTTTGAAGTAACATGCCACCTCCATTCCAGAGACTAATCACATACTTACCAGTCCAAAGATGTCAGTATTCTTCAACCATGTAACAGAGAAGCACAATCCTCCAAAACTGGTAAAAGTCTACCATACCACATACAGTCATGACCAAAAGCCACTATCTTCATAGTTGATGCTGCGAGACACTAATACCCATATGATCAAGCTCCTTTATATGGCAGCGGACCCTTTAATTGAAAAGGTATTCAAGTAAACACTATCTTAAAATCACTCTAATATCTATTATCTACATCTCCAAATTGGCCACATTTCAAGAGGTAATCCCAATGAAACACATTCCTTGTTTGTCCTGTCTTTAACACACATATCCAGTCCACTGCAGGCATCAATAACTAAAACACCAGGAAAGCAGATCTTGCACCCCTGTTATGCAATTTCCTACACTAGCCAATTAGAGTATCTTTTTTTCACATCTCTGCACTTTTTGAATTTGGTAAGAGACCATATCTCACACCAACTAAACAATGGATAAAATAAGTGCTCTACAATTAGTGTTCTGGAAAGCAAATGAAGATAATAAATTTAATAATAGGCACTTCCTGGTTGCTGCTGCTGCTGTGGTTGTTGTTTCTGTCATACGAAGTACCTTTACTTGCTAATGAATCAACATTACTGCATCACAACTTCATGTAATGAATTCATCCCAACTACTCTTTAGAGAATGTATTATAACAAAGCAAGATCTCATTGAAAATGCTAATACCTGAACAAAAATTAATTGCTGGAACCACACACTGGTGTCACAGTGAATGGTCAACTGATGAACATAACACATGCATGAATCTGATTCTGGTCATTCAATTCACAGGAATCTTCTTGCTGATATGACTGTGAGACACACTGGCAATACTTGTTCAAGCTTCCTCACGCATTTACTGATTTGTACTTAGACTACCACGTTGACATTTTTATGCATGCTTTGCCACTAGAAGTCACATCACTCATATGAACACAAAACATACAGTTTATTTTGAGTATTTCCATTCCCTCACCCTCACAGAGAATAAACTTCCGGGAAAACCCAAGGGACACAAAAAAAATTATTCTATTAAAAATAATATATATATGTATATATATTATAATGGAAGGCTCGAAAAGAACAATCTAAGTACCTTAGAAGTTCAATAATATTCTTCCACTTACCATTTTCTCAGTTGTCATCATGTGTTGTGGACAAAATGGAAACATTCTGAACAAATTCATATACAGTAAAACCTGCGAAGTTGGCCACCCTTGTAAGTTAACTACCTGTCTTAGTTCAAAGGAACTGGCATATTCTTATGACATTATACACGGTTATTACTCCATAAACTCGGCCACCTGCACATCTTGAATCTTGGCCAAAGTTTCATGTTTAGTGGTACGCTTTATGTATAAGTTCAACATCTCTTTGTTGGCCAACTTAAAGATTTGTATATAGTTTATGTGTCATACTGTATACGGGCTGCATCCTCACTACCTGTTCCCCACTCAACCTCCATCCTTTCTCCATAAGTATGGACATCAGATTGGAATTTCCTAGTAGAAATGCCCCTATAACTGTACATTACTTCCAACCTCTCTTCATTGACAGTGTTTGCTGTAATGAACCTGCTCTGTATCCTGACCACCTATGTCTGCATATGAGGTGTACATTTACACAGGTGACACTTCAACTTTTGTAGTGTCTGGTGGTTGTTATCATGCAACATTTAAAGAACTGTTAAAACATAGCACGGGCTCTAAGGAAAAATGTTAAGCTAGTTGAATATGGAATACACTAACCGGTAGATTTGCAGACGATACTGTGATACTGGGAAGTCATGAAGACCCTATGACTGCATCAACCCGCCTACAGCACCACATACATCTATTAGAAGCCAGGGCAACCAAATGGAAAATCAAGATAAATGAAACCAAATCAACACAGGTTACGTTTACACTAAGAAAGAACCAATGTCCACCAATTTTCTTCAATAACATATTAATACCAGAATTACCATCCGTCAGATATTTAGGAATGTATATGGATAAGAAACTAACTTGGAGAGAACACATAGTGAAAAAGAGAAAACAAATTGACCTAAAGTTCAAACAGCTATACTGGCTCTTAGGCAGAAAATCATTATTATCCCTGGAAAACAAAGTCCTAGTGTATAAGGTTGCTATAACACCCATATGGACGTATGGCATCAAACTATGGGGTTGCGCCAGCAACTCCAGTATTACCATCCTACAAAGATGCCAATCCAAGATACTCCAATCAATGGCTGATGCGCCATGGTACGTATCAAATTCCACACTTCATAACGATCTCGGCATCCCATTCATCAAAGATGTCCTACAAGAAAGAAGCACCAAACATCACGACTGCTTAAAGGTACATCCCAACACACTTCTGCAGCCACTCCTGGAAAAGCAAAACAACCGTAGGCTAAAACGACGCTTACCGATCAACCTCAAATGAAGTAGAAGGGGCCTCTTCGCTGGAGGAGTCTTTATCCTGCCACTAGAAGGACTTATAATATTTGTCCTACACCATCAGATTAGCCCATAGAATGTATTAATTCTGATTGCTAATAAATTTAAAAAAAAAAGTT
>Ga0209755_10007144_pt1 | contig 12170 bp, 5 predicted proteins | sample TergutCo191P1_FD_187301 | JGI IMG/M metagenome (GOLD analysis project Ga0209755, IMG submission 187301) | Cornitermes sp. P1 segment gut microbial communities from Petit-Saut dam, French Guiana - Co191P1 (SPAdes) (version 2) | ecosystem: Host-associated > Arthropoda: Insects > Digestive system >... | reverse complement strand
TGGCTCCTATCACTGGATAGAAAGACACCACACCTCACAACACAAATCAAACTCTAACTACGCAAACTTTGACATTCTGATGTGTTTATATTTGGAATGTTAACTGTAATGTAGAGCAACATGTTGCAACAGCTTCAACACCTGACATGGATAAACCCCAAATGCTGAAAATGTAAAGCAGCCTGTATGCAGTCTGTATATCAATGGCAGAGTTTCTGAATTGGTGCAAAATGAGGCAGCAGTTGGTGTAGCCATAGGAAGTTTATCTGTTGAAACAGTAAGATAATATTCAATTGTTGTACTACCTTCAAGTAAAGAGTCCTAGAGAGAAAAGTATCAACTTGTGTGAGCGATATCATTGGCAATCATGATTTAACATGAGTTCCATTTGCATGTTCAAATACAACTCCTGGCTATGAATTGGTTACACTGACTACGATTTTGTGTGACTTACTAATTTTTACTTAATGGCATTCAGCATTTAAGATGGGGTCATGATTACTTCCTACCTAGTCTCACTCTCTTATTACTAATAAACGAAAAAAGTATCTTCTCCTTACACACATATACATTTCACACACACACACACACACACACACACACACACAAACATGCATGCAGTAACGCATGCACAAACAAACACACATATTCACACAAACCCACATAACCAAAGTAGTCAATGAAATAACACAAAATGAAGACATATGAATGTAAAAAAGGGATAATATCGCTGATTTCCATCCATCCACATTTATGGGCATTCTGCTCATTTGTAATATGATGTAGTACCAACTGGTAATCAGACACCAACAATTTGAGACACAATAATGTCCTCATCTTCAACACTATAAACTGACCTCAAAATATTTTAGGATTATTTGATCCTTGTAGATGAGAACACTATGTTGCCATGAAACATTGGGATAAAAGTACCAATATGCATCACAAAATCTCACAAGAATGGAATCTGCAACTATACTGCTTCAAAAATTTCACAATTTGCATCCACATTCATGAACAGCTGAGGCAATGGTATAATATAATCAACAATGAAATAAAAGATGAACCATGAATATAAACTTCAGTCTACAAACAACCAACTTAAAAAAACTGTTAGTACCTGCAAAAGCCAACTGAAATGCTTATCTTGCATGTCACATGTAAAGGATGGAGAGGATGTAGTAAATCATAAATGGTACACATAACCATCTACACCAAAGAACCTTCCAAATCGAAATGGGTCAAGTAACTTTAATTATTCAACAGCGATCGTACATTTGTAAACACAAACAAATGCAAGAACATTTGACAGAATATTCTTAAATGAAATGTAAAAAAAAAAAAAAAAAAAAAAAACACATAACATGACCATTCACAAGAGGTATATGGATTGCAGAAAATTCTATTATCATTTAGCTAGTAAGAGCAATTTTTGAAGACAGTATCATGGATGTAATTAATGTCAGTTTACATGCCAGTTAAAAGACCCTGTCTGAATTAACACATGCCTATTGTAACTGCAGTAGACGTAGAATCAGACACAGTGCAATGCACTCAGTCATGGTTCTTGATGTGTGTGTTCAGCAGTGTCTTGGTAACAAATGCCTTGTCACATAATTCACACTTGTATGGTCGCTCCCCTGTGTGGTACCGCATATGAATTGACAGGGATGAAGACTGTGTAAAACCCTTGCCGCACTCTTTGCAGGTATAAGGTTTCACACCTGTGTGACTGCGCTTATGAACACTCAAATACTTGGATGTGTTGAATGCTTTGCCACAAATGTCACACATAAAGGGTTTCTCACCCGTGTGAATACGCCTGTGTGTTTGAAGAGAAGCACTACTTGTCAAAGCCTTCCCACAGATATCACAGATGTAGTTGGCTTCACCTCTGTGAGAGCGCATATGTTTCAAGAGTTCACTTCTAAAGAAAAAGCTCTTTCCACATGCTTCACATGGGAAGCGTTTTGCACTTCCTTCTGGGTCATGAATAATCTTATGACGTACCAAATAATGCTTCCTTAGGAATTCCTTCCCACATGTTTCACATTTGTGCTTCTCGCCTCTGTGGTACCCACCCATGTGGCCCTGATATTCTGCATTCGTGTAGAAACCTTTCCCACAAAGTTCACACTTGAATCTGTATTCTTGTAAATGTCTCTGTCTGTGCTCTTTCAGATTTGCTGCTGAACGACTTGCATGGCCACAAATATCACATATGTAACTTCTAACCCCTGCATGACGTTTCTTATGTGCAACAAGTTCATGTCTTCTCTTGTACTTCATGTTACAAAGGTCACACACATATGGACGTTCTGAGGTATGTGACACCATGTGTTTCTTTAGCTTGTGCATTGTTGGGCACACCTTCTGACAAACTGTGCAATGAAATTTTTTTGGAGATGTATGCAGGCTCATGTGGATATACAATGCATACTGATCTTTGTATTTCTTTTTGCACAGTGAACAGGGGAAAGTTTGTCTTCCAAACTGATCTGTATTCCCTGAAGCCAAACTATGAACATTCTGTACAAGTATAGTAGATTTCATGGAGTCTTCTTTTTGTATAACAGTGATGTCAGGTATTCCTATAAGAACGACACCATCGGGTATCCACCTAGAAAGAAGACAGATTTATTATCATGGTGTTATTGAATCTATAACAATACTCTCAAAATGTTTCAACCAGTAACCCATTCACCAGTACTTTCATTAGTACTGGTAACTCTAATACTGATCACGTATTGTAGAATGAAATCTGCCACGATGCGATCAACCATCAACTGGTAAACATCACAACATACTGTTATGATTCATACAAATATTTGAAAGTTCTATAATCATAATATTTCCAATGAAATACTCGTGCACATTGTTAAGTACCACTAGAGGTACATCAGGAGGTAACACTGTACTCTAACCAAACATACAGAAACTTTAAGGAAACCTGAGGCCTAGGAAACAAACCTGCACAACCCAGAAGCAATCAAAATAGTTGTAACATGCCTACAACTGCAACCACAAAGACAAACAAAGACTGAGTGGCCTGGTATCACTGCTATCCTCCTAACATTTTTCATCATCACATGGCCACTATCACTGACAGGCACACCACGCCACACACCTCCAACCAAACTCCAACTAATGAACCTGCATGTTCTGTTTCAATCATCTTAAGTATGGTAAATGTATAGCATGGCAAGATGTTACAACAATTTCAACATGAGGCATGGCTAAACCCTGCAATTCAAAACTGGAAAATAACCTGTACACAGGCTCCATAATTATGGAAGAATATGCCACTTAGTGTGAAAGGACACAAAGGCCTGTGTAGCTGTAGGGTGCAACAGTTGAAACAGTACCTGTAGAATCTAACTGTTGAAACAGTAAGATAAAATTTCATCATTTTACTTTCTTCAAGTAATGAATCCCAGAGTTGATAATATCAACATGTGTAACAATAACAAATGCACCAGAAAATACTGACTAAACAACAAATTGTAACTGTTAAAGCATTCTATTTGCATATTGTAATATGAATCACTGCTGCAAACTGGCTACATGTACCACGTTTGTATGTAGTTTACTGAGTATTTTCAGGCAATGGTAACATACAGTAGAACTGCTTTAATCTGACACCAATAATATGCAAGGGATGCTGGATTATTAATCTGCTCCTACATTTTGTCTGTACATCAATTACATCAATTGCATCAATTATTCCGCTTGGATATCTCCTACAGATACTGGTTGAGGGACATTGGGTTTCAATTCTATATTTTTTTTGAGTCTCTCCAATTTGTACCAGTGATGCAGAAGGACCAGGAAGAATGTACATCAGGAATCTTCACAACTGAAGGTGGTGGTGGTGGTGGTGGTTGTGATGATGATGATGATGATGATGATGATGATGATGTAGGAGAAAAAGGGGGCAGGATGTTACAGATGCTGAAACTTCCAGGCTTAGGACTATTTTCCTCAACTGCTGATTATCAGGATTTCTGGGGTATCAGCTTCCAGATAAAAGGAAAGCTGCTGTAGTGCTTAGTGTGAGCTATGTTCATAGCCTTCCATTTCTCTCACTTTCTAATTATTAATCATCACCCTATCTATACACACAAACACACACACACACACACATACACAAGTGCATGCACACACACAAATGAGAATCATAATACTGCAGCAATCCAAACATCCATATTTAACAGAATTATTTACTTCTGGGACACAATGCAGCATCAATGGGTAATCAGATTGCAAAATACTGAGACACAATAATGTCCTTGTATTCAAGGAGTGAGAAAATGACCTTGAAATGTCCTACAACAATTTAACCCTTGAAGATTAGAACACTGTGTTGCAAAGAAACACTGGGATCCAATTAGCAATTGAAGCAATTTCCTTGGCTACACCACTGCAAAAGCCTCATAAGTTGCATCAACATTTATACTTAGGTGAGGCAATCCTAGATTATGAGAAGTGTAGTGAAAAGTGCAGCATGAATACAAAATTCTGTCTATAAACAAACACCTTAAAAGAGTCCTGGTACTCACACAAGCAAACTGAAATGCTTATCTTGAATGTCACATACAATGGAAGGGGAGGATATCATCAATGATATGCATAGCCCAACACACAAAACAGACTAAAACACAGAACTGTGTCAAATAGTTTTAATTATGAAATCAATCATCACAATTTTCTAAACACATCCATAACTGACACCATATTTCACAGGATTTTCTTATAATTACATGAAATGTAAAGTCAACAGTAATGAACCTGACCATAGTATACAAGGTACATGATGTGCAGAAAATGCTATCCTCTGTCAGCTAATAACAGCAGTTTTTGAAGACAGTGTGGTGGCTGCAGTTTATGTCAGTTCACAGCCCAGTTCAAATTCCCCATCTGAATCAATACATGCTGACTGAGACTACAGTAGAAAGAAACTCAGAGATATTGCAGTGTACTCAGTCATGGTTCCTGATGTGTGTCTTCAGTAGTGTCTTGGTAATGAATGCCTTGCCACATAATTCACACTTGTATGGTCGCTCCCCCGTGTGGTAGCGCATGTGAACTGATAGCGATGAACACTGTGTAAAACGCTTGCCACACTCCTTACATGTATATGGTTTCACACCTGTGTGAGTGCGCTTGTGAACACTTAAATAGTCAGACGTGTTGAATGCTTTGCCACAAATGTCACACATAAAGGGTTTCTCACCCGTGTGAGTACGTTGGTGCGTACGGAGATAAACTCCACTTGACAGTGACTTCCCACATATATCACAGATGTAGTTGGCCTCTCCTCTGTGAGACTGCATATGTTTCAAGAGTTTGCCCTTAAAGAAGAAGCTCTTCCCACACGTTTCACATGGGACACGTTTTTTATTCCTTTCTGGGTCATGTATCTTCTTATGACGTACCAGATACTGCTTCTCTGGAAATTCCTTCCCACAGGTTTCACATTTGTGCTTTTCCCCTCTGTGGTACCCTCCCATATGTCCTTGATATTCAGCATTAGTGTAGAATCCCTTGCCACAAAGTTCACACTTGAATCTATATTCTTGTAAATGTCTCTGTCTGTGCTCTTTCAGATTTGTTGCTGAGCCACTCGCATGGCCACAAATATCACATATGTGACTTTTAACTCCTGCATGACGTTTCTTATGTGCTACAAGTTCATGGCTTCTCTTACATTTCATGTTACAAATGTCACAGGCATATGGACGTTCTGAGGTATGTGATACCATGTGCTTCTTCAGCATGTACATTCTTGGGTACACTTTCTGACAAACCGTGCAACAGAACTCTTTTGGAGTTGCATGCAGTTTCATGTGGATATCCAATGCATATTGGTTCTCACATATTTCTTTGCACACCGAACAGGGAAAATCTCCACTAACAAACTGGTGTATATTGCCTAAAGCCAAACTGTGAACATTCTCTACAATTATAGCAGAGTTCATGGAGTCTTCTTTCAGTATAGCAGCAGTGTCAGGTATTTCTACAAGACTGACACCATCACGTATCCACCTAGAAAGAAGACAGATATATTACCATGGTGTTACTCAACTTAAAAATTCTGTCAGAATGCTCTGAACAGTAAGCCAGTCACCGTTATTGACACAAGTAGAAGCAACACCAATACCGATAATGTTTCTTACTACAAAGTTTGCTGTGGTGTAATCAATTTTGACTGGTATATACCACAACAAACTGTAAGAGCCAAAGAATTATTTTGAAAGCAGTGTTTGAAAAAGCTTAAAATGAAACACTTCTGCACCAGATCAACAGCAACTGGATGTACATGACAAGGTAACCTACATAACATAAAGTTCTATGAAAACTAAATGCTAAACAAGCTCATTACCTTTCGAATCTTAATATTCTCTAATAATGAAAGTTTTAATTATTAATATTTGTGTATTATGTGAAGATGGATCTTCAGGAAGTGGGGCATGAGGGTATGGACTGGATCAAGCTGGTTTGGGATGGGGACAGGTGGCAGGCACTTTGAATGAGGTAATAAACCTTCAGGTTCCATAAAATGTGGGGAATTTCTTGACTAGCTGACAAAAGATTAGTGTCTCAAGGACTGTGCTCCATGGAGTGAGTGCGTGAGTGAGTGAGTAAGTAAGTAAGTAAATTGTGTATTATGTGTAATATTAATGTGGGGGTGTGCACGCACACATACACACACACACACACACACTCAGGATCAAGTTTGAACTGTCAAATCTGTGTTTAGTGCCATAATATCTTGTACATTAAAGGATACATGAGTTGAACTTTCAATGAAAAAATATACAGAATGTGGAAAAACAACAAGCCCAAACTTTGTGTGGTGATAGGGGGACCAAAACGAAGCTTTATTGTCAAGGAACTGTATGTTGGAGATGCGTCCTTGCAATGCTATGGACCATCAAAGTGGGTCTTGACTAAGGTTGGAAATCAAGCAAAACCATTGAAGTATTCTGAAAAGCTGCATTTCATACCAATTTACAGCAGATGTACAACTGCACAGCTGATGGCAAAGCAGCAGAGACTGACATGTGCGCTCAAAAACGCTAGGTTGCTGCCTCAGCAATTAGGGAAGTGAAATTCTCTTCAGAATCAACATCTTACCACCACTTACAATGATTTCTGGATTGGATGGGGAGGGCCCATGGTTTGGCCTCCCAGGTCACCAGACCTCACACCAATGGACTTCTTCCTATGGGGTCACATTAAAACCTTGATTTACATGTCGACAGTTGATTCTGAAGAGGATCTTATTGCCCGTATCATTGAGGCAGCAGTAACCATCAGGCCACAACCTTGTAATTCTGAGCACACACGCCCGTCTCTGCTGCGTCATTGTTGGGTGTGTATCAAGGTCGGTGGCCAAATGTTGAACATCTGCTTTAAACTGGTATGAAAAACAATTTTTTTCAGAAAACTTCAGCGGTTTTGCTTGACTGACAGGCCGTAAAAAGGACGCACCTCTGACATATAGTTCCTTCACAATAAATTTTTGTTTTGGTCCCCCCTATCACCTCATGAAGTTTGGGCATGGAGTTTTTCCACAACCTGTATACACCATGTGTAATCCCTTTAATTTTACCTTCCTGATAAAGGCTGAATCAGAGCCGAAACATGCCAGAGAGAGCATAATGTAAAATAATGTGTGCGTGTACTGCATAACAAGTGTATTTTGTAGAATTTAATAAACAGTGATGTAAAATACAAGGAAAATACCAAGTATTAAGATGTGGTTTTTGATTTTAGTATTTATGGGAAAAATTTCCTGCTTCAAAAATGAGATCCACGTTTCCTGATGGTAGAGCTGTACTGGCATCCAAACACAGTTTCCTGGCTGCCAGCAATTTTATTCCAGTCTATTCTTTTGTAATAAATTGTTATAATTTTATTTTACACCTAATGTTATCACACATACTTTTCAGTGTTTATTCAAGGAGCATGCACCTTACGTTGTGAAAAAAGCTGGTACCGAATGTGGTTTCTCTAACCAATAATTTTCCACAAAGCCTTGGTCATACCATGGCTCTTCCACAATTTGCATGCTTGCAGTTTTGGAATGTAAACCCCTTATTGAAGGGTTTACTCATAATAAAGAGGTGATATACCATGTACCCAAAATCAGTCTTATATGGATGAAGTTCAGGCAGACATGTCCTTATTTATAGTTACAGCCATAAATTAAAGCAGTCACCTAAAATGCAACTGTAAAAGGTACATGTCCAGTGACTGTGTGTGTTAGTTTGGTGGTTTCAAATTAAAGTTCCTGGATGCAATTTTAATGGATTGGTCTGCTTGGATATATTCTAGGTCAGGCCGATCAACCTGCAGATTGCGGACAACTTGTTGCTGGCAACACAGCGTAACATGCCCCACAGAATGGCATTTGAAATGACAAGTCTGTCAACCCTTTCCATGACAAAGCAATATAGAACATCACAGCAAGCTTGAAAAATTAAAGTTGTTTATTTATGGAGACATACATTACGTTATTGACTTACTTTGTAAAAATGTGCTGAAAGGAGAGACACCCTAGCCCAGCGATTCCCAAACTGTGCACCACGGTGCCCTGGCATATTTCAAAATAATGTTTTTTCTTTCAATTTATGTGTATTATTCCTTCAAGTGGCTACTAAGTTGTTAGGACAAGTAGTGATGAAGTTGTCTGGACCTAACTACATAACAAACAGAAATGTTATGTATTTCTTTTGGCCTAGGGGGCTGTAACAAAATTGCAGAGACACTAAGGGTGCTATCAACTGAGAAAGTTTGGGAACTGCTGCCCTAGCCTATGTTGTTAATTGTACTTTGTATACATTTTTCCTATTTTCATTGGTATCCCACACTTTTATCACACATAATGTACAGAAACATATACAGGTAAAATTGTACACTTAATTTTACACAGTTGTTAATTCTTCATTCCGTGTATTGAATTTCATGTTGCTCCTGTGCTCCCATGCAGACCAGATTTTTCCACAGTTGCTGCTAACTCATAAAAGGTTCAGCAGATCTGTTCTAGGTAAATATTTTTCAAAGAATACTTTCAAAATCTTTGCAAAGTGGTTAACACTCGATAACAGTAGTAACTACTCATTAGTGATCTGCCACTACACATTTACACAACGCTGAAAAGTACATTCATACATGTTCAGACCCTACAATTTGTTGCTACAATTACTTGAAATAGCATCACTTCTTTGCACTAGTAAGTGAGGTGGCAAAACTTTAGTAATGGTGTCTAGTTTAATTTTACTGTATTGTAACATCATGGTAATGTCAGATTCACAGTGACAGCTCACGTACTTCCGTAGCTGCTTCTCTTCCCATACAATTTAATGAAATGGAAAATGGTTACAGAATTTTAAATGTAGACTATAAAAGTTTGCTCTCCCTTATACTACTTTCAGCCCAAGGAGAACTATAAAATGGTGCATGTTAAACTTCTAATGCATGAAAACGTACGTGATGGAATGCTATTTGCAGGTCTATGAACAAACAGATTGTATTCATATTTTGCATTCATCACTCCCATATTGACTAACAACAACAAAAATCATTACAGATTTTTCCATGTGTCTGGTATGAAATGCAAACATGAACACGAGATAAAACTCACATCTTTAAAATTTTGACCATGAAAACTGAAAAACGATGTTATATGCTGTTACTGATTTTACTTCTCATACCTCCTACATAAGGCTGAAGTGAAATGAATACTGTATTGTTTAACCTTCAGGAGACAGATTTATTTGCCAAATATATATCTTGATGGAATCAGTTCGTGTGTCTTAGCACGGACAGTGAAACTTCTACCAACGAAACACACACAGACCAGCATATCACACGCTAGGCCTTTTGCCAGTATATTTCAAAGACCAGTATGTGGTCTTGTGGGAAATTAAAGGTCAACAGTGCTGTGTAACTGTATACATTACATAGCAATAAATAGGTAAGTTTAATGTAAAATGTGAACTATAAGCAAGGAAGTAGTTGTGATCATTTTTGAAGAAGTATCTTGGCATTTACTGGTGGGCATTAACAAATATCATACAAAGTCAGTGGTAGGGCCAGTATTTGAGGCAGAGACATTCAAGTATAAAGCAAGGCACTAAGCCCTCAAACTACAATGAATAGTGTATCATTTTTGGTTCCTCCTGTAATACAAGACTAGTTCACATGGAGCATTTTTTCTTTTAATTTTCTGTATTTGTGATAACTGTTGGATTGATACTACATGCTACACACACAAACAAATAAAAAGACCTTCCATGCAAACATGCAGGATTTGTGCCGATTTATTTAACACTCTGTGCAATAATTTTAACACAACAGAACATATACAACACACAATAAATACATTCTGTCTTTTGGTATAAAATGGTAATAAACAAGTACTGAATGACAATGAGGATAATCATCCAAGTTTATTCAAGTGCTGACTCAGCAGCCCGAGGGCACATTACAGAAACAGCACAAACATATATTAAGGGAGAAAAGTCAACTATAGACAACAGACATGAGTAAGACTTAAAAATTTATAATACCCATTTGAGGAACAAAAGTGCTATGTCCCTATATCAGTAAATATTCTAATGATACAACCATCTACAGCACGAACAGTCTTCTACTGGTTGAACATCCGCTAGGGATATCGATGAATGTCTGCTTTATTTTTCTCTGTCTAAAGTTGTCCTCTGTAGGTACAGGCTTTGCAAAGGGTTAATTTCTCATCCACACAGTCATAACAATATCTAAAAGTAAGACTCAGAAATTGGGAAAAAGAAGGCTGTGGGCTGAATGGTTTGTTGTGCCACACAGAAAGACAGACACATATACTAATGTTGCATATTTCCCAGGTGCAGGCTTGACTGATACAATATTAGTAGCACACACCTAACTATAGTTTCTGTAATTACACTCAATTATCATTTCATTTGAACTTTAATTACAAACAATATACAAAATAAATGCTCATAATCTGACAGACTTAGGGTTAACTGTACACTCAATTTGCACTCATATTGTACATATTTACATCCCAGCAAGAAAACAGTTACCCTCACTTCACAGGACAAGGTAGTGGATCAGGCAAATCTTCAGCCTTCATACCGCAATATTTCTTGAGTGAACAGGCAGATGTTCACCATACCTAAAGAATATATTCAGTTTCCTTGTCATGTTATAATTTCTGTGTAATGAAGCGTTGATTGTAACTGCTGCAGAACCAAATTCAAACATACTGTGAAGACTTCAGTCATGGTTCTTGATGTGTGTGTTCAGTAGTGCCCTGGTAATGAATGCCTTTCCACACAGGTCACACTTGTATGGCCGCTCCCCTGTGTGATAACGCATGTGAACTGACAGCGTTGTACACTGTGTAAATCCTACACCACAGTCTTTACAGGTGTAAGGTTTCACACCTGTGTGAGTGCGCTTGTGGTCATTCAAGCACTGAGAAGAACTGAATGGTTTGGCACAAATGGTGCACATAAAGGGTTTCTCACCTGTATGGGTACGCTGGTGTGCTTTCAGTGATGCACCACTTGACAGTGCCTTCCCACAGACATCACAGATGTAGCTGGCCTCTCCGCTGTGTGACCGCATATGGTTAAACAGTTTGTGCCTCAAGTAAAAGCGTTTACCACATGTTTCACATGCGAAGCATTTACTTTCAGGATCGTGAATTTTCTTATGGCGTACGAGTCCCCTCTTCTCTGGGAATTCTTTCCCACATGTTTCACACTTGTGTTTCTCCCCCAAGTGGTACCCTCCCATGTGTTCTTGATACTCAGTTTTTGAATAAAAACCTTTCCCACAAAGCTCGCACTTGAAACTATATTCTTTTAAATGCCTTTGTCTGTGACGTTTCAGGTTTCTTGCTGAACCACTTGCATAGCCACAAATATCACATGTGTGATTCTTAATCCCTTCATGACATTTCTTATGTGCTACAAGTGCCTGGCGTCTCTTGCATTTCACGTTACAAAGGTCACATTGATATGGACGTTCTGAGGTATGTGTTACCATATGCTTCTTCAGTGAGTACATTTTTGGGTACACTTTCTGACACACTGTGCAATGGAACTCTTTTAGAGATGTATGCTGTTTCATGTGAATTTCCAATGCATACTGATTCT
>Ga0209755_10007143_pt1 | contig 12171 bp, 9 predicted proteins | sample TergutCo191P1_FD_187301 | JGI IMG/M metagenome (GOLD analysis project Ga0209755, IMG submission 187301) | Cornitermes sp. P1 segment gut microbial communities from Petit-Saut dam, French Guiana - Co191P1 (SPAdes) (version 2) | ecosystem: Host-associated > Arthropoda: Insects > Digestive system >... | reverse complement strand
AAAAAGAAATTAAAGTTCACGCGGCAATCGCGCGTCATTTTAGATATAAACTGAGTATTCATTCAGGCTCGGATAAATTCAGCGTTTTCCCGCTGATTGGAAAAGAAACAAGAAGGCAGTTCCATGTAAAAACCGCCGGTACAAACTGGCTTGAAGCAACGCGCGTTGCCGCTGTAACAGATCCAGCGCTTTACCGCGAAGTTCACGCCTTCGCTCTTGATTCATTTGAGGAAGCGAAAAAATATTACCATGTAACAACAGACCTTACAAGAATTCCAGCCCTTACCGGCATTAAGGACTGCTGCCTTCCTTCGTTATTCGAAAATAATGATGCGCGTCAGGTTATTCATATCACCTATGGTTTGATATTGAGCTGTAAAAACGCGGACGGCTCATTTGTTTTTAAAGATCGATTATATGATCTGTGGCGCAAACATGAAGTTGAATACAGAGCTGCGCTTGTAAAACATATTGGAAAGCACCTTGAACTGCTTGGGATAAGTTAAAAATGTTGATTATCTATAAAGCGGTATTTTAGATATTTTCTTCAGATAAACTACAGAAATCTGTGATATATTCATTTTATGGACATTAATGTTTTGGTTGCCGAGGACGACACGCACATCGGAAACACGATTAAAGCATTCTTTGTTGACGCCGGTTTTTTTGTAGATCTTTGTACAGACGGAAGCGCTGCCTGCGAACTTCTTTTTGATAAAAAATTTAATCTTGTAATCCTTGATATAATGCTGCCCGATATGAACGGACAGGAGATTCTAAAGGAGTTCAGGAAGGCAAGCGATGTTCCGGTGATAATGATAACTGCGTTATCAGGCGACAGTGAACAGCTTAAAGCGTTTGATAATCTCGCAGATGATTTTGTCGCAAAACCTTTTTCGATGCAGGTTCTTTTAAAACGCGCCGAAGCTCTTTTGCGCCGGAGCGGCGTACTTAAAAAAGAAATCGTAATAGGAGATCTTCGCCTTAACAGGGAAACTTATAAAGTATTCTGGAATGAAAATGAAATTCTTCTAACATTACGCGAGTTTGAAATATTGAATCTTCTTGCGTCTAACGAAAACAGGGTAATATCTCATGATACATTGCTTACAAAAATTTGGGGTTATGATTATTATTCAAGCGAAGGCACTGTTCACACACACATTAAAAATTTAAGAGCTAAGCTTCCTGTAAATATAATTAAAACTGTCCGGGGAGTCGGATATCAGCTGGATGTTGAAAAATGAAAATAAAAAATAATAAAAAGGCTTTAAAACAAAAAAAAAGCAGAGTTTTTCCTAAAGTTTTCGCTTACACTATTCTTCTAGTTATGCTGATTTGCGTTTCGGCGGTCATTATTTTCTCGAGAGAATTCATTTCATTTTACCGCGCTGAACAGAGGCGTATTTATACAACCGCGTTTCAGCCGATTCTTACCACAATTCAAACTGTTACTACAAGCAAAGAGGATATTATCGCGGCGGCAAGGCTTTTTGCGGGTGAAAATGAATCCGTCAAGTTCGTTATACAGGAGTTTGAAGGTGATACATTATTTTCTACAGTAGATATAACAGGATCATTTAATGAAGACAATTTAGATGGTCTTAATATAAGATTCGCCGGCAGCTTCAATGACGCTGAAGGAAAGGTCATTAACCAATATAGACTAATCGGTTATAGTAATATTTCTGATAATATCGGAAATGGTCTTACTGTTCTAGCAAGAAGGATAATGCTTGCCCTTGCGATGATGCTTGGCATCGCGGTCTTTGGAGCTGTGCTCTTCGCGAAAAGAATTACAAAACCGCTTGAAGATGAAATTGTACGAAGAAGAATCATGGAAGAAAACCAGCGTCTTTTTTTCTCTGCCGCTTCCCATGAATTAAAAACGCCGATAGCGTCCGCAAGGGCGTTAGTCGAAGGAATGATCGCAGGGGTCGGCGATTATAGCGATCATCCAAAATATCTGCGCGAATGTTTAAATACGCTCGATTCTCAAGGACATCTTGTGTCAGAGATACTTGATATCGTTAAATTGTCAGATAACGAAACTGAATTAACATTTGAAAACTTTGATCTCGCGGAGTTTGGCAATGCTGTTTTAAATGATTACCGTCAGTTAGCTGAAAATAAAGACATTATAATTTGCGGAGAATTTCCGCATATCACGTTAAACACGGATCGCCAGCTTTTTAAAAAGGTTTTATCAAATTTAATAGCGAACGCGGTACAAAACACGCAAAAAGGCCATGAAATTCGTATTTTTACTGAAGAAAATAAAAAGCCGCGTCTTTGTATTCTTAACACCGGCGCTCATATACCGGAAGATGTTTTAACGCGTCTTTTTGAACCGTTTTACCGGCAGGATACAGCCCGTACAAGAAGCGGGCAGACCGGCCTTGGGCTTGCGATTGTAAAAAAAGCGCTTGACAGAATGAGATTTAAGTTTGTTTTAGAAAACACAGATGAAGGCGAACCTCCAACGAAATTACCCGCGGTAGTTTTCCGGATTGAACTGCCGCTTTAAAAATTCAGATAAACTACAGATAATATTTACAAAAAATACAGATTAATAAATTAATAATATTTTCAAGTTTTTTATTTAATAGGAGAATAGAAATGAAAAGGTTATTATTTTATTTTTCAGTTATCGCTGTATTGATTATTATTACAGGGTGTTTAGGTTCAAAAGCGCAGGGAAAGTCAGTTACTGACCCGGATTTTTTTAAAAGCGAAATTGAAGGGGAAATAACCATCTCTGTTTATGATTCAATGTTTTATAAAAATTTTTTAGAGGAAGCCGCGCTTTTATTTGAAGAAAAATATCCTAAAACAAAAGTTAATATAGAAACTTTTTCCGCGATGCCTGAGATTAAGACAATAGAAGTAGACGGTCAGTTTATTTCTGTGATGGAAAGCAGCGACGATTCTCAGGCCAGAAGCGATTATATTAGCCGCGTGAATACAAAAATAATGAGCGCGGAAGGCGCTGATATTTATGCTCTTGATATACTTCCTTTGATTAAATTAATTAATTCAGGCTCCCTTGAAAATCTTGATAGTTATATGACTCTCGATCCAGAATTTTATAAATCTGATTACAGCCAGAACATTATTGAAGCCCTGCGTTTCAGAGGCGGCATTTGGCTGATGCCTTTAAATTATTCTTTTAACTATTATAAGTATGATTCAGTTTTAATTCCTTCGCATAACGCTCAGGGCTTCGGAGCTGATAAAGCTTTTAGTACAGAAGAACTTTTAAGATTCGGCATTCCTTTATATGACGGAAGCAGTATGCTTTTTAATTATACAGGGGGATATAGCAGCATGTTTCGTCAGCTTAGCATCGAGAATTTCAAGTCTTTTGTGAATATGGGCGCAGGCCGGGCGAATTTTGTTAATGGAGGATTCGCAGAGCTCATGAAAAGCGTTAATCATTATTCAGATATGGGTTATATCGGGAAGGAAGAAATATCAAGAGCGGATTTTACGGATATTGAGGATTTACTGCAAAGAATGGCGGAAACTTCTTCGCAAAGGGTATTTTTCAAACTTGATAACAGTTATCTGCTTATTAATTTGTTTATACGCGATTTAGCGCAGTGGATGAATACGGGTTTTAGCGGAGGCTTTGTTCCCGTTATCGAAGATGATGATAAGATCGCGGGCATTCAAGCAAACGCGGACGGAACAGTTCCGTTTTCATATAATTACGGTCTTGGCATAAATTCCTCATCTAAAAACAAGGAAACGGCGTGGGCGTTTATTAAATTTCTTTTATCAGATGAAATGCAGATGTCATCGTACATTTTCAATCTTCCTATAAATAATAGGGCAAGAAATGAAAAACATGAATTTGATTTTAAAATGTTTCTTGGAATTTCCGAAGGAGAACTTGACAGCCGTCAATTACAAGCAATGGAAAATTATATTTCCGCCGTTGAAAGTCTTTCCAGACAGATAAATACTTACGTTATACACGACGCGAATATTAGTGATATGATATTACAGGAAGCGCAGAATTTTTTTAACGGTACAAGAAGCGCGGATGAGACAGCCAGAATTCTCCAGAATAAAATTGATTTATATCTCAGCGAATAAGTTTTCAGCTAACTACAGATAAACTTCAGATAATGTATAGGAAAATAATGAGTAGACAGTGTAATTATTTATTATAGTGTTTTTTATATTTACGGAGGCTTTATTAATGAATAAAATAAATTATTGTTTATCTGCGTTAGCTGCAATGGTTATTATTACAGGATGCGGCGGAAACCCCGTTTCCAATGAACTTGACACTGAATTTTTCAAACGGAAAATCGAAGGAGAAATTACAATTTCCGCGTATGAAACAATGTCGTACAGAAATTATCTTGAAGAAGCGGCGCGCGCGTTTGAGACAAAGTATCCCGGAACAAAAGTTAACATAGAAACTTTTTCGGCAATGCCCGAAATCAGAACAGGCTCTGACGGCAATATGCAGATGTCAATGATACAGATGCAAAACGATCCTCAATCAAGAGCTGATTACTTAAACCGTGTTAATACAAATTTAATGAGCGGAAAAGGCGCCGATATCTACGCTATGGATATCATTCCGCTTAATAAATTTATTAATAACGGATCGCTTGAAGATCTGGATCAATATATAAATCTTGATCCTGACTTTTTCATGAATGATTACAGGCAGAATATTTTAAACGCGGTAAGGTATTCGGACGGTATCTGGTTTTTACCGGTGGATTATACATTCAATTATTTCGCTTATGATTCAACTTTAATTCCTTTTGAGACAGCGGCAGGCTTTGGTGTAAATAAAACCTTAAGTACAGACGATCTTTTAAAAATCGGTATTCCGCTTTACGACGGTTCTTACAGGATTTTTAACGCGACAGACTTTGACAGAGGCGCGAATGGCTTATTTTCTCAGCTTTTAAACGAAAATATGTCAGCGTTTATAGATATGGAAAAAAGCCGCGCGGATTTTTTAAACGGAGGTTTTTCCTCGCTTCTTGCTTCTGTCAGAAATTACGCTGAACTTGGTTATATACCGCGGGCTGTAACAGGTCAGCTTGACGCCGGCCGCGTTATGCGTCAGGCGATTGACGCTCCAAGAGACAGATTCTTTTTTAAATTAAACAATATTTTCTCATTAGCAAGCCAATACATGCGAAGTACAGGACGGAATTTAATGATGTCATCAGCCGGGAGCGTTATGAGCTATGAAGATGATGATAAAATCGCCGGCATTCAGGCGAATTCCGGCGGCTCTGTTCCGTTCAGATATAATCACGCGTTCGGAATAAACGCGGCTTCTAAAAATAAAGAAACAGCGTGGGCGTTCGTCAAATTTCTTCTTTCAAAAGAGATGCAGCTTTCAACTAATTTAAATTTAACGGGTCTTCCTGTTAATAATGAGGCAAGAAAAGAAAAAATAGAAATGATTTTTTCAGGCGCTGTTATGGGAACTCAGGCAGGTTTAAGCGAGCAGGGATTAAATTCTTTGCGCGAATATCTTGAGGTTATGGAAACTCTTTCCGGTTTAATCAATAGTTTTGATATGCGTGACACGCACATAAGCGACATGATTTCAGGCGATGTACAATTCTTTGTTGACGGCTCGCGCAGCGCCGATGAAACCGCGAGAGTTATTCAAAACAAGGTTAATCTTTATCTTAGTGAATAAATTAAGTGAAAATGAAATTTATGAAGCGGCGTACATTAACAGTTTTAAACAGGCAGGGAATGTTATCATCTTTACAAGGAAACCGAGAAAAAATATTTCATAATTTTTTTGGTTCAGGTTTTTTATTTATTCTGCCGGGATTGGCTGGTTTTTGCGTATTTTTTATTTTTCCTTTCGGTCTTTCTCTATTTTACGCGTTTATGGATAGACCTGTTAACGGCTCGTTCGCAGGTCTTTCAAACTTTTATTCTCTTTTAACAAACAGGGCTTATATCCGCGGGTTTTTTAATACAATAAGGTTTATATGCATTTCAGTTCCGCTTAATCTGATTTTTTCTCTTTCAGCCGCGTTATTAGTCAATAAAATTATAAAAGGACGAGAATTATTTTCATTTCTTTTTTTGATTCCGCTTGTAATTCCGTCAGGCTCGATGGTTTTTTTCTGGAAAACTATTTTTTCCTATGACGGAGCGCTTAACGGATTATTTAACAGTTTTGGAATAGCGAAAATAAACTGGCTTGATTCGATTCTCGCGCTCCCTGTGATGATTTTGATTTTTCTCTGGAAAAATACAGGTTATAACATGATTCTTTTTCTTGCGGGTCTTTCTAATATTCCAAAAGAATATTATGAAGCTTCATGGATAGATAACGCGTCGTCGTTTCAGACATTTTGTCACGTAACAATTCCCTGCCTTCTTCCGACAGCAATAGTTACGCTGATTATGTCTATTATTAATTCTTTTAAAATATTCAGGGAGATTTTTCTTATTACAGGGAGCTATCCGCAGGAGAATATTTATACATTACAGCATTTTATGAATAACATGTTCGCGTCTTTAAATTATCCCCGGCTTACTTCGGCAACGGCGCTATTTGTTCTGGTTTTGGTTTTCTTTACGCAGTTTCTTCTCAAAATGGAAAGGAAAGTTTCATAATGAGAAATCCCGTGATAAAAAAGAATCCTCCGGTGATAACGCTCTTTCTTTCAATAATTGGCGTAATAATTCTTTTCCCATTAGTTGTTACAATCACAGGCTCCTTTATGACAGAGCAGACAATATTGCTTAATTATTCATCTAATGTTACAACATTCGATCTTGTTGACGGAATCACAGAAAAGTTTAAACAAATTTTATTTATTCCGGCTCCTGTCACTCTTAGCCAGTACAAAGGAGTTTTAATTGATCAATTCGCGTTTATAATTTTAATTTTTAATTCGCTAAAACTCACTCTGCCTGTTACTATAGGCGCGCTTTTTTTCGGACTAATGACCGCTTACGGATTTACAATATGGAAATATAAATATAAAGAAAAATTATTCTTAGTATTCATTATTGTTATGCTGATGCCTCTTCAGGCGGTGCTTGTTCCCAATTATATTATCGCGTCATTATTCGGAATACAGCGATCTTATCTTGCGATAATTCTTCCCGGAATTTTTTCGCCTTTTGGAGTGTTTCTCGCGCGACAAAGCATGAAGGCGATACCGGAAGCTTATTTTGAATCGGCAAAAATTGACGGAGCGAATAATCTGCAGGTGTTTTTATATATTTTTATTCCGCAGCTAAAATCGGTAATCGCAGCTATTTGCATGCTTACATTCATAGAATACTGGAATGTTGTCGAACAGGCTATTATTTTTATCGATAATTACAGACATGAACCGCTTTCTGTGTATCTGTCACGCCTTGCGGAAGGAAGAACTGCTTTAATTTTCGCGGCTTCATGCGTTTATATGTTTCCGCCGATATGGTTTTTAACAGCGGGACAGCGCGATCTTGAAAAAGGCATTGAATTATCCGGAATTAAATAAATATATTCAGTTTATTAATATTTTTAAGCGTTAAAAGGAAATGTTGTATGAAATTAAATAAAATAAGCGCCGGAGTTATTATCCTGATTATATTAATTTTACTTTTGTTTTTTTCAAGGACTATTTATACGTATAATATGCCGGTAGTAACTGGCACAAAACCGGCAAGAGGAACGTTAAACAATTTGGAAATAAGCTCAGGAATCGCGAAATGGGCAGAAACTGAAAATATATTCGCGCCTGTATCAGGAGCTGTGGGGAGAGTATATGTGCGCGATGGCGATAAGGTGGAGGAAGGGCAAATCCTTTTTGAAATGGATTTTAATATTCAGGCTGCGGACAGAAGGCTGTTAGAAATTGATAATAATATCATCAAACTTGAGTCTGATATCAGCTCTCTTTTGTCAAGATTAAAATACATTCAAGAAGCTCTTGAATCAAGAAACGGAACAATTCCAAATTATTCATCGCCCGACGCGGGTCTTATTGTGATGGAAATAAACAAAACTTTTGCCGCGTTACAGGATGCTCAAATTCAAGCTGAATATGGAATGATAAGCAGAAATGAATTTAACAATATAGAAAATAATTTTAAAGCACTTTTATATAAATATGAAGCGGAAATAAACAGCATTGAATATTCGATTGCGTTAAAACAAATAGATTTAGAGATTTTAAAGCTGTCCCGCGCTTCTTCCGCCGAGACTCTGATTGATTACCAAAATAACGCGGTAATAAGAGCTCCAATTGACGGAGTAATTCTGGATCTATTCGCCGAAAGAGGAAAGTATTTTAACGAGAACGCTTTACTTGTTTCCATAGGCGTCGGCTCTGAATTTTTTGTTGAGTGTAATATTTCACTTAACAATAATTTTGTTAACACAGGCGATACATGCCGCCTTGCAAACTCAAACGGCACACTTAACGGAACTGTAAAAAGGGTTAGGCCCCGTTCTGACGGAAAAACCGTGACTATCTCAATCACTTCGGATGATGTTTCGGAAGGTGAAACATTTAATATAACCTTCGAAAAAAGAAGCAGCGCTTCTTTTACCCTTGTTCCGAACAGAGCGATTAATCAGGATAATGACGGATATTTTTTATATCAGATAAAACGAAGAACAGGATTCATGGGGCAGGAATATTATATTGAAAGATTAAATATTTTTATCGGCGATTCGGATTATCAGAATACAGCCGTAATCCGCGGTATTACTTTTTTTGAACCGGTAGTTCTTGTCAGCGATAAATCATTAAGCGCCGGTATAACAGTTACGTTAAAAAACGCGGAGGATTTTTTTGAAAATTGATAATAACGGCGCGAAACTTACTCTGTTATGCGCCGCGGTCTTTACTCTGTCTGTAACAGCGCTTTTTTTTATCGCGTTTCTTGCTGAAAATAAAAGCATTAAAAATTTACTTTTAATAACATCACCGCATAATGGATTTGCGGGCGTTAATATTGACAGTATAGAAGAATTTACACAGACTGATTTTCTTATAACCTATGAAATAAAATCACCGGACAGAATCAGCCTTCTTTACGATGATTACCTGGTTACAGTTATTGCAACTAACAGCTGCTATAAGCAAATAAAAAAACATAACATGATCGAAGGCTCTTTTTTTACCGGACAGGCATGGACAGAAAAGCAAAAACACGCAGTCCTTAATGAAACTGCCGCTTTGGAGATCTTTGGCTCTGTAAACATAATAGGTCGCTTGTTTAAAATGAAAAATGAAACATGGCTGGTATCAGGCGTAATTAACGATAAAGATGAAAACAGCCGCATTTATATTCCATCATCAATTACAGGAGGAAGCGTTAATAATTTTTTAGTTTTATTATCAGTTTTTACGGGCTATGACGAAACATATATTAAAGACAGCCTAAAAAGTCTCGGCATTTACGGAACTTCCTATGATTTTATAAATCTTGATAATCAAAGAAATTATTTATACGAAAGAGTATATATAATTCTTTTATTTTTATCAAGCTTGATTTTTATTTTTCTTATGTTTATTTTTATTAATAAATTCGTTAAGGCATTTTCTGTTTTAAAAACAGAATTAAGCAGCTATTATATTGATCAGGTCTTTCGGCAGATTAAAAAAATAATTTTAAGACCTGTATGGTTTGGGTTCCTTCTCCTTTTGAGTCCTGTTATCGCTCTTTGGCTGTTTCTTAAAGCCGTTTCCATCGTTCTTCCGTGGCAGGATATTATCTCACTTAAAGATAAAAGAGAGGTTTTTTATCCTTATATTGAAATATTATATAATTTTGAAACCGCTTCATTTTTTGTATTTATTTTTTCCTTGATTTTTTTAACATTCTCTGTCATATTATTAATAAGGAGATATTATGCAATATTTAAATTTTGATAAAACAAACACTTATAAAAAACTTTTGGAATACGCCAAAAATAATTTTAATTTTAAAAATATTCTTGACGCGGACAGAGTAGGAAAGTGCAATGTAAAAATGGCGGCGGGTTTGACATATTCGTGGGCCGCAAAATCAGTAGACGACGGATGCGTTAAATTACTGAAAGAGCTTGCGGACGAAGCATTCCTGATTGATAAATACAAAGCTCTTCTTAACGGAGAGGTAATGAACACCGGGGAAAAACGCAAAGTCCTCCACCAGCTTTTAAGAGGGGAGCAGGGAAATCCGGTTTTAGAAAACGGCGGAAAAAATATCGGAGAATTTTACCGCGCTGAACTTGAGCGTTTTTGCGGTTTCGCGAAAGAGGTTCATGGAGGAAAATTTAAAGGTTCAACGGGTAAACAATTTGATACTGTTATACAGATTGGAATCGGCGGCTCTGATCTGGGGCCGCGTGCTATGTATCTTGCGCTTGATAACTGGGCGCAGGCGGAAGGAAAAAAGAAAATGAGCGCAAAGTTCATTTCAAATGTTGATCCTGATGACGCCTCGCAGGTTATTTCTACTTCTTCGCTTGACTCTTCATTGTTTGTTCTTGTTTCAAAAAGCGGAACTACACAGGAAACTTTGGCGAATGAACTTTTTGTAAAAGATAAATTAACAAAAGCCGGTTTAAATCCCGGCAAACACATGATAGCCGTTACAAGCGAAACAAGTCCTCTTGCGCGTAACGCCTCTTATCTTGACTCTTTTTATATAGACGACTATGTCGGCGGCCGTTATTCTTCATCATCGGCTGTGGGCGGCTGTGTTCTCTCTCTCGCGTTCGGCCCGGATGTATTTAAAGAATTTTTAAAAGGCGCAGGCGAAGCTGATAAACTTGCATTAGAACCCGATGCGTTAAAAAACGCGGCTCTTCTTGACGCTCTAATCGGAGTTTGGGAAAGAAACTTTTTAGGTTATCCGTATACGGCGGTTCTTCCTTATAGTCAGGCATTGTCGCGCTTTCCCGCGCACTTACAGCAGATGGATATGGAATCAAACGGAAAGCGTGTGAACCGGTTCGGCGAAAGCGTCAATTATGAAACAGGGCCTGTTATTTTCGGCGAAAGCGGCACAAACGGGCAGCACTCTTTTTATCAGCTTTTACATCAGGGAACTTCTGTTATACCTTTACAATTTATAGGTTTTAAAGATAGCCAGAAAGGCGACGACGTAACTGTTGACAATTCTCTAAGCCAGACAAAACTTGCAGCGAATCTCGCCGCGCAGATTGTCGCTTTCGCAAAAGGGCAGACAAGCGAAGATAAAAATAAAGAGTTCCCCGGCGGACGTCCCTCGAGCTTAATTTACGGACAGCGTTTAACGCCTGCCGTTCTTGGCAGTCTTCTTGCGCATTATGAAAACAAAGTGATGTTTCAAGGGTTTATCTGGAATGTTAACAGTTTTGATCAGGAAGGCGTACAGCTTGGAAAAATTTTAACAAAAAAAGTTTTATCCGGCAATTACGGTGACAGCGCACTGGAAGCATACAGTAAAATTCTCGGAGTGAAATAAAAAGATATAATTTTATTTTGATATTTCCTTTGTGCGCCTTCTGCGCCTTTGAGGTTAATTTTTTTGAGTGTCCCCTAACGGAAAAGTAAATTTAAAACTCGATCCGTTTTCGGTTGAGTTAACATTTATAGTTCCGCCGCACTCTTTTACAATGTCTTTCACGAAACTTAACCCGACGCCGCGGCCTGCCGCTGTCGATGTTTCGTCCGCCGTTGAAAACTCAGGCGCAAAGATCGAATTTAAAAGAATATTTTTATCGGCTGGTTTTCCGGGATTCTTCTTTGTGTATTTTTCTTTTATTTTTTCCCAGTCTAGGCCTCTTCCGTCGTCAGCGAATAATACTTCCGCTTTACCGTTAACATTTTTTACGCTGAAGGTTAAAAGCCCCTGAGGACTTTTATTCTTTTTAATCCGTTCATCCGGAAGCTCTATGCCGTGGTAGATTGAATTTCTTAAACATTGATTTAAAATATCTTTGACAGGCTTTCGCAGCTTGGATTCTAAAATGCCAAGATCAATCTGTCCTGCCATAACTTTTACTTTTTTATTTAGTTCCTCGGATAACCTCTGCGCCGCTTTGGAAAGCGAGCTGATTAAAATCGTATCAATTTGATTGGTTGTTTTATACGCGGAGATTTTCTTAGTAATCGCGACGTAGGAATCCATCTCCTGCATTAATTGTTCTATTTTTACCGCAAGACTAAGGATATCATTTACAGAAACATT
>Ga0209755_10007142_pt1 | contig 12171 bp, 10 predicted proteins | sample TergutCo191P1_FD_187301 | JGI IMG/M metagenome (GOLD analysis project Ga0209755, IMG submission 187301) | Cornitermes sp. P1 segment gut microbial communities from Petit-Saut dam, French Guiana - Co191P1 (SPAdes) (version 2) | ecosystem: Host-associated > Arthropoda: Insects > Digestive system... | reverse complement strand
CATCGCTGGCATGTATGATGTTACATACATAGGAGTATACAACATTTATTTACATGGCAAATGTTTTCTGTCCACGCTGTACAACGATATAATTTGCCTCGTGCCACCACAGTCAGTGCTACTCTTTCTGTCTATTGGCTCAAGTTCACACGCGTATGCCACTTCTCAAAGCAGTTCACTAAGCACAGACCAACATCACACTTCCTGGAGAAATACAAAGTGCTCCTTGTTTGTTTCTGCAGCGAACACACGCGACACCGCCGTTGTTTTCCTTTAGAAGGCCAGTGCTGTGAATGGTTCACTTCCAGTTGACTGAGCTGGGATGCAGCTGGTGTTGGTCTGCCCTGTGAAGTGCCACTAGCTGTCACATTTCCTTCTTGTGAATGGATAATCAATTCGCGAACAAGAATTTCACAGAAAATTTTGTGCGTCATTTTGCCGCCACATTATTTGTGTATAAGAAATGTGTTCAAAATGGTCATGTGTGTTAGATGAAAAAACAGTTTCTTGGTCCACATCCATGTTCTGCGGGCAGTTCCACAGCTATTGACCATTCTGTCTGACTTGTCTACAAACCCCATGTATGCATTGTAGTCTTCTACAACACGAGGTTTGATAGCCTGGCCAGATTCCTTCAACAGGGGGAGCTTGCATGTTTGTCAGTATGTACACAACCCGCCTGTCTTTCTAGCAAATGGCCCTTAGGGTTCCCCTGACTCGTGTTGCTATGTCCCCCCTTTTCATTTTCAGAGATTTTGGTTCAATATCTTGCGGCATTCCACGCCTGTCATGGCGAACTGTTTCACACGCATTGATTTTTCGTTGGAACGGATCATCAAACAGAGCAGGCGAGGTGAAATAATTGTCCATGAAAATTTTGTAGCCCAGTCCCTCAACTCTTTGAAAAAATTGCAGCACTTTTCCATGCGTTGCTGTTATTTGAGCTGTGGCATGTTGCCTTTGTTTCTCTAAATACACGCTTATATCATAAGTGTAGCCCAGAGAGTCGCAAAGTTTGTAAATTTTGATGCCAAATCTTTTATGTTTTTTTGGAATATATTGCTGAAAGACTACTCTTCCTTTGTACAACATGATCACATCGTCCACAGCAACTTGTTCTGTCGGATTGTACAGTTCACAAAATTTGTTGTTCAGTATATAAAAAATCTTTCATATTTTCCAAAGTCTGTCGTAGTCTGGGTCGTCATGGTTCGAAGGGTTGTCACTGTTTTCAAAATGAAGGAATCGAAGAATGTGGAAGAAGTGATCGCATGCCATTACGTTTGAATAAAATGGAGTGCAGTACTGCTCCTCTCTGGACCAATAATCTTTGAGGCTGTGATGATGGTCATGCCCCATTTGAATTACAGGTCCAAAAAATGTGTACATTTCTTTGATGGTAATATCAGGTGGTTGTGCTGAAGTGCTTCGTGTAGTTCTAGATGATATGTACTGATGGACGTAGTGGTTTGTTTCGGTTAGTATAATTTGAAAGACTTGTCTAAAAAAGAGAATGAAGATTGAAAAGGGAGAAGATTCAGCATTTATATCAGAGGCAGCTGATCAGCTAACGCCATTTTGAGGTCCAGTAAAATTCAAGAAATTTGATGAATCCCTGGCTCTTGTAGCCCGAAATTCATCTTCGGTTTCCTCAGCATTATCTTCATCTTCTGAGGATGAGGAGGACTGTAAACAAGGTTCCAACATTTCATCTCTGTAATCTAATTCCTCGTCAGATTCCTCATCCATCAGTACCTCCTCTATTTCGTAAGGATCAAGTGATTTTGAATTCTTAGCTTGTTTGTGAGGTTCCATTTTGAAAGGTCCCAACTAAATCAAATAAGCGACAGTTACTGATAATGCACCACTTGTCTAAAGTCTAAATAATAATTCAACAGGAAATTAATGCAGGTGAAACTCTGTTGGTAAACACTGAGGAAAAATATCAATACCGAGGAAGGGGTACTTCCTTACAAATCGCTAGTGAATTTATGCACAATATATCAGTTTGCCACTATAATGTAATATCAAACACAACTGTAAAATGCAACACTTGCAGCTTTGACAATAAATGTGAAAAATTGTGGATCGTGGTTTATAACCAATCCGCCACTCTCATGTATATGCCAGTCCGCCACTACAAACAATATCAAGACGTGCCACACTTCCACAAAAGCTGCCAGAAGACTAACTTGAGCTCTTCATCATTGAGGTTCTGTGTTTCAGCCTCAAACAATGGCCTACTGTGTCATGTCTGTACTCCCTCAGCTGATCCCCAAAGGTCAAGTCTGCACATACATAATATCGAAACCCCGACTGCCATAAATGACATCATGGCTCCTGACAAATACCAGACCTTGTTGTGGGACCCACAGCTGATTTGTTTGGGTTTCCTGCTCAAGTAAACATCGTGAGGGCTGAGAAACTACACGTGTGCACGGCGTTGGATATATCGAACATTCGGTCACTGGGGAGTGCAGGCTGCGTTAGATATATCTAACATTCATCCTTTAAAGGTTAACCCTTAGCTGCCGAACGACATATGTATATATCACGCAGTGAGCCCTTTAAATAGCCGAACGGCCACTAAAGTGGTCGGGGGTGGGGGGATTTAATTCTGGCAAAAAAGATTTAATTTTGGTGGCTAAGGGTTAAACAAGGCACAAAGGGTTAAGATTAGTTTAGGGTGAATATTTATGTAAGAACTGGACAAAATCTTGTTACTGACTCTGCGGCAGTGGAACCTGATGCCTCAACACTACTAACAAAGGTCAGCATTGATTATGATTTTGAGCCAGTTCAGTTCAACCTGAAAACTTAATTCCTTCATGCTCATGTTAGTGTGAATCTTCCATGACTTCTGCCTTCTAAATAGCCACTTTTCAAGGAGTTTATCCATCAGTACTTTGTTTTGCATTTCGTTCTCCTTTCCAAGCTCTGTGTTTGGCTTATCATAATCTCAAAGATTTTATTACTTGTGTAAATCTCAGAGTTTTGTACTATGCAACATAAATTGCTCATGTACTTCGCTCATCTCAGGTCTGTCTGTTGTCTTGAACATTTTTCTCAGACCCCTGTAGGTGATTCTCATTCCTCATAGCACAAGACTGTTTCATGCTCATACAGAACTTGTTATAGTTTACTGTATAGTTGATCATTAATGTTGTTCCCAGACATATAGATTTTATAACACTTGCAAATTATGTTATGGAAGTGGTTGTTGTTATTCTCTTAAAGAAGTTGGCATGTATACATATAGAATAATGATTGTGGCATGATCATGCTATTATGGCCTCTATATTTTAATTTTTGAATGATATTTTTTGATAATACCAAGAAAAAAATTGACAAACGTATTTTAAATGTGTCTCCATGTTTTTCATAACACACACTATAAGTTTTCTCCAAATATTAGCAATAGATTTACAACTGATAACAATTGATTGTGGTATTGTTGTAGAATATGGGGGAAACTAACTTCTTCTGCTAGGGCATGGGCCATTGCCTCCCACCTTCTGCCAGAGTTTTCAAAAAGTGGAGTTTTTACAAGGTGAGGAAGTCAGCCACGTGCCTACCCTCCAACCTGGAAGGCACCTTGCTCAAAACCTATCTGGCATGGGTGGCCCCACCAGTAGCAAGGCTCCCATTGGCATAGCTTTTGAGTTCGCAAGTGTGTGCAGTCACTGTTAGCCTGCTGAATAAGCCTTCAACAAGATGGAGATCCCATTCAGGGAGTGAGAAAACCTAACACTGTACAATAACAGTGAACAGTGATGCTTTACAGTTGTATTTTAATAGAGCACACATTGAAAGTCAAACAGAACTCTTTGTGTTGCAGTCAGAGTGTAATCAAGTCATTTGTCCTTTGGCATGGGGAGGTAGGGTGGCCCATGCACACTGGAGATGCACACATAAATGCATGTAAGTTTTTATGTTTGATTTTACTGAAAGTTGAAATGACTTGAGAGTTTCTCATTAAAATCCCCAGTACCAATTGATGAAGATCCATGCATTAGTTCTGGATTGCTTTGTGGGGATGGACAGAGTTTTTTTAACAGTCATTTTGTAGGAATAACAGTTCAACTAAACACATCCCATATAAAGGTAAAGCAGTCCCTTTACAGGCCTGGAGTGGCCCAGATGGTTTCAGGAAGTTAAGGTTCCCATATTTCATGACAATGGCACAGGATGGTGGTAAGGTTGTCAGCCTTATGCACCTGCCACCTTTACCCCCACGAAATGCTCCTGGTACTCATCTCTATTAGAGACTGAGTCGACCCCAGAGCCATAGTGCGATTGGAAGGATTTTAGGTCAATGAAAAATTCCAATAACACCAGCTGGGAACAAACCAGCGACCTTCCGATTTGTAGCACAGCACCTTAACCAATGTGCCACTGCGGTCGCCAAACACATCCCATATACTTTTCCAAAATAGTACTGGGAATATAGTGAATTTTTGCAGAACATCTGTCGGGAAATATCCTGAAAAATGTCCACTTGGAAGACCAATGGGTAACATTGAGGTAGGTCTTGGGGATATATATTGTGGAAATCAAGGGTGGATGGGACTACCTCGGCATCATTTTAGATTCTGCTGCCACAATATTAATCATTCAGATCTCTGTTGTTTTAGGAAGCAAACAGGACGATACATTTTATTTGAAAATTGAAAGGTGTTGTATTTGTGGATTTTATTATCTGAGATGTTTTTGTAGTTACTGTATTGAACTGTGCTTTGTCAGGAACTAGACACTATAGTCATGGGACTGAGAATTTTAAAACCTTAAGTTTTCTTACACAGTCTGAATTGGTATGTGAAGGTGCCAGTTGCGGTAACCTGCCTTGGAGGTCATGAAATGTATGACTGGCCCTGCTATGTTGCAAATCCAACATCGTGTCAACGCAAATGTGGTCGACTGTTGGCTTGTGGAAATCACACCTGTGACCTCTTGTGTCATACAGTTGAACGGGCTCCTGACAAAGTCCTTGTAAGTAACCTGTATGTGTGAAAATATTGATATATTGTTTAAATTTTTGTTTTTGTAATTCAAAAACAAGAAAATAAGTTTGAGCATAGTGATTTTCTGCAGTGTGATGCCACATTGTCTGATAGATATGTATTGGTATTTCAAATCATGCCACATCCCTCATCATAGTAGATTAATATATGTGTTTTGAGAGTATGTAGAAAAGGTGAAGGTAAAAAGGTAGTTCACCCTAGTACAGGCCATGAAGGCCCAGAAGGGGGTAGAGGTAGAGCAGTACTCTTTCTTTAATTTCAGTGTTAGATGGGGGTGGGTGGTCAGTGCCACACCCAGGCTGCTTTACCTCCAGGAAAGAGACCCAGTACACATTGTACAGGAGGCTGGGAGGGCCCCAGGGCCAGTCTGGATGGGTGTGGAAAATCTTATTCCCATTAGGTTTTGATCCCCAGACCACCCTATATGTAGTCATTATACTGACTGCACTAACCCCTTAACAGTATGCACATCTTTCGACTCTTGTTCTATTTCAAAATGATGAGCAGCAAATAGTCTGTGTTACATTTCAAACTAAACTGCAGATATTTAGAGCAGAATTATTCCTGTGACCATAATTTTAATACTATTCATATGAGCCTACAAAATATGTAACTGTGTAATTTAGGTGGGTTGGATGAAGATTTTATCAGACTCAGCAGAACCTGCTAGGGCACCATCTTGTCTGTTTCACTGCGTTTTTTATTGTCTTCTGCAGCCTTTGTTGCATATAGTGCTGTAAGCAACTCATGTGTGGACATTATGTCATTGCTGCTTGATGTGTTTGTTATCTTGTAGGCTGGGGATAACTGTGAACAGTGTGAGTCAGGTTGCACCAAGCCACGTCCAGAAGGTTGTACACACAGCTGCCTGAAGCCGTGTCATTCAGGTGACTGTCCACCATGTAGCCAAATGCTGCGTGTGCAGTGTCACTGTAGCCTCAACCAGCTGTATATACAGTGCAGTGATTGGACGTCATCAAATGAAGACAAGAAACAGGCGCTGCAAAGCTGTGGCAATCAGTGCCCTAAAAATGTAAGCAGTATGAATAAGATAAGCATGCAAATTATGAAGAGCAGCATTGCCAAATGCGGTGTTCAGAAGTTGAAATCCAATTTTCCACTTATGCAATAGTGTTAATGTTGGTTTGGCTCCAATTTCAGCTCACATTGATTTGTTTAATCCATACTTAAGCTGAAATACATTACACTTGAAATGATTGCCAATGTGAAGCAATGTAAATTATGAAACAAGTTAGAAAGACAAACTAAATAATAACTAATGGTATTAGCCTACTTGCCTTTTCTTAAGGAAGGAAAGAAGGTAACTTTATGAAATTACCATTTGTGTGTTTGTACATATATATTCCCTCTTTGAACTGTTGAAAGAGAGGATCACTTTTCACAATATTTTTAATGAAAATTCTGCCATTAGATGCCACCTCAACCTCATAGAATCATATTTCAATTTCCTGCTGCATTCAGCAGATGATCTGATGTATGGGGATTGGTGTGATGGTTACCGAGATGAATGTTCATGCATCAATGTGTAGTATTGTCAGAAAAAGAAATGCACAGTGTCTACAGTAATCTAGCTAGTGGTACTAAGTAAAATAACTCTGGGTCATTAGTTTTGGTTGGATGTAGATTAATGTAAAATGCCAGTGGATGACCATCAAAATAATTTTCTTTTCATCTATACTAAAGATTTCGCGATAATTTTGGAGTGTCAGATTTCAGTCTGTATAGTTATTTTGAGTAGATGAATTCAAACAATACAGTTGTGGTTAAGAGCTTTTTTCTTTTATCTGTTCTTCCTGTTTACTAAATAGATGTCATTGAAACAATCAGGTATATCTTTGGCAGTTAAAAAATTCATTCATTGCTTGCATCTTACTCACATTTTTGTACTTCCATAAATTGTAGTTGCGCTTTGGTATAAGAGAGTGGGAACTGCTATCATGTTTTGAGTATCTGTATTGAGATAAGCAAGCCAGAGATTGTGAGAGAAGGTACTTCATGTTTGTACATCAGTCATATCAATGCACAAGTGTGTACACTCATGACACATTTCACTGGGCAGCAAGTAGGGTAGTGAAGAACTGATAATGTACATAAACCTATTGTTTATAGAATTGTGATGGTGAATAAAAATTTAGATACGTTTTATTTTTTAGTACCAGTGTGGACATCGTTGTCGTGCACCTTGTCATCCCGGTGAGTGCCCTGACCCAGACACATGTCGCAAAAAGGTGAAATGCATGTGTCTCTGTCGTCGTCTGAAAAAGGAATTTCCTTGTGATGTTCTGAGAAGAGGCCTAGCAAAAGTTGACTGTGATGATGTCTGCAAGCAGAAAAAGGAAGAGGAAATAAAGGTATTTATTACAGTGTTTACGAGGGTTATTCAGGTCTAACTGGGAGTTACAGGAAAAGTGAGGTATGTGCATCAAGCAAGAGAAGCACTGGGAAGGACATCATGCAGAATTGTGTCCTCATAGTACTACTTGCATTTTAGAATGCTTTCTTTTCTATCGACCTGGTGGTCTGTCTTTAAAATTAGGGGTTTTTACCTTGCCATCAAATCCTGTATGGATTTTTTTCACATACCTCAGTTTTCATGTCTGATACAATAAGAATCTTATGAATATGAGGAATATAAAGTTGCCTCATGGATGTGAGTCAGCCTACTTGCCATCAACCTACACTGTTCTTTGGCCCCTTTTATGCTCCCAGTACACCTGAAAGCATTCAAAACACCAGTATGGATGGAAGAGTTAGTGACCTATTATCAAAGTTAAAGGTAAAGATATAGTTCTCATATGTGGAAGTGGCAGTAAAGCTCTGCTCATTCTTAACCTTGTCACTAGATGCAGGTGAGTGGTCAGCATCATGTGCTGGCCACTTCACTCCTAGGCAAAGAGCCTCTTGCTACTCATTGCTTGGAAGGCTGGATGGGCAGCAGAGCTGGTCTGGATATTTCAGAGAAGAGAAAAATTTCTTGCTTTTCTGTTGAGAACTAAACCATAATTCCTTGTTTGTCCAGTCTATAACCTACTCACTGTATCAACTATACTATCCAAGCTGTTGCTCAAAGAACACCTGAAACACATTTCAGGTATAATGTCTTGGGTACATTGGTGTTTAATCTGTTCTGACTTTTGATAAATGTTGCTGTCACAACACTACAGGAAAGTGGTACACGTAACATAAACATTAGGAAGCTAATGACCTTCAATCATTATTATTTAGTCCCGTCACATCCAATTGCCACAGTATATTCTGGGTCTTGCTGTCTGGACATTTTGGATGGGTAATGAAAAATTTAAGTACAAGTGCACACATTCAGGCATGGAGTTTCGTGTATTTTTTGGTCAATCATGGAAGAGCAGAATATGGTGATATGTGTCTAAGTGTTACTGAAAAACAAATACTAAAAATTAAAGCAGTTCTTGCTTCATTGAGTGGTAAGATGGTGTAATGATGGGTACTGAACTGTTGTGAAGAACAATTGTGATTTCCAAATGATTGTTTTTTTTTTAATCAGGTGTGTCCATTTTCTATATATGAGGCTGTCAAGTTTAATTACAACACTTTGCAAGTTCTGGGACTGCATAATTATTATGCTAAAAGCACATTTTGGCATTTTGCACCAAAGTCATGAAGTTTTAAATCTTAACTAAAAATTTAATCATGTACACTTGATATAAAGGAGAATGTGTATGTGTACATGTTACCTTGTAAGGTCACATCGTAATTATGCTGTACATGTGAAACATGTTTTGTGCCATTTTCATAAGCCAAATATCACTGTTAAGAAATTCTTGTTGTCTTTATTTTATGAAAAGATACATTGTCATTGGTCTCAGGTGACTGTATAGCATTTCTATCTCATTTCCCTATCATTGAAGCTTCACTCACTTCCATACCATATATGGGTACTGCACTGTAAATCTTCAGTTTTCTTTCTATCATCTTTCCTGATGTCAGCAGTATATTTAAATGTTACACTGTACCAAAGACAGTTCAAAAAAAATTTTTTTTTTTCGGTGTTTTATTCAACTGTTACTATTTTAATTATACCTTAAGGCTCTCTCTGAACACCACTTTCTTGGATTTCTATTCAGAACATGTAAAATTGTAACATTATACCTCTATTTTTTGAGTTTTTGATTATATCGTCAGTTTTGTTATACAAGCACAAGAATCAAACTCGTTATTAATATATTGCACTATTTTCTTCCAATATCACATTGTACATTGATACCAAATTTTAAAACTTGGTTTAATTGTATGGATATTCTCCATTCTGTTACGGGAAAGTAAGCATTTGTGACTCAATCAGATGTTGTTTTCCTGGTTTATAAAAGTTATTTCAAACCTTGAGATTAATTTATGTTCATTTTTCAATTATTTGGTAATATATATTTATATGAGGATACATGTATGTGCCTGTAGAAAAAGGAGGAGGAGAAGCTAAGAAAGCAGCTGGAAGAGGAACGTCGGAATCAGGAGGAGGTAGAAAGATTCCAAAAAAAGTTCCAGGCACGCAAGAAATATCGTGAACGTCGTCAGTATGAAGAAAGAGACTCAAGGTCCTTTCTTACTCACTATTGGTGGTTGTTAGTTGGTGTCTTAGGATTACTGTTGGCCCTTTACTACACAGTCTTTTTGTAGTTCTTGTTGATATGAAAATGCATATTGGCTTGAATGGCTGTAGCTTACACAACCATTTTCAGTGACAGTAATATATATATATATATATATATATATATATACACATACACACACAACACAATTCTACAAGAAGACATACAGTGTATAGTGGAATATGGATATAGGTGTTGAATTTTTCAAGTGATGGTACATTAAACAGACAGCACTAAAAAATAAGAGACAAATATTTATTATTCGTAATTCTCAGTAAATGATCTATGTTAATAACCATTCTCATCATCATTGAGATATAAGTGTATGTGTGTGTGTATATACACACACATGCATACACATACATATACAGTACATACTTGTGAATATTTACAGTAACACTTGTTGCTCAGATGACTGTACATTCAGTTTTGCTTGTTGTTAGAAAATGCTCACAGGCTGATCAGTTATGTATTTACAGGAATGTACACATCAAACAAGCATTCTGCTCAATCAACTAGACATGACTATGGCAGTTTTCCAGATGTGAAACAATATTACTATATAATATGTACAAATGTGGCTTACATTTCATACACATTTTGTAGAAACAGTGCAGGGATACTTTAAAATCTAAAATATGACTTCACATTGCACAAATTGACACATTCTTACACACACACACACACATGCGCATGCACAGTTTCATACATACCCACAGAATAAAAGAAGTGTCTATGTATTAGACTGTATTGTTCTTTGTACTCAAGTATGGGTAAAGTGAATAAGTGTGACCAATTAAGATTTGTGAACTTGCAGCTGCATAAGGTGCACATCATGTGCATCTGCTTTACAAACACAGAGATGATCTTGAATGTTCAAATAAAGATTACATGTATTACTTTAAATATAGATTTCTTTTATTTGAAAGACTTAAAAAGAATCCTCCTGCCTGGTCACATCAAGTACCTTTCTCTCCCAGTTACATTGGATGTCGAGACATGGAAGAAGCATACCATTAACATGGTAACAATTAGAGATGGTCTGTAGTAAAGTTTTATTACACTTAACATAACTGTTTCTCATTTATCTTCCTTTTCCAAGTTGTCAAATGTGTAAAGATTCATGCTTGGCTTCAGTATTCCACGTTTTATTCAGATTCTGATTTCACATTTCATATTATTACACTGACTGAACTGCAGCATAAGTGGTTTATAGGTATGCTGTAGTGTTGTGAATTAAGAATGCAGACAGTATTACACAAATTTCTTTGACAAATATTCAAAACTGTTCCATATAACACATCCACGTTAAAAGTGATTAAATAATTTACTTACAGAAGCTTCTTTTCCTATAACTTAAAATGTTTCATACATGCCTGTATGTAACTTGAGATTGCACTCATAGCTGCTTAGCTGGTAGTTTTCATATTATCCACCACTGCTCGGTCTCCCAAGAGGACTCTTACCTTCATTATTCTGTTCTCCCATTTGTGATATATTTACCATCCTTTTCCTCCTCCTTGACCTGATCACCCTAACATGTGGTAAAAAGTACAAATTATGTAGGAGCTCCTCATTGTTCTCCAGCCTCCAGTTTCTTCCTCTTAGTTCCAAATATTCTGCACAGCACCGTGTTCTCAAAAACCTTTAACTTAAGATGAGATTAAATTGCACACCCATGTGGAACAAAAATTTACACTCATATTTTAATTTTTGTTTCTTCGGTAGTAGGTAAGAAGATAAATAATTCTGAACTAAAGAAAAACACACATTCCTCAAATTTCAACAGTTACTAACTTTTTATAAATATAATTTTGATTTGCTTCTACTATTTCCAAATACAGTATTAGAATTTTGCCACACACTCAAACGACTGATTAACTATCACTGTATTATGATTTTGTCTTTCATTGTGGTCATAAGACATGAACATACATGTTTGTTTACAGAAAGAAAACTAGTCCATTATTCCATTCAGGTTTGATGTACTGATTTTGTGTCACATGAGAAACTGTGTGATTAAGAAATGGCACTTCTCAAGACAATATGCCATAAGTTATATGGAGGGAAAGAGCTCAGAATAAGCAAGACACCTGGCTGACACAAACCAAATGAAGTTAATTCCAAATGCATGGCAGAAGCTTCAACTCGGCAAAATCTACCTCGTAAAATAAATGTACTACAATTAACAATGTTTATATACAATCATTTACAATAATATGAACTTCATTTTTTAACATCTACAATGTGAGACTTGGAGTTCTCACTACAGTGACTATAAAAAATGCTGTCTTCTGGGTTGTGATAGGTTGTTGCTTGTAGAAATGCACCATCACTTCAGAGGAACATGCTGTCTCCGGCTTCAAGAATGCTCCCAATGATAGAGACAGCACGTTCCTCTGCAATATTGGCATAGTTCTACCAGACTACAATGTCACAACCTACAAGACAGTGTTCTTAATCTCAGGTGATAATGTAATTCCTGTGTAACAATTTAGCTTTCAGAG
>Ga0209755_10007141_pt1 | contig 12172 bp, 7 predicted proteins | sample TergutCo191P1_FD_187301 | JGI IMG/M metagenome (GOLD analysis project Ga0209755, IMG submission 187301) | Cornitermes sp. P1 segment gut microbial communities from Petit-Saut dam, French Guiana - Co191P1 (SPAdes) (version 2) | ecosystem: Host-associated > Arthropoda: Insects > Digestive system >... | reverse complement strand
CTAGTTTTTTTTTTTAACAAGTTTCCATTACAGAGTAATACTACATGTTCTAGTGTATACTTTACTACATAATGACTTGTCTATTGCAGTTTGGTGAAATCTATAGAATTAACAAATTCTGTAAAGATGTTTAAGTATTTGTTTACTAGTTCATTGTTTGTGGGGGGCCAAATCCCTCCTGTGGTCGTTATGTGTTTTATCATGGCGCTTCTGTTGGGTTCGTTACTTCCTAGTATTTTTCAGGTTTGTCATAACACATCGGTACAGTACTCCAGGGGATGTAAACAACTTTGTTTTCCTGTGCTGTCATGGTGAAGGAACCTGTGTGTTGACTCAATTTCATAGCGCTGCTTCTGCTGAGTGTACACAGAAGTACTTAAAACCACTATTGTATTTATATATTTGCAACATGTACTATCAGGGCTGGTTCACAGTTTGTTGCTGCATTAGGCAAAGCTTAGGCTTGCTGTGCCCCCGTGATCAGCTTTATCTCATTTATGAATGATGTACTTAAGTCAGCTTCCTAACATTTTACCCCATATTTTCCACCCTCCCACCTAACTGCTTGAGATTGCACTGGTTACCATAAAAGCAGTAGCCAATTCACAGTCCTGTGCAGACCATAGTGCATAAGTACCTGATTCATGAATGGTATCAGTAGTCTGCCCATTAGTATGCAGATGGTAGTTACTTGAAACAGCTGGCCTGATGAAAGTTATCTGTATGGTACTTCTTCCCAGTAAAACATCATGGCATGTAAAACTTATTTCATATTTGGAAGGTTCCCTGTTAGGTTCTGAGCTCAGAAACTGGCTGTCCTTTACTGTCATCCTTCCATTTAACATAAAACCAATGCAGGTGCAAAAGTGTAGTTTAACAAACTGACTAACAATGCATACTGCTGTACAGTCCTGTACACTGTCACATTCCTATACATTACCATCTTTAGTGTGGAGGCGTAGGAAACATTTTATATATATTATTTTGCATGTTATAAAGTAATTGGTATTGGAAAGAATTCTGTATCATTTCAATATAAGATCCAGGAGGCAAATCAAACACAAATGAGATCTACAAACAGGCCTTTGTAAGTTTGCTTTCTCCACTGGTATTTGTGATGCTGGTAAACAAAACATCTTTGAACATACACAATGACAATTTGGAACAAAGTCTGCCACCCTAGGCAAGCAGAGAACCGGTAATTGCTGGTGCAATAATGATGACTAAGCAAAGTCTGACATTTGGACCTACTTACAGATCAAATGTTCTAGAAACATTTTAGGGTCTCATGACTTGCCGACATCCATGTACAGCCTAGAAAATTGCCATCTGATTGACTATGCATCATTTGGCGTTGGCTGGATGGTACTTTACTATTAGAAGCTGGATTCACTAGCTACCTCAAGTAGTTACTGTTCGTGTCAACAGCCCAGCAATGTAATTTTACTGAGAATTGAACACTTCAAAGATTTTTGTAGCAGACACCCATTCTCCATTGATGGTCACACTCCAAACCTACCACTCGAACAACGTTGCTTATCCTGAATCCTGAGGACACAACAATAAATACATCTAAAGTTTGAAATGTTCTTTTTAAATTCATGGTGTTACATGCCATCTCTATGATGTGCATGTTTTAATATCAAAGGCTTGTTACATACCACATAACAGGTAGTGTGTGTAAAGCTGTAATGCAATTTGAAGTAAACATACTTTCCTTTCCCCCATTTTTCATTTTACATCCCACATTTTTATTGTAGGGAGATGCAAGCAACAGTTCAGGTACTACTACACTGCAGAAGGATTTTTTCCTATATGATTTTAAACAGTCAAATAATGAAATACGTATTTCAAACAAATTTTACACACAACTTACAGAAATTACTGTGTATATCAAGCCATATTTAGGCATGTTTTGAAAATAAAATACCACACTTGAAGATGAAAGTACTCTGTTCCTTCAAAACATGAGGACTGATTATGCAGTCATGCAGTACTGTATCTCAGAAGAAGGAAACCCTCAACTGCACTACTGTGAAAACCTCAAAACATGCATCCCAGAAAGCTACCTATCACTTATTTTATGTCCAATGAAAGTTTATCAGGCCATTTTGATTTTGGCTTGCCCTGGGTTATTTTAAAGGGCCTAACTGAATCCTTAATGTGTGTCTTCTGAATTTACATTTAAGAACAAGTTTCATCCATCTTACTTCAGTTGAAAGCCAAAGTTAGGTGCCTAAATAAAAAAAAATATATATATATATTTTGGGTCGATCTCACTAAGTACTAACTTGACAGAAAACTGCCTTTAATAAAAGCTAAAGGTATGCATAAGGTACACTGCATACAATCCAGTGATATAATAAACATTATTATTACATGTACAGCACTGAAAGCACCCACATCTTGCCATCAATCTTGTACACTTGATTTACAGCACACTGCATACACCAACAGAACAGACAGCTTCACATGTCAAATGAAACACTTTTTAACATCATCTCATGGTTTAGAGATGTGAAGACATCAAGTTCAAGTGTTGTGCAGAGTAAGATCATACAAGCCTGAAATAGACATAAAAAGAATTTTCTGCATTGGCAAAATGAATCCAGCCCATACCTTGCCATCTACGCTTCAGTCATCCAAGACGGTTTCTTCCCTGAAGGCTCCCACTAAATCTATTTAGTATCTCCCCTTACTAGCATATAATATGGCTTGCAATGTTTCTTTGTGTGGTACTTGCATGATCAGCACAGACCAATGATGATGCAGCCCATTCAGTTCCACTCTCTTGGAGCCAATGGGAAGAAAAGGAACAGTCATAAGAGAAATGTTTACATATACAGAGTTTACTGTAGGGTTCGTGTACATGACATTTGAAAACAATACATATTCATGTAACATACTAATTAAAACAACAAAATCATCCATCACTTTTATTATTTACCTTTAAGAAATTAGAGTAATGAGAGTTGAAGTTCCTTGCTGGTGACCACTGTACTGCTAGAAACAAGAGCTGTGCTTCCCCTCTTCCTGTGCCACCAATTTTTTTTCGGTATATTTTACAAATTATATACCAAATACTGTCATTACATAAGCTCATTACAATTGGGAAACTGAATACCTAAGATCCAGAATAGGCAAGAGACTACTGGAAAGGGACTGCTGTGTGTGTGTATGGGTACACATACAAGCATCCTTGATCTTCCTCTACCAGGTGTTCATAAATTTTTCTCCCTGAGACCAATGTGTGGAAGGGAATTGGTGGGAGGGGGGAGGACAAAATAATTCTCCAAATATGGAGAAATGATTTCACAGATCATATAAGCTCCCTAGCGATAGCCTGAAATCACTCCCCTTACTGTCAAAACTGAAAAGCCGATATGCCACAATAAAAATTAATAAGAAAGGAATTCTTCGATACTGGCATCAGCAGGTTAACAGACAAGGAAGCACAATGAGATTGAGGTTATATAAAAAGCAGCGTCAGTGAAGTTTTGTCTCGTTGATTCCTGTCAACAATTCTACTGACTTTTTCCAGTTCAGTACTGCTAGTCTGCTTGTGTAACAACTACCAACTCTGAATGTTGTTACTGAAGGAAAAGCAGCATGAGGTAATTGAGAAAGCAACAGCTTATTGATACAATAGCATTTCATTCATTCTGTACATTTTTTCAACAAGAAGTTTACGCCCCAATAAGTTCCCATGTCAACCTATCCTGGTGTAAGTAAATCACTATTCTCAATCTCAGTCTGGAAAACTATGAACACTCAAACTCATCTGCCATATTAAGAATGAGCAGCTAATACAGTAGGCTATATCCATTCACAATGGAAGGCAAATTTACTTGAGAATCAAATTTTACTGTGTTAGTTACACACTGTGCCTGAATAGTGAGGCTACTTCAAGAAGTCCAGTTAATACACACAGTACAGTTTTCAGGCATTGAGGAACCAATGAGTAACTCTTCCAGGCCAACAAAACCACCTGAGTGACAGAGAAAAACTTCTAATGACTGCCTCCAAAGACCCAAAGTCTAAAAACATAGCAATTCCTTTTTGTATACAATTCTATGTACATGTTTGAACTTTTTTCCAGTAAATGTGAAAATTCCAGTTACTCAGGTCAAATATTTTCAAAATTACTATGCTGCACCTGTATCAGTCATTCAGACTTGATCACTTTTTTTTTTTTTCACAAAAATTACTCTTCTAGGATACGACACCATACAATCTGGCAACGTAACCAAAACACCAGTGTTAATAATCACTACCACAAGAACTTCAAATCTCGGATTTACCACTTGTTTAATCTCATAATGTTACATCAACAAATGCCCTTTGAAGTATGATATGGAGGCGAAAAGCATAGCAACAATGCTGAAAGCGAAAATGGACTGAGATCAATCAAAACAATAACAGCACTTGGGAATAAAAAAGATTTAATTGGCTGAAGGGGGGGATTATGAAATGTTTATCCTTGGAAATGGCAGAAAACAAGTGATGTGTGATGATGAAGTTACAGTTAAAGACTGGCAAGTTTGCTTTACTTATAACTATACTACATACTGCACACTGCCCACTTATCAAGTTCTGTTTCCACTTAATTGGGTAATGATAACTTCATGACAGTTAAAAAGCAGAATCTACAAAACAGCATACGGTGTTATGGCATCTTAAATGGGTTATTCTATTCCCATTTCTCAAAAACTTTCATTATGAAAAGGTCCATTCTATGATAGTCAATCCAGTCATGTTGTCACAAGAAATACAACTTAAACTAATCAGAGTAGTGTAACAGATTCTTCTGTGTAAATTACTTTTAATCTTAAGTCCAACACAACCATCTCCATCTGCAACACATAAAATATCACATTCTTATTAAATTTTTCTGAGATGTGAAGCTGTTTGATTTGTAAATAGTTACCACTAATTTGGATAAGCTTGCTGCCTTGATCTTCAGGATCTAAACAGTCCAAGAAGTTACAGCAAGTGTATTCTTAAAACTTTTTACTGCTGTATCAATCTCAACTTTACGGTCTACTACAATGAAATATTTTTCTGAATTTGTCATTAAGTGGCAACTGGCAACAGTGAATACATAATAATATTTGGAGAAAATCTTACTTGCACAAATAGACTGTTTCAGCCGTAATCTCAGGTGGGATTTTTATGGTGGGGTAAAGGTGCATACACTGAAACATCCAACCTTTAAAATCCTTCACTGATGATACTTCTCATAAAGGCTTGATTCAGAAGACTGCATGTCCGTTACTCAAAACATAAAAAATGCCTGAATACCATGAGCTCTTTCTAACATCAAGGAACAATGTTTGAAGGGACAAATCAAAAATAAGATGCTGAAGGATGGAAACTGGGCATCTGGCAATGACAGTGACAAGCAGGACGTGTGCACTGGAGAAAATACAATACGGCAGAGATGGGCATGAAGTTCTTGTAGAATAGTATGCAAAAGCAAACTGTACTGATATAATGTGATACAGAAAGACAAAAATGTGTATGAACTGCTGGAGAGTGAAAGATCATGAAAACACCACTACTTCAATCTGCTGTAGGAAAAACCTAATGCTATGAGGAAACCTGATGAACTTTTCATACCATCAAGGGTAGCTATTATTATTACAGGATGCAAGATCCTGGACTCAAAGGCTGATTGCCTAATTAAATACATACTAATTACTGCTGAAACTTCCCCACTCATGTAACAAATGAAGCCCATTATGTTGCTGTAGCATTGTGTAATACACATTTATGAACTTTTCTTCTCTTAACCTGCAGTAATCAAAGTTGATTAAAAAAAAGAGCTATAAGTAAGCATCACACTATTTATGAAAATGACAAAAACTGTCAACAAAACCTTAAACGTGTAATGTGACATGTATGGAGAAGGTGGCACAGTCACTTAAAGCACTCTCATAAAGTGACTTCATGGGATGCTTCCAGGCCTGGAAGATTGGTATGCAGCAGTGCGTAGCTTCAATGGATATTATTTTGGAGGGGATAACATGTCAGTACAGTAATTTCATTAACAATGTACTCTTCTTAAACAAAACACATTAGTTAATAGCCATGCTCACTTATTACTTTGAAATTCCAGTTAATAATTATGAGAGATACAACCAAGAGTGCATACATAGACATGTACATTTATTGTATCATGAACAGTATCTGTATATACACTTGTTAGTTGTATCTCTCCTAATGAATCATTAGTGCATGGTCATTGATCATTTAAAATCCAGTTTGGGCATGAAAAGAATTAACGTTTAGAGCAATGATGATGAACTGAAACTGTTAGCATAAGTAGATGACAGATAACACACCTGAAGTTCCCAATTCACCTGTTACAACAAAATCTGTTGATGCAATATTACAAGATATCTAACACCACACAGTATGGTCCTTCTTAAGAACCTATCACTTCCTCTGCCAAGTAAGAAATTCCCGACATTTTATGGAACCTACAGGTGTATTACTGTGTTCACAGAAGCTCATGACCTACCCCTGCCATGAGCCAGATGAATCCAATCTACAAAGTCCCATCCTATTTCTTTCAGAGCCATTTAAAATTATTCTCCCAGGTCTTCCAATGAAGACTCTTTCCTGCAGATTTCCCCAGTAACATCCTACATGCATTTCTCTTCTCCACACTCCCTTCTATACATGCCACACACCCAACCCGCATCGCCCTCCTTGATTTGATCATCCTACATAATGATGGGTGTGGCGTACAAAATGAAGTTCCTCATGACTCAATTTTCTACATCCTCTTGCACGACCCAGTATCTTCCTCAGCATCCCATTCTTAACAACCTCAGCCTATGTTCTTCCCCTAATGTAAGATCAAGTTTCACACCCATACAAAATAACAGACACAATTACAGGCCTATATTAATCCCCCAAGTCTTTAGATAGCAAATGGGGAGATGAAAGATTCTTGTCCAAATGGTAGCAGGCATTCCCTGAATGTGATCTGCTCTTAATATCTTCATGCAAGAATTGTAATTTGTTAGTGTCATTCCCAAACATCTGAATTCTGCCACAATGTCAAGGGATTTATTAGCTATCTATATTGTGATATTACCCTGCATTCTCTTGACAAGACAAACATACGCTTAGTTTTCTCAGCATTTACTTACAGACCATTACAAGATGTGATAATACATATCCACCCCACACACACACTCAAGAACTCTATTACTTTTCTCCCACAGTTAACAGAAGGTTTCCTGTGGCCCAATTGACGGAAGAGCATGTATGACCTGATGTGGAAAAAGTGACATTCCATTCCAATTCACACATACCATTCTGTTCTTACAACTGACCTCAATTCTGCATTTCACAAACCCAAGATGTCCATGAGTGATCTGTGTGAAGCACAAACAGTAAAATTGACACATCAAATTATTACAATCATATTTTCACAAACTTAGCAACAAAACAGACATACTTAAGTACAAGAATCCAAAAGAGGCCTACTTTAGTAATACGTCTGCACTTGGAACACCTTTTCTTTGTCCAAAGGTAACATACCCAATTTATTTCACATAAAAAAATTCCAGGTCATTATCAACATTGCGAAAGCAGAACTCAATCTAGTGACACACTGCTATGAGAACATCAAAACTCAGAACGCTTTTGCTCTCATTGTGCCTGTACATGAGGCAACTTACAACCAACAGGCTCTACCAGAAGATGTGGCTGGTATAAATGGTTCCATTGCATTTACGTTTTTTTTTTCATGATTAATACATGTCTCTAAATTGTTCTAGTTTTATTTTAAAACATTTCAATACATACTTAAATAACAAAATAAAAATATCAAACATATATTTCATAAAACAAATAAACAGACAAAATAAAGTTGAGTAAGCATAATGACTCCAACCAACAGTTTTTCTTTCTTTCTTATACTTTTCTATCTTTTTTTATCCTTTTTCCATGCACACATGCTTGATAATAAAAAGAACCTACAATCCAACTACAATGCACCATGAAATACAAAGTCATACAGTGCTTTTCCTTCAGTTCTGTATTTAGCAGCTGCCCTTAAGTGAAATATGAAGTTCACACAGCAGTATTAATGAAGATTCAAGTCTTCATGTATATGAACAGTGTTAATTTGTAAATAGCTACCAACATTTTGGAGGAGCTTGCTGCCTCCAAGATCAAGGCCCATGTAGTAGTCTAAGTTGAGAGGCATCTGTCATGAACCAGTTGAACCCTGAAAATGGAGGAAGCTGCTCCTCCAAACTATGGCAAACATTTACCTTTCAATAAAGCCTTACATCTCAGAGGATATAAATCTTCAGCTGCCCTTATATTCCAGCCTGAACTCCGATGTGTTATACTGTCATTGCAAGTTTTGCAGAGATAGAACCAAAAAATATGTTGGTAACAAACGATCATATCAGTCATACGTACTGCATAACAGCAGTACTAGGACTGTTCCTTTTCCAGCAGCAATAAGCATGCTGTTTCTTTGTCAATGAGAAAACATGCTAAATATTTGGTACAGAGAATTGATACTAATCTGTCCATAAAACTTGTGAAAAATCCACAAGCTAAAAGCTCAAACTTCATACAAATACAACAGTGTTTCAGAGCATACATTACTGCGAATGCTTACATTTCAAGAAATAATGGAACACATTACAGATTACACATTCTGGCCAACCAAAACTTACTCAAACATGAAAGAATGGCTCATATGCTCAGAAATTATTGTGCAGATGTCAGAGATCAACTAACATAAAGCAAAAAACTGTTACACACTACTAGGTCTGCAAAAGCAGAACAAAACTTTCTGTTACAACACTCGCCTCAGATACTTAGCTATAGAATTACACAAGTATGTTAAACAGTAAGACAACAAATTATTCATTTCATCTGACTTCCATCACGAACAAGACTGACAGCTCCGGCAGGCAATGCAGGCACCTCATCAGTCTCAGTCACCTTACTGCGCACAACACTGGCACTGTTATCCACTTCCTTGAAGGAGACGAGAATCCTGTTTCCTCCTGTGTCCTGCTTCTGGGGTTCACCTTTATCCTCTGCCACTGTGATCTCAACACCATTCCTCCCATTCACTTGATGCAGGTTGTACTGGCTACTGCCACACAGCAGCTGAGTGGCATGAGATTGTGACCGCATCATCTCCTGTGTCACTTCTAAGCTCTCATAGCGCACTGTCTGCAGCCGGAAAAAGCCATCTTCATCATGTTTGTACCTGAAACAGTCAACCTCATAAACTGGTTTACAGCATTCATACTAAAGACCTAGCAGCAGACAGAAATAGATTTCTGGTTCCCCTGGTCAGATTGTCACCCACAAGTACTGAAAATTCACTGTGAAAATGAAATGGAAACTAAAAAATTTGCAGAAAACAAGAAAACAGAGGTTAATATTGATAACCTTATTCTTTATTTATATGTTATATAAAACAACACTACACAGTAAAACCCTACTTCTATGAGAAATTAACACAAAATTAATAGTATTAAACCAGAGGGCATGACCCACCATGCAAGAGAAAATTAATCTTGTTTTGATGGTCAGAAATTTTTTGGTCTTCTGACAATGCTGTCTCTGCTGGTTGCTTTGAAACTGTGCCTTTAAGTTAAGGATCATCCAAACGAATATCACAAATTTGACCATGCCTGAGACTGACATACTTCAGCTTACTGCACATTAACTCAAAGAGCTGCCACAGATTCTTTATGCAAGTTCCATGTTATTTTCGAAATACAACCAGCCACTTCTATGTGAAGGTTAAATTATAATGCTACTTTCACATGCACATAGTAACTTCATAAAAATTGTGCCAACCTGAATCTGCAATGCCCTGATGGCCAGCGGAAACCATGATGAGTGAAGAGATGACGTGTGAGCAGGGACCCACGTTGAAACCGATCTTCACATATGTGGCAACAGTACAATGGCTCATCATTTCCACGATGAAACTAAAACACACACAGTACAAAGCAATGTGCTCAATACACTGACAGTGAACAAAAACAAAACTTTCAGGGCAATGGCAAAACACGAGAATATACTTTTCATTTACACTAGACCCTCTGAGCAAGGTGGAGACAATTAGAACAAAACCATTAGTAAACTCAAATCTTGCACCCTTTATTGCTTTGGAATGGTAACATCTCCTTTCAAAAGATTGATGGTTCTCAACTTTTAACCTTTTGGAGCTGAAAGTCGACTAGTCAACACGTAGTGTGATGCTAAGTAACTGAACATGACCAAAGTCACCACCAAGAACTTACAAAGCACCAGTGGCCATATAAATTGCAGGTCTTTTGCAGAGTACACCAGGCACTTTATTCTGGCACCAAAGGGTTAAGCATGCCATGAACTGGTTAGCTTTTGTCTTGTTCACTGTTCCATAACAGCAGGCATCTGACCCTTCATCACCATACAAATCAAAGAATGCAAATTCCAGGCATTCATTTTCTAGAGTACACACCTGTTTGGGACACTCATCCTGCATCACACAAATCAGCTAATAATAATTTCAACTTTGTTCTTCAAAATGATGAGTAAGGTCAAAGGAGTCAACCCATACCATTTTTTACATAAGAAATCCTCTTGTGTGTCAATTACATGAATTTGTAAAATCAGTATCAGTCTCAACACAGCTATTTTTATTAGATGAGGAGTATATCTGCTTAATAAAGCAACATGTTTCAATCTAAATTGGGCCATCTTCACAAATCTCACTGAGGAACACAATATTATAATTAGATAATTAATCATCTCACTCTTTCAGGAAGTATGAAAGGATACACAAATGAACATAAAATCAAATAAAACATGTCCTACAAACATCAGCCCCTACTGCAACAATGCAACATACTGAGTAACCCAACTGTTAATCCTCATCCACATATCTAAACAACCACGAAGCATGCCTGATAAGTACTTCTGCTTCAAGGCAGTGTAAATTCTCCATTCATACACACAGTACTCTGCCTGGACTGCAGACTTCTCTTCCTAGGCACAAGATACATCCAGAAGGTACCTTTATATGAATAATCTGTAACTTACATGTGATGTTAAGAGACTACTGTTTCAGTGATTATCATCATGGGAATGACGTTACTGCTGTAAAACAAGTGTACTGTATAACGGCTACACCATACATTCAAGGAATAGATCAATTATTCAGAAGGAAATGAGCAATTATCCCCATCTACTACATTAACATCTGTAACATGACCACAAATTCATAATTTGATGGGACATGTGGAGGTGGCAATCTCTCACAACTAATCAATGGCAAGGCAAAAAATGGTATTGTATCCCCCAAGTCAGAAATGATAAACTAGCAGGGTTTAGGGCATCACAGTTCTAATCATGGTGGAAGGTTCAGCTTCAGCAGTCTCGGGTGGACTGACATCACACATGAATTCACATACCTTATCATAATGCCTGCGAAGCCCATAAGAACTGCGACATGAAAAACCACACCCTTCCTGTTGACAGCGGTAAATTGGGTCAGAGCAGTGGGTGTTTAGGTGGTTCTTCATGTCATACTGTGTCTTAGCTCTGAAACATAAGCCAAATTGCAGAAATTATAGTGTTAACTTTCATTTTAATATTATTTCAGACAACCAGGAGTTCAGTTGACTTTTAAAGATATATCATTAAATATGCATAAAGTTAAAATCTGTGCAAGAAATCTGTTGGAACCAACTGACTTAACTACTGCTTGCTATTAACTTTTTCACACATTAAATAAGCCCTGTTGAGAAATATTAAATAATTTCATTTTTCCTGGATAGCATAGTTGTTGCACTGATGGCACTATGGCCTGGACGGTCCAGGGTTTGATTTCCAGTAGATGCAAGGAATTTTCCTCTTCTCCAAAATTACACAGCCCACCACTGGGGTCCACCCAGCCTCCTACTCAATGGGTGCCATGGTTTCTTTGCCCAAAGGTATAGTGGCCATGTCATGATATCATGAAGATGACCACTCACCTCCATCTACCACTAAGGTCAAGAATAAGTGGAGCTAAACTTCTACTCCCTTATATGCCTTCATGGTTTGGACAGAACAACTTTACCTCTTCTTAAAGAACTAGTTGCAGGCACACTTATGGACAAACACAAGCAGATCTGTCTACCAACACCCC
>Ga0209755_10007139_pt1 | contig 12173 bp, 6 predicted proteins | sample TergutCo191P1_FD_187301 | JGI IMG/M metagenome (GOLD analysis project Ga0209755, IMG submission 187301) | Cornitermes sp. P1 segment gut microbial communities from Petit-Saut dam, French Guiana - Co191P1 (SPAdes) (version 2) | ecosystem: Host-associated > Arthropoda: Insects > Digestive system >... | reverse complement strand
TTTTGTACTCCTCACCCAATATCGTGCGGGTGATAAAATCAAGAAGAATGAGATGGGCGGGGCATGTGGCGCGTATGGGTGAGGAGAGGGGGGGTGTATAGGGTCTTGGTGGGGAAACCGGAGGGAAAGAGAACACTGGGGAGACCTAGGCATAGATGGGTGGATGATATTAGGATGGATCTCCAGAAGGTGGTATGTGGGTATATGGACTGGATTGGGCTGGCCCAGGATAGAGACAGGTGGCAGATGCTTGTGAGTGCAGTAATGAACCTTCAGGTTCTGTGAAATGCAAGGAGTTTCTTGACTAGCTGCAAAACCAATTAGCTTCTCAAGAAGGACTCTGCACCATGGAGTAAGTAAGTATTGTGATTATCCTGATACATGATATATGCATATAGTACTGCCACAGGCACATTCACTGCAAGATACCTGATCAATTTCATTTGTGTTTTGCTAGGTGTGAGCAAGCTGCAGCTGAGGCCCCTTCTGCTTCGACACATGGTCCTTCTTCTGTCTGGTTTGTCACTACTTTTTGTGCGGTGGCGAGTAATGGCATCATCAGCACCTACATTTCAGCGGGTTGATAATCCAGCCTCATTTGCAGATAGCTTTCTCACCAGGGTAATCAAATAGAATGAAACCATTCCTACCCACTCTTTCATTAACTTCCTTGCATTCTGTTTCAGTATAGTCACAGATTCACATAAAGAATGAACTGCAACTTAATATGCAAACAAACAAACAAACAAACAAACAAACAAATGTTTGTGTGTTTTGTGTGAACTGTCTGCTTCTAATGTTCCCTAAAAGTGTTTCAAATATTGCTTATACATTTTGTATATATTAACTTGTAAATGTAGTATATCCTCATTTGCCATGATTATTTTTATGTTTTCTCCTTTTTTAGTGTTTCATCAAGGCTTTGGGCAGCTCAGTACAACCTGGGTACTGTTTCTGTTTCCTCTTGCCATTTACATAATTTTAAATGCACCCTTCTCCTTGTTTAATACTAGACCTTGTATTTTCCTATGCTCTTCATGTAAACAAATATCCTCATGCTGTGATAAGAAACATTAAAATTCAAACATATGAATGCAGAGTTTTGTGTTACAGACTGTTGTTTGAGATGAGGCTGCTGTTATTTCATTACGTGTGTGATGGCACCAAGACTAACTTTCTAAAGCAGTGGTAACTATATGTACTGCATCCTGTAACATTAAGAACATCTGAATTCTGCCACAGTGTGTCTTGGTGTGTTCTGTATGGTTCTCACAATAAATGTGAATCTTTTCCCTAAACAACATCAACTGATCACCTTTATAATAGGCATGGATTGCGTTCTTAGAGAGGTAGAACTGAAATTTGTATGTACGTAATTTAGATCAATGTCAGCCTTGAAATTATTAAAGTAAGACTATGCATGTACCAGTGCTAAATGGAGTTCACCACGGACCAACATGTAACACAGTCACTCCCCTTCTTTGATGTGCTAGTGAACAAAAAATATCAGCTTCAGGACAGCTGCATATCTAAAACAAATTCATGCCAGGCATCCACCTACAGAGCACTACAAAACTAGGAAAGAATCAAAAGCGTACAAAACAGGCCACAGCTGCACACAGAAATAAAAGTTGCTGAAAGAAGAAACATGCAATTTCAGAAGCCAAATTCATTTACTAATAGTTCCTTATACTTGTAATACGGTTTCCATTGCAACGTTTTGTCGTGCTTATTGTATAAATCTTCATATTTTTAAACACCTTAACCCCTTAAGTATTTCTGCTTGGACTGTAGGACTTTCTGTGTTATTCTGATTTCCTTGGCTGTGTAATTTCTGTATAATAAAAAAATCTGATCATGATGAATATAAATAAAGATTTTTAACCTGTACCTGCCTAAAGCAAGCCGAAATTGTTCCTGTAGTTCTGGTTCCTAGAGTGCAGCATCTACTGAATTTCTTCCTTCAAACAAAATACTGCAGCAAAAACAGAATTTGAGGTGGTAAATCAACAGCATGTTACATAACATTAATATGGTGTCTTCCTCTATTGGCATTATATGGCATCAAAAATGGTTACTGGATTAAGTTCAATCTCTGGACTCATGTAGCATCTGATTGCATCATCTCTTAACACATCTTTTCCATCTGTCTCTTTTTTTCTTCTGTATTAATTTACTTAACAAAGCTAATTTTCTTTAATATTTAGTAAAAATGTGAATTTTTTTTTTCTTAGGTGTATTTTCTTCTTTTGGCCTTACTACCTTCAGGTTCTTCATTCCATTTTTATAGACTTTGATTTGCATTTCCTTTGAAGTCCTAACACTTCTGTCTTTGTTTTTACTTGCAAAATGTAAAATAGCAGAAACACTCTTAAAACGTACTAGGATAAAGCAGAAATCACACACAAAGGAAGAAACTGGGGAGTCAGTGTCCATCACAAAAGGTCAGAACAGGTCATCAGCCAACAAACTCTGGAATATACATGCCATGTGGCTTCCTATATAACAAGATAGGAAAGAATCACAGTAACATAAGTAGACTTATAAGAGCAATATTTCTCAGTTACCTGGCTATCTGTTAGCATGAAAAGGGTCCCAATTTTGATATGATCATCACTAATCTTAAAATAAAAACAATGAAAACTATACCATAAGGACAAGCAAGCACCTGAAGATGGTAGTAGACACAGTTCCTGAAGCATTGTGCATTGTGAAATATGTCAGCTGATGTATCAAAAATAATACTGATATAATAAACTGTAAATTCATTTATTTATTTTTATTTAGTTAACAAAGTATATTTTTACATTGATTTCACTGTGCAATGTTATCTTTTGTATTGGTGTTATTCTTTTAGTTTGAAATTTATTTTGCTGTGAATGTATTAAGCCTTTTAAAGTGCTATTGTTACTGCCTGATTAGACATTAAGAAATTCTGCATTTTGCACACACACTGTGTGAGTTTCGTAGCATTCTCACATTAAACTGATTATTTTCCTAAACCACATCTACAGGTGTAGGTGCAATGTTTATTCTGTGAGTTGGGAACTGATGTGTTGTATATTGTTTTGAATTTCATGTCATATCATGTTTCAGGTGCTGAGCTACAATTATATTTATGCATTAAATGGATGGCTTTTGCTCTGTCCTGAATGGCTATGCTTTGATTGGTCAATGGGTTGTGTCCCACTTGTGGAATCACTAGAGCTGCGTCTTCTAGCCATTGGTTTGTTTTGGGTGACTTTCATTTCACTGTTGTGGAGGTCTCTCACTATTCCAAGTGGAAAATACCAAAGGTATAAATGCCCATTTATACAGTCAACATTATAGATCTTTTAGATCAACCATGATATACATAATTCTGCCATTACAGAACAGGCTTAGGAGCAAGTACATGAGCATGGGGCATCAGTGGTGGTTTTGAACTTCCAGAATCTGTAATGACAATGAATATTGTTGATTAAGTGCATAATCATCACCTACTCAAGGAAAACCTTGTGCCATGGAGTTTATCAGATGTAATGCCTGGCAGGATTTCACATTTTAAACATAGCTTTCTTAGCCAAATTTTACATTTCATAAGTATGTGTGTTTTTATTGGTGTTGAAAATTGTGGTCAGAAAGCTATGTGCTTTTTAAGATTGTTAATATGATATCATTGTTTCCAAATGTTTTCTCTTCTTTTCTCTCCACCCACACATTAAATTATAATTTGCAGTTTTTATTCCAGGACATTGACCATGTGTTTAGGTGCAGTGGTGATCCCATTTCTGCCGGCAACAAACATGTTCTTCCGTGTGGGTTTTGTAATAGCAGAGCGTGTATTATACCTGCCATCTGCTGGCTTCTGCGTGCTTGTAATTGTGGGAGTTAGACAACTTTCCATGTTTCATGGAGCTCGTCGGGTGAGTGTTACAGTAATTGACTGTACTTGTACCAATTACCATGTTTTCAATGTCTGTGATCATATTTTCACGCATTTGGGATATTCATAATTCTGTTCTGAATTGTGGACTGCTTGTTTAATAAAATGTAGGGGAAAATATAGATAGGACATTTAAAAATATATAAGCCAAAGTAACATGTACTTTGGTTGATAGTAGATAAAACCATTTCCATTCTATGGACATCACCCTTCAAGATATATACTGCATTGTAGATGATGGATGAAAAACTGCTGGCAGTGTGTGTTAGACAACTTTATTGTGAATATTTGTGTTCCAGACTTTTAGTTGAATAGCCTATTACATTGTTTTGGATACATGCCATATTGACCTGATTATAGGGCAGCTTGAATATCATTTAAGTCCTCTCCAAAATGTAAGGTCATGGAACACTGTAGGTTGGGCACATAAGAAGGTAACTAATCTGAAGGCAGGGACCCTGAAGATACTCCAGGCTGGAGCATGAGGGTGCTCAGCATTCACCTGCACCTAGTACCAACATTAAGAACTGTGTAACTCCATTTCTCCCTTAAAATTTCATGGCATGGTACTTGCTGTTAATCACAGGAACAGTTTTTTCCTTTACCTTCAGCCACACCCAACACTGAGTTATTTGTACTGCTAGCAACAGTTATTCATATTTTTGAATCACTACATTATGGCACATTACCCTGTACTTATGTTTATAGAATAACCCCTCATTTTTTAAATGTAAAGTTGTTGGGGAGGGGAGAATAATTGTCATGCATCTGGATAAAATAATGCCTAAAAGATGAGGAAATGCAGGTATATCCTAAAGGACACTGAGGGATATTAGAATTGTCTGACATATGGCGTGCCTGCCCACTGTGGGTGCGCACAGTGCTAAATGATGTTACCCCCATGTAGTAAGTTAACGCATGTTTATAGTGAAGGGTTTGTTGCCATTTACAGGTCATTCAAATAGGTTACATGTATGTGATATTTGTACTGGGCTTCCGAGCTGTGTGTCGCAGTGCTGAATGGCGGACTGAGGGAGTGCTGTTCCATTCAGGTCTTTCAGTGTGCCCGTTGAATGCTAAAGTGCACTACAATATTGCGAAGAATGCAGGAGATGCGGGCAACAGAACACTTGCTGTGTTTGAATACAGACAAGCACTGAGGTCAGTCACCTGATCTTTGTTATGCTGTCATTTCAGCAGTTTAACTAGTGGGCCTGCACAGGTTGGAAGCGTAATTGCTGTGAGTACATTTATATTAGTCATGACAAAAAGCAGAAAGTCTTGGGAGCAAGATATGAACCCATTTCTTTGTTAAATATCTTTTAGTTAGACAGAAGTTACCAGATCTTACAGATTAACCCCTGAGTGTAGAGTGCAGTAACAGATTAACCCCTGAGTGTGGAGTGCTGTGTAGTGTATCTTAACTACTGTATGGTATGCATTGCATGCACGAATCGTCTGTTAGCACTTCAATCTCACAGTGTTTGAACTACACAAATTCCCATGGGGTGGTATTCAAGACACAGGTCCAAGCTTTCATTTGATATCTATTTCATTCAGATTTGTTATTTTTTTATTGTGAACAGTCTTTGAAATTTGTCAGTTGCAAGTCGTCTGTTAGTAAACATGGTGGCCACTAGTAAGTGCAGTTTATGTAGTGGGAATGCTGAAGGTGTTGTGAATGAATGTTTGTCTGATTCCGATGATGAGTGATTTTGTTGTTAATGATGTTGCTGTTGTGGAAGCAATTGCTGACAGTGATTTCAGAGCTGGAAACCTTGCTCAGGGTGCAGCAAGCAGAAGTACAGAAACAGCCGCTATCGGATGGGTGGATACCGTAGGTGGTTTTCTTAAGGTTTGAAGCAGCTGGAGCTCAAAGCTGACCTCTCGTGTCAGTTCTGAAGTCTTGAATGTGTGGAGCTTTTATCACTAGGTTTCCTATGTACTGTTGTAGAATGATGGGAGTGTTGAACTCTCTGTTTCCTCTGTACCATTGTAGTATGGTGCTTTAAGAAAGGGACAACAAATACCAGCTTTTCCCAGCTTTTGAACGCTTTGGGAATCATGTTTGGGTATGTGACATCTGCTGTGAGTGGTTGTGGGATGAATTCTGTTTCTCATATTTGCTTTCTAGGTTGCATTCAGAATATGATCAAGCAATGAACAACTTGGCTAACATTCTGAAGGATGAAGGAAAACTTCATGAGGCAGAAAGTCTTCTGCGGAGAGCTGTACAGATTAGGTACTATGTCTCAGTATGTTTTCCAAGTACAGTATAACCCATGTGCCAGGCACATATGAGATTTGTGAGGCAAAAGTTCAAGATGAATTCTCATTTTATTCTTTTCAAATGAAATTCATTGAAGTTCCCTGTAGTGCAAGTTTAAGTACTTATTGTTGATGTTCTGATTTCCTGTCTTTTAATGTGCTAGTTGTTTACACTTCATTGACAGGATTCTGAATAGTGTTTTTGTGGGCACTTAAACTCCAGGAAACTTCTCTGAATTTCATTTGCCTCTTCCCAGTGGAGGGTTTTTTTAATTTATTTTTGGGGTTGGGGGGTCCCTTGGTACTGCTGCCATTAATGAGTCTATTTTACCAGCTCCAGATGAGAGCTGGAGAGAAATCCACTCCAGTGCCACTTTGTCCACCACAGATCCCATGTGGATCTCCTTGGAAATGGACCTAGAATACCAAAGTGGAAAGCTGGTGCCTTTGTAGTGGAGTTGAAATTTGTGTAAAAGTTGTATAAAAACATTCAGTTGAAATTTGTGTAAAATTTGTATAAAAACATTCAGTGCTCTGTTGTAAACTTGTCCATTTTCTGCATAACAGAAATCTTCTGCAGTACAAGGGCACTTGTGAATTCCCCACATCACTGTTATTGACTCATTAGTTTAGGCAGGAAAACAGTACTTTCACTACACCTGTAAATAATGTCCCTGTAATTTCTAGGATTTAGTAAAATGAGGAGGAATCTTTATAACAAAATCATGTTATCACCATTCTGTCTCACTGCTCATTTTCTAACTGAATTAATCTACAAGAAGTGTCCTTGGCTGTTATTGTGACACTGTGCCATAACTTCACCATTTTCAGAGTTATTTTCCATACATGTTATGGAGGTTGTGTCCAATAGAAATCTATTTTGCTGAACCAAAAGAACAGTGTAAAAGCAAACGGGTACTTAGGTGTTGTTAAAAAAGTTCACATCTTCTCTCTGCTGCTACACTTCCCCCTTCCATCTACTTTGTTACAGTCACTCCAGTCATCTGGCAATTCTGTTCAGAGTAATATTGGTTAGTGATAGTGGTCACTAATGACAATCACTTTGGGCTGGGGAGGAATACATCAGCTGGCAGAGAGGCAGAAACCTTACCCACTGTCAACCGCACCATCACTTACACTTATTTCCATAGCCTGAGAATAGCAATCACACAACTCTTCCTAGTAGCAGAGGTTTAGTAATGGAGATTTGTAGAAGATAAGCCACAACATCCATGAACATTGGAGGTTATTTGCTTCTTGAACTTTTGCCCCTTGTCTCATGTTCTAGAATAATAAAATATAGTAAACAGTAAATAAAACAGTATGTTCAGTGGACATGATCAGTCCCTCTCTTCATATTAAAATGAGAAGATCTACTGAGTTGGGAGTAACTTTAGTTTCAGCTTTTGGATATATGAGGGTGAGTCAAATGAAAACCTTAAATATTTATAAGCATATAAATATAAACTTTTAAGGTTTTCATTTGACTCTCCTTTGTACATGTCTATAAAGGAGAGTAAATTTAGTGTTGAAGATTGACAGTAATTATCAGTGTAAGGCCATTTGGTATTTGAACACACATTGTTATGGTTTGGGACAAACTGAGTTGCAAGCAGTTTTGTCTACTCCTTACCAGACTTAAGCAGTCTTCAATGAGTCATATGGGTGGCTGTAGTGTTCTTTTCTTGATACCATTGCTCGTGCCTGCACATAATTACATGTAATTTCAGCATCACTCATATGCAACACATGTTAACAGTTGTGAACTTGTAATTTCTTATGTTTCCTTCATTTTAAATTAATTTTGTATGGTGTATTATTTGAGACAGCAGTCTCATTCTGTCTGGATGTGCAGTGTAGCCTTGAACTAAAATTGCATAAATGTGACATCACACTTAACTGTTTAGCTAAAGTTTTTAAATTTAAAATTTATTTGCCTGCCATGTTCTTTCTATGTAACAGTTAACTGTGAAACACAAAATGTGTCCGTCTAGCACACAAACTAATTTACAGAGGGTGTAAGGTCAACAGCATCAGTATTTTGGTGCAGTTCAGCAACACTTTTGCAGCTGCAGCAGACACACTATTATTATAATTGTTATTATTATTGTTGTTGTTGTTGTTGTTGCTGCTGCTGTTATCATCATCATTGTCCCATTTACATAGCATGTGCTTAAATGTGGGCCTTGATGTTCTGCAGGCCTGACTTTGCTGCAGCATGGATGAATCTGGGTATAGTGTTAGCAGGTCTGAAGCGTCACAGTGAAGCAGAAGCAAGCTATTTCATTGCCCTCACATATCGTAAGAAATATCCAGACTGTTATTACAATCTAGGAAATCTCGTGAGTGTAAAATTCTTGGATTTACAGTACTGTCTTTTAAATTTCAGTAACTTTATATAAATGGATTGGCATAGTTAAGTATATACCTGTTTGACATTCAGGAGTTAGCCACTTCAGATTTCAGGTGGTTACTCACTTGTAGGACAGAATTATTCAGTTCTTCCACTTCACTGAACATATTATTCCCTTTCCACATCATTTTAAAAACCCTGCATTCAGTCTCTTTTCACTGCTTTCTTGCACTACTGTACTGGGATGACTTCACAATGTTTAGAAGGAAAAATTTATTTACTCTACTAAATAATGTTACAAGATACTGATTTCCTGAAACATATATTTCTAACTGAAACATAAAACATCACCAGCAGTACACTATGACAACCAACTCTCCTTTCCAAGAAACACTGACTGCTATAAGGACATTGGCAGTTTTGATGATCGAGATCCCATTGTACCATTGTTGCCAGGAAAGGTTAATCTACCATACTGACTTTTACCCCACTGTCTTAAACTAATATGGGTAGGAATTACAAAGGGTGGCTTCAGAAAAGTATGTGCTTTGTGATGTGCATCCATTTCTGACTTGTGTAGTGTGTTTAGTGGATAACAATAAATTACTTAAGTTATTCTGACAGTTTCGGTTCATGTCAGTAGTTGTTTATTAATGTGCTGACTCAACACAAATTTCTGTAATTATTATAAGTAAATCTATACTTTTGAAATATCATGTGCTGTAGAATGCAGAAAAAGAAAATGGCATTTCCATCCTCTAATGCTGCAGTCAGCTATTGTCCTTTGAACAAATCTCCTTCAGTGTAGTGTAAGTCAGTAATCCACTGCACTTCAGGAGTACTGTTGGAAAAATTGATTAGAATAGTTGTTTGTATGGCAGAAATTACATGCAGTAAATTTCTGAGTGTCATTTATCTGCATGGTGTGAAACATGCTACACTGCTCAAGAGTTTGAAAGACTAGTGACATATGTTTAGCAACTCATATTATAAGTAAGATTTTCACAGTGTCTCCAGATACCAGAGAGAAGTTCTCACAGGCCATAGTTTGCTCACTTCTTATCTAGAGCTATTCGCTTTACCAGAGAGGCTGGTCTTATCCATAAGTTGAGGTATGGGTATACTTGGTAGGAAGTTTTAAAGGAAAAAAGTGTTATGCAGCTATGGTATATTAAGAGAGCTGTTTGTGTTTTCTTTTTTGCTTCTTGAACATGGCAAACACATCATCAAAGAACCCTGATTAGAGAATTTTAGTAACTTCTAAATATTCTGATTTAATAAAACTTAAAAATCTTAAGGGCCAAACTTACATAGCTCTATCATATAAAATTGTCATTGTGGCACATAGTACGTGTGGACTGCTGTCATCTCTATATAACAAAGGTTGAAAGTTGCAGCTGGGGGATCTCATCATAACAAACTGGGATTGTAGTGAGAGGAGACATTTGTGACTTTATGTGAGATGTATGAATAGATCATTGTAGAAGGGCAGTGTACCAAGATATTCTAGTGCTAAAATTACAGAACTTGTTTGTAGCCATAAGAAATACTTTTAAGTACTGTAGAGCTTGCAGAGGTAAGTATTGCAATGTATTTGTCATAGTGTGAAATTTCTGCCAATATATATTGTGATCCACATTATGACACTGTGGGCTGGTGGGTCTTTACCAGTTTCGTAGACCACAATATCAACTTTGATGGACATGCAAACCTCAGATCTGTTCTTGTCTCTCCCCACCCCCACCCATTTTAACTCTGCTAAGTGTGCAGACAGGTTTTTTTTTAGGCTTGTATATGATCATTTTACATATGCAAGTTACAAACTTATGTATGACTTTGTTACTTTGCTATATAAAACAATGTTGCAACAAATTATGTGAAATAGACAAAGATGTTTTTTTGTTTGTTGTAACAGTACTTAGAGCAACAGCGGTATGATGATGCATACAGAGCATGGAGAAATGCCACAGCTTTAAAACCAACTCATACTGTTGCCTGGAGCAACATGATCATCATGCTTGACAGTATTGGTATGTTTCCTACCTGACAGCTTTCTGTAGTTTATGAAAATTAGCATATTATGGATAACATTATAAAATTTGTAATTAATAAACACCAGATTTCAATTTGTCATGTAAAATTTAACACAGTATGATTGAATTTCACAGAAAAGTACTGTTCTGAAGGAAAGAATTTTCTTGTTTCAGGACATGTTGTGTAAATTTTTTTTTTGTGTAGTTATGAGCTTTAACAACCCCCCCCCCCCTAATGTGTTTTAAACCAAGATGAGGATGAAATATCTTGTTTTTTAAGTACCTTGAGTCAGATTTTCTGTAACCATAAGCCTTTCTTGCATTGTACTCTTGAATTTAATGGTTTATTTGTTTTTTAAGAAAATCAAAGTTTGTACAGGCATATAATGTAACTTATGATGTGTTAACATTTTTAATATCTGGAAACAAAAGAAATGAATATGTTGTATCTTAAAGTTCAGTCGATATTTTATGTCATTTAAGAGGTTTAATACAAAGTAATGTGATTGAAGACAGAAGCAGAGGTTTTTTTTTAAGTACATTGTACTTTAAGAAAACACCCTATGGAAAAAGGGCACTTACGATCTACTTTTTCCCCTCCCCCACCCTTTAACTATATATTTATACAGTTTTTATAATGCACATGATGTATGGATGCATTCTCTGTATATTATGTCTGCACATGTGTGTGTTCATGTGTGTTTTTATTTTATTTTATTTTATTTTGGGAAACATACAATACATGTACTTCCAGAAGTGCTGTTTGAAGGTGTGGTAAACATATACAGAGGTTTTGTGAGTGGACATTTTTTGATGTGAAGAATGTAGAATTACACGGATGTGTGTATGTAGTGGTTGGAGTTTTAGGAAGTTTTAGGACTCCTGATGCTTTCAAGCCACTGCATACTGAAGTTATGCATATATAGGACTGCAGGAGGTTAGATACTGTCAGGATGATTATCATGGACAGGGCACTCTGGAAGTATAAAAAGTAATCCTATAATGGGAACTAGTGTTTTAATGATATGTTAAATACTGAATGAGAGGGGTTTGACTAATAAAGTGACAACCAAAGCAAGGGCTTTGATGAATAATGAAAATGTGCACGTGATTTGTGCATACTACATAAAGGTTATGTTAGGTGATCTCTGTGCTGAAGGTCTACTGGAGGATATTTTCAAGTGAATATGATGGAAGAATAAGAGTTTACATGTATTTGCTAATGTTAATGGCATGAGGTTAGTTCAATTTGCTACATCTAAAAGTCTTATTGCCAAGAGCACCTCATTTCATTTTACTCATTCTGGATTGCATGTCCTTTGTTTTTTGAATTCTCACCAATTGTTTTTGGATAGCACAACTTTTTAAGGAAGTTAGACTGTATAAGGATGTTTCATCACTTGATTACAGTCTTTTTTTTTTGAGTATGAAATTATAATGAACAGGACAAATGGATAAAGCAGAGAGCATTGCACAGGAAGCGCTGACCATTCTTCCACAAGAACCTTCACTTCACTTTAATCTCGCCAATACTCTAGGCAAAGCTGGCCGCTTTGCTGAAGCAGAAAAGCATTTTATGGAGGCAATTGGTCTG
>Ga0209755_10007138_pt1 | contig 12173 bp, 13 predicted proteins | sample TergutCo191P1_FD_187301 | JGI IMG/M metagenome (GOLD analysis project Ga0209755, IMG submission 187301) | Cornitermes sp. P1 segment gut microbial communities from Petit-Saut dam, French Guiana - Co191P1 (SPAdes) (version 2) | ecosystem: Host-associated > Arthropoda: Insects > Digestive system... | reverse complement strand
CGGAGACGACTACAATCCTTCGCAGTTCGTCTGTCTTTCGGCGCGCGACGGCAGCTTGTTATGGAAGATGGAAACCGAAGGAACGATTTTATCAGCGCCTGTCATCGCGGGAAAAAGAATTGTTTTCGGAACAGATAAAAGCGTCTTCTATGTTTTAGAACAAGTTTTTTAATTTTGTATAACCTATGTTATTTATAAATATTTTATGTTAAACTTAAATTATGAAAACACTTGCAGAAGAAAGATATTCAAGACTCGGACCAAGAGTAGTTAAAACATTAAAAGAAAGATCCTTTGACGCGTTTTATTTTGATGAACCTTCGGACGCTCTCGAAAAAATTGTTTCATTGATACCGAAGGAACATGTTGTATCGTGGGGCGGTTCAAAAACAATGATCGATCTTGGAGTACAGGAACGTCTTTTAAAAGACGGCTTCAATCTTCTGGACAGAGATAAAGCCGCGTCTCCTGAAGAACGAATGGACAAAATGCGCAAAGCTATGTTATGCGACACTTTTCTCTCAGGCGCGAACGCGATCAGCGAAGACGGATGGATTGTGAACATTGACGGTTACGGCAACCGCGTTGCCGCGATGATTTTCGGTCCAAAGCAGGTTATCATCGCCGCAGGCATGAACAAAGTTGTAAAAACATATAATGACGCTCTAAGCCGCGCGAGAAATATCGCAGCGCCGCTTAATATTCAGCGTTTTCCGCAGTTGAAAACACCCTGCGGCGAAACCGGCACATGCGCTGACTGCCTCAGCAGTGACACAATCTGCTCATATTTTGTTTCGATGCGATTCTGTAAACCGGCAGGAAGAATAAAAATTATTTTAACAGGAAAAGATTTAGGGTTATAAAAAAAACGGGCTGCGCATAACACAGCCCGCTTTTGTCATGTTTACTCCGCTTATGCCGCGTTGATCAATATCGCTCTCTTCTGCGCTTCAGCTCTCTTTTTAATTTCAAGGCTAAGCACTCCGTTTTTGAAAGACGCGTTCACGGTTTCCGGATTCGCGTTTTGCGGCAGCTTGAAAGATCTACTGAAAGAAGAAATACGGCGTTCTCTAATCAGATAAACACCGTCATTATCGGTGTTTTTTTCTTCAATCGATTCCTGTTTTGAAGCGATTGTAAGATTCGATCCATCAACATGAACGTCGATGTTTTTCTCGTCGTAACCGGGCAATTCCATTTCCAAAATGTAAGAGCCTTCGGATTCGCGGACATCAACAGCAGGCACATGATCGAAAATCCTTGTTGCGGGCGGCAGCAGAGAGTCCAATGACTCAAGGCAGTTGTCGAACTCATTCATGATATTTTGAATGGTGTTCGGACGATAAAAAGTTACCGTTTTCATATTTTTCTCCTGTCCTATGGGATTGTTCGGAACATATTCTTTTGAACTATGTTCGATCGGAAATTTGCTCCGGGCGGAATTTTTCGGTTCAACGAACCGTCACAGCTAAAGCAGCGTCACAGTTAAAGCACTGGCACAGCTAAAGTAGCGTCCCCCTTTCGGCGGGTAGTTCCGCTTCTCCTCATCGACACAAATTTAAAAGCAAAAACCGTGCCAAGTGTAAAAATGCTTGTTTTTTGTTTTAAATCATTGAAATTACTGCAAAAAAGACGGCAGCAACTATCTGCTTTTTTTCTTTTTGGTAAAAATGATACAGTAAAATAAAATTTAACAAAAATTGTGTCATTTTGATACAATAATGATAATTAAAAACTAATTTTTAAATTTTTACGCTTCGAATTTCACCTTTTTCACAGATGTTGTAAAAATCGACTTTTAGTCCGCGATCGTCGGCGCATTCAATAACTGCGAATGTCGCACCGATTTTGCTGCGCGGACGGCTAACGCTTCCGGGATTGATCAAATAGATATCGTCAATTTTTTTATAATGAGGGACATGGCTGTGTCCTGTTAACACGACATTCGCGTTGTTTGCATGAGCCATCGTGATAAGCGCTTGGCTGCCGCTGCTGTTGTATCGATGCCCGTGACAAATAAAAAACTTATAATCAGAAAAATCAAAAAGCGCGGTGTCCGGCTCATGGCTAAAATAATCGTTATTTCCCCTCACCATTGCCCAGTTACACAAAAATCCCGTTTCATTTATCGCCGGATGAATATCATCGATACCGTCGCCGAGAAACGCGGCGGCGCAAATTGTGTCGTATGGAGGAGTTCTTTCTTTTGCCCAGTTGAAAACAACTCTTAGAGCTTTCATACTGCCGTGAGAATCGGATATAACTAAAAGTTTTTTATTATCCATATATTGTATTTTAACAATTTTACGAGTTGCTTCTCAGAGTGGTGTTTCGCCTTGAACTTACAAAACGGGAGAAGTCATTAATATTTTTTACGCTTATCCTGTCGGGATAAATCTCCACGCGCCTTTGATTAACAAAATGTCCGAGCGTGTCCCTTACTTCGTTGACGCTCATTCCCGCCCAGTGAGCTACGCCCTCGACAGTAGTTTTGAATTCTCTTCGTTCGCTTGTTTTATCTATATCAGGCTGAGTTTCGTCTAACATTAAAAATACGTCGGCGATTTTCGTCTGAGCGTCAGGCAAAGTTAAAATCATAAAACGTCTTTTTGAATCGTAAATTCTCTTGCAGAACATTTTCAATAATTTTAGGGCGATCTGCGGATTACCCATTAAGAGAATTTCAAAATTCTGTGAATTGAATTCCAGCACTTTTACTTCATCAAGAGCGACAGCGGTCGCGGAACGCGGCGAGTTTTCCAAAATTGCCATTTCTCCGAACATTTCCGAAGGCTGAAGTATATCCAAAGTTCTTTCAATATCTCCGACAAGTTTTACAAGCTGCACTCTGCCCGATTGGATCAAATAAAAAGTATCGCCTATTTCAAACTCCGAAAAAATGATCTCACCTTTTTGGAATGTGCGCGAAAATCTGCCGAACGCAGCCATGTCCATTGCCATCTTATGCTCCTTGCTGTACTTTGTTTACAAGTACATTCAGCGCTCTTTTTGCTTTTATGATTGTGCTGTCATCTTCACTGCCGCCTATAGAAATAATTTTCTTATAGAAAGCGGCGGCTTGATCCTGTCTGCCGAGTTTTTCATTGCTTTGTCCCATAATGTACATGGTTTCTTTAAAGTCCGAATGTTTTGGATATTTCGTCAGCATGTTAGTATAGTATCTGATACATTCTTCAAATTTGTTCAAAAGAAACATACAGCGCCCGATTTCAAACATGCTTTTTGATGTCCATCCGGGATCGGCGTTTTCATCAACTATTTTTTTAAACGCGGTAAACGCTTCCTGATATTTACCCTGCGATACAAGGCTAACGCCGTCGGAAAATGATTTTGATGTGCCGCTTCCGATGTCCATTATTGACGCTGCAGAATTATTATCTGAAATTCCGGGACCCCCGTTGTCTCCGAAACGCGCAAGCGCATTTTCCGCAAAGTCCAGATTTTTTGACGCCTGCATCGCGTTTTTTCCGGACGGATAAAATGTCAGATAACGGCTGAAAACATGCTTTGCCTGAGAGAAACGTTTATTTTTAAGATAAAATTCTCCAACATTAAAAAGACCGTCAGCCGGTTCCTGCTCTTCTTTCGCCATTACTTTGGAAACCTGCTTGTGAACGCGGCGCATCTGATTGGAAAATACTTTTAACATCTTCATGATGATTCTCGTATTTGCCATCGCGACCGCTTCAAATTCAGGCACTGTAAAAATCATTACGGTTGTGTCCGAGAGAGCCATTGCGTTTTCTTCTCTCGCGTAACGCCCCAACGCGGATTTAACGCCGAAGAATTCTCCGGGCTGCACAGGATCTTTTAAATCAACTCCGGTTTCAATATCCTGATAAACCAGACTTATCTTTCCTGTTTGCAGAATATATATTTTATCCGCAGGATCGCCTTTAAAGTAAATTAGAGAACCTGAACGGTATTGTGCTGGTTTCGGCATTATTTTCCTTCCTTTTCGTGCACTGAATCTGTTTGTTGCGCAGGTTCAAACGGAAGATAATCAAGCTTCTTATTGAAACCAACTCTTTGTCTTACTTCGTTATAAAGACCGGACGGATCGCCTTTCACAAACATCGTTTTACCGCCGACTTTGATTTGCGAATAATCGTCGGGCAATTTGCCTTCAAAAATATCGATAAAACGCATATCGCCGTAAATCGGAGTTCCCGCAAGAATCAAAAGCTCGATATTTTTCATTTCGGAGTTTACAAGATTTTCGTAAGGACAGTCTTCTTTTGCCTTCATTACAAGAATGTCACCTAACTTTCCTTCTTCCAGCGTTCCGATCTGATCCTGCATCCAAAAAGCTTTTGCGGAATTTATCGTTACCATTTCAAAGATTTTTTTCGCGGGAAGATCTTCTCCGTAAAGTTTTTGGTAGAGTTCCCTGTCATATTTCATTTCGGCAAGAAGATTCGCGGAACCTGTTGCGGAAGAATCCGTGCCGATCGTAACATTCACTCCCGCTTTGATCATCTTTCGTATTTTTGCGGTAACATTAAACATAAACATATTGGAAAAACCGCACCACGAAACGCTTGCTCCCGCTTTCGCGGCTTTTAAAATATCATCATCACTGAACGCGATACAATGAACAAAAAGACAATGATTGTCCAGCACATTTTTACTTTCCAGCATTTCGATACTGTGCATTGCTTCCTGATCAAAACCTTCGGAAAGATGAGTGATAAACGGCCATGAATTTTCCACGGCTCTCGCGTGCTCAATTTCAATTCCGTCTCCCCATTTTAAATCGTACGAAACACATTCATGAGCAAGCCCGTAATTTTGAATCGCCCTGATCGGCAGAGTAGGCAATATTTGACTGTTTAAATTATGAGGAAAATGATCGTTCACGGTCGTTACGCCGGAAAATATACATTTATAACCCGACAGAGCGTAGAGTTCTTCTCTGGTTAAATTCGATCTTTCCTGAAAAGTTTTTGAAGCTTTTAAATCTTTATCCCACGGAGCCCATGTAAGATAATAACTTCCCTTTTGGGGACCAACGGGCGGACGGTAATTTCCCTGCAGGTGATCATGGGTATTTATCAGGGAAGGATAGATGAAGGAATTTTCCTTCAGATTGATTTTCACACACGCGCCGCCGGCGCTTAAACCGCCCCGGGAAACAATTCTCCCGTCTTTAACTCCCAAAACGCCGGTATGCGCTTTTTTTCCCGGAGAGACAATGACTCCGTTTTCCAAGACATACTCTAACACCTGCAAACCGTCCTTACTTTAGATGCGCATCCTCTTTAGACGCGCATTCTCCATACTAATATTATAAAAGTTAAAGCTTGAATGATCAACGATCACTTTCTAACTTTATTTGATGATTCTTCCTATTATTATCGGTATATTTATGTATAAAACAGTAATAATTTGATACAATGATTCCAATGATCGACTTACACACGCACTCGAATATATCAGACGGAGAGCTAACGCCTGCCAATTTGATAGAAGAAGCCGCAAAAATCGGGCTTCGAGGCATCGCACTTACAGATCATGATACAATAAACGGGCTTGAAAGCGCAAAATTAACCGCTAAGAAACACGAAAATTTAATTTTTATCCCGGGAATCGAGATAAATATCAACTGGAAGGGCGGAAAAGCATCCGGCTCATCAAACGAAGCAGCGCCGGGACTCGGTCCGGGAGGCGAATTTCACCTGCTCGGGCTGGGAATTCATAGCCCGACACCGGCTTTTATCAGCGCGGTTGACGGATTATTCCGCCGCCGCGAAAAAAGAAACCGTGAAATCCTCGACAGAATGCATGAATTCAGCATTGAAGCGACTTGGGAAGAACTTTTATCGTTTTCAGGCGGTCATGCGGTTGGTCGCCCGCATTTCGCGGCGCTTTTAATCAAACACAAAGTTGTAAAAAACGTGAATCAGGCGTTCGCACGCTATCTCGGTGTCGGAAAACCTCTGTATGTACCGAAAGACGGGCTTGCTTTTGAAGAAGCCGTTGCTCTAATACGAGCATCCGGCGGAATCCCCGTTTTAGCTCATCCCATCTCACTCTATGTCGCGTGGGGACGTTTACCTGAACTCATCAAAATACTGAAAGACATGGGATTGATGGGGCTCGAAGCATGGCACCCCACAGCAAAGAGAAACGCATGTCACCGTTTAGAGCTACTCGGAAAATCGCTGGGGCTGTACATCACCGAAGGCAGCGATTATCACGGCGCTCTCCGCCCCGACCGAAAACTTGGATTTTCCGGCAAGAACAGAAAAATAAGCGACTCAATTTTAGAGGCAATACCGGAGTTATTTATAAACACTTACTGATCCACTCCGGGTTTCTCGTAGCTTCGTCAAGAAGACGCGCCATTATTGATGTGTAACCGTCTCCAAGCGCCTTCCACCAACTGATTGTAGACTTTTGCAGACGCAGAGAAAACATCTGCTTTTTTAATAACTTCTGTCTTTGCTTTTCCCTTATTTGTTGAGCTAACAACCGCCCCCTCCGTATTTGTTCCGGTGTTCGCTTAGGATCATCGCTGTAATCAATCGGTCTGTCTTTAAGAGCTTCCAGCTCCGCGATCATTTTTTCTGTCAGCGGTTCATCATCCCTTACTATTCTTCGTACCATACCCATAAAAATATTCCTCCTCTTCATTTTTATCCGCCTTACTGGCAGATATAATTCTTATCACTTTGTTTCGGTCAGTAAAAATAACCTTTAGTAAAAATGTCCCGGTTAATCCAACTGTGCGCCAACGATCTTCGAAAAGGCTATGCTCTTCGTCATATTCTTCATACCGCATGCGATCGAAAAAGACCTTTTCTGCGGTCTCAAAAGAAACTCCGTGTTTCTTTTGGTTCTTGATGTTTTTCTTCTTGTCCCATTCAAATCGTAATTCCATTATAATCCTCCTGATGATTTTTGTCAATACATCTGTAAAGACATTTGTCAATACGTATGTCAATACACGATAAATCTATACTGTCATGATGTCCCATGGATCATCTCCTAGCCGACGGTGCTGTACTGCTTCCAGAATGTGCTCTGTTTCGATGATGTCCTTGCCTTCAAGGTCTGCGATGGTTCGCGCGACCCGTAAAATGCCGTGGTAGGCTCTGCCAGAAAGCCCTAGTTTCGCGACAGCGGCATGGAAGGCATTCTCCGCTTTTTCATTCATTGGGCATAATGCGGTTATTTTGCCGGCAGGAAGCATGGCGTTACGGCGGATACTCGTACCTTTGAAACGATCCCGTTGAATATCAACTGCTGATTGAACACGGCGGGCAATGTCGATCGACTTTTCATTTAAATAGGCGGTTTTATTTTCGGCTGCGTAAGAAGCAAAAGCCGTGCTATTGGGGACAGAGCTGATCTGTCTGCCCATCTCTTCGATTTTGGGCGGAAGAACAGCTACTCTCATCTCTACTCGATCGAGCAGAGCGCCGCCGAATCTTCGCCAGTAACGGTTAATCTCTTCGGGCGAGCAGAAACACATACAGCTTTGGATTACACCGCCGTTCTCGCGTTTACCGAGCCGCCCGCACGGACAGGCGTTAGCCGTCATCAAAAGCTGAAACTCCGCGGGAAAATGCAACGGTCCTTCCGCTCTGACGATGCTGATCACTCTGTCTTCAAGCGGTTCACGAAGCGCCTGCAGCACGTTGATCCTGAACTCAGGCGCTTCATCAAGAAACAGAACGCCGAAGTGAGCCAGAGAAATTTCTCCCGGACGGGGAATCCTGCCGCCGCCGAGGATTCCTTCGGCGCTTGCAGTGTGGTGCGGCGCTCGAAACGGTGCTCTCGTGATGAGGCGGTCAATAAATTTGTGTGTATTGCAATCACCGTCGTTTGAAAAGGGACCTGCCAAACTGTAGAGGCGGGTCACTTCAACCGCCTCATCAGCGGTTAACGGAGCCATAATCGACGGAAGCCGTCTTGCTAGCATTGTCTTTCCTGCGCCGGGCGGACCGAACGCAAGCACGTTATGCCCTCCAGCGGCGGCAATTTCCAAAACGCGTTTGTAAATCGGCTGTCCATTTACGTCAGCAAAATCGCCTGGAGAATTTTCGGTGCTATTTGAAAAGCCTTTGCAGGAATTTTCAACCGCCGCATTATCATTCATTATGATACCTGTTGATTTCGTATCCAAAAAATCCTGCAACGCCGTTTCCAGCAGCGCAGGCAGCTCGCCTTTTTCTTCCCTGATAAAAAGCGCATGTACTGCGCCTTGCAAAGTTTCCGCAGCCGAAAAGCGCGCACCTTTTTTTGACAGACTTCCCGAAGAAGCCAGTATAGCTGCTTCTCCCGCGTTCTCAGCAGGAACGATAAACTCGTTTATACCTTCGGAAAGCCCCGCCGCGATTGCGGCAAGCACACCGCGCACAGGACGTATCTTGCCTGAAAGTTCAAGCTCGCCCATCACAAGAAGATCGCCGGAAATCGGCGCAATTCCGGCAGCAGACATAACCGAGAGCGCAATAGCAAGATCAAGCGCAGCTCCGGCTTTTTTCAATCCCGCCGGCGCAAGGTTTATCAATATCCTGTCCAAAGGAAAAGTAAACCCCGAATTCCTGAACGCCGCCCGCACTCTTTCACGCGCTTCTCTGACCGCACCCTCCGCAAGCCCGGTAATATCGATACCGGGAATACCCCTGCGAATATCCGTCTCAACCCGAATAATGATTCCGCCCGCCCCATAAGGCATGTAAGCCATAACACCCATAAAAACTCCTTGCACAAACGATGTTTTGATTTTATTTGTACATATGTATATGGCGCGCAGATGCGTAGCGCTTGACCGAAAATGAAAAAAAAGTTGAAAAATTTAATAAAAAGAGATATGTTTTAACTATAAGGAGATCTCTTTGTGAAGAAAATATTTCCAATAATGTTGATTTCTATACTATTCCTGACGTTTATCGGTTGTCACGACCGGCAAGGTTTTCGAGTGTTCTATCATAAAGGTACATCGGACAGGGGCTCTGTTCCGGTAGATCCTAATATATATCAAAATGGTGACATTATATATGTTCTTGATAAAGGAACTTTAGAAAAAGACGGTCATATGTTTTTGGGATGGAAAGATCATGAATTAATTCATCGTCCATATTCATATTTTGAAATTTATACCGACTCTACATTTTTTACCAAGTATACTGATTTGCATTTTTTAGCCATATGGAATGATGATCTGAACGATACATTTGATTTTGTTATCGAAGGAGATGAAGTAAAAATAACCAAATATAAATATCATGAATTTTGGAATAACAATGTTGTTATTCCATCAACATATTCCGATAAACCTGTTATTGAAATTGCAGATGAAGTTTTTAAGGATAGCGGCATACGCAGCGTAAGTTTATCAAGAAATATAAAAATAATAGGCGCTTATGCTTTTGCTAATTCTTCGATACGTTCACTTGTTATTCCGGATTCTGTGGAATTAATCGGCTCTTACGCTTTTGCAAATTGTTCGATATATTCACTTGTTATTCCGGATTCGGTTGAATCAATTGGAATTGGCGCATTTGAAAATAATTTTATAGGGTATCAATCATTTGGAACAATAACCTTTGGAACCGGTCTTACATCAATACCGCAAGGAGCATTTAAAAGAAATGGTATAAAATCTGTTAGCCTTCCTGAAAATATTACATTGATAGAGGATGAAGCGTTTTTCGGTAATACAATCGGTCAAATTATTATAGGCGCTGGTGTTGAAATTGAAAGCGATACTTCATTTGGAACCAGAGGCGCGTCTTTTAAAAAGTTTTATGATGATGGTGGGAAGAAAGCCGGCGAATACGGTTATACCGCGGATTTTTGGGTGAAATTATGAAAAACATTTTTACACTAATAATAATTACAGCGTTAGTTACGGTATTTATCGGCTGTTATGAGCCTGAGGTTTCCAGACCATTTCGCGTGTATTATGAAAAAGGCAGCTCTAAGAGCGGCTCTGTGCCTGTAGATACAAACATTTACAATCCCGGAGAAAAAGCGGTTGTTCTTGGTAAAGGTACTTTAGAAAACGAGGATTATACATTTTTGGGTTGGATGTTTAATACTCGGATTTATCAACCCGGCGATGAAGTGACCGGTTCCGGAGATATATATCTTGTAGCCGCTTGGGATGATGTCGTTGATACTTCTTTTGAATTTGAAATTAGAGATGATGAAGCTATAATAACCGCATATAACGGAAGTAATGGTATTAATCTTATTATTCCGTTCGCCTTTTCCGATAAACCTGTTACCGAAATTGAGAACAATGTGTTTCGAAATAAAAACTTACGCAGCGTAAATTTATCAAAAAATTTAAAAAGAATTGGTTCCTTTACTTTTTCCGATTGCGGGATAAATATAACCACGTTAACGATTCCTGATTCGGTAGTATCAATAGGAACAGGCGCGTTTCAGAATAATTCAATAATGAACATAAATTTCGGAAGCGGTCTTACTTCAATATCAAAAGGAGCGTTTAGCGGGAATAAATTGCTTTCTGTCCGTCTGCCTGATAATATTATTTTAATTGACGACGGAGCATTTTTTGGAAATAAAATCGAGCAAATTTTTATTAGCGCTGACGTTGAAATCGGAAATGATACTTCGTTAGGAACTAACGGAGCGTCTTTTAAGGAATTTTATGAAGATGGCGGCAAACAAGCCGGTGAATACAATTATACAGCAGGTACTTGGGTATTAATATAATAAATGAAAGGAGAAGAAAATGAAGAAAATATTAAAGTTGATTTTTATAATAATTTTATTTCAGGCGATAATCGGCTGTTTTTATGTTGAGGAAAGAGAAAGAAAAGAATATCGCGTGTATTATGAAAAGGGTAGCTCAAAAAGCGGTTCTGTGCCGGTAGATAATAAAAAATACTATTATGAAGATGATATAATTGTTCTTGATAAAGGCACATTAGAAAACGAAGAATATGAGTTTTTAGGCTGGAATTTTAATAACCGTCTTTATCAGCCTAGTGATAAACTGTCTTTTTCGTATTCAAAAGATATATATTTTATCGCTTCATGGGATGACAATGTCGATACTCCTTTTGAGTATAAAATTGAAGGTGATGAAGCAAAAATAATTAAATATACCGGAAGCAGCGGCAGCGATGTTATTATTCCATTAACGTATCAGGGTAAAACTGTTACAGAAATCGAAAATGATGTATTTCGTAATAAAAAAATTAAAAGCGTGAAGCTGACTGATAATTTAAAACGAATTGGTTCTTTTACTTTTTCCAATTGTGATATGACTTCAATTAATATTCCCAACTCAGTAGTATCCATAGGAGCAGGAACATTTCAAAATAATAAATTGAATAATATAACTTTTGGATCGGGGCTTACATCCGTACCAATAGGAGCGTTCAGCGGGAATGCTTTATATACCGTAAACCTGCCTGCCAATATTATACTAATTGAAAACGGAGCGTTTCATAATAATGAAATCGATCAAATAAAAATAGGCACCGGCGTTGAAATCGGAAACGACACCTCGTTTGGAATAAACGGCGCGTCTTTTAAAGAATTTTATGAAGATGACGGAAAAACAGCCGGTGAATATAATTATTTAATCGATAATTGGGAAAAACTCGAATAGTTTTTATTCCACTTCTTTAAGCTCAGAAATCAAACAAATATTTCATAAGAAAGAAGAAAAGCTTTCAAACATTAAGTTTGTGTCTGTCGGTGTGTTTAGTGGTAAAAATTCTTTAACTTTTTTTCATTTTCGGTCATGCAACACGCATCTGCGCACCCATATAGGGGTATGGAAAATAAATCAAGCGTGCCTGACACGCTGCCCGGGGCAGCTCCGACTAAATGCTGCGGTAGCGTTAGCTACGCTTTCCCTCCTGACGCGGATATTCTGCCGCCGTCAGATGATCGGATCTTCAAAGTTTTGCTTACTCATCCAAACGCCAAGCAGGTACTGATTGATGTCATCTCGTCAGTAATCGAACAAAAAGTAGTTGATGTTCAAATCCGCAATAACGAATTGCCGGCGATGGACGTCGATGAAAAAAACGAACGCTTCGATGTGAACTGTACCATCGACACAGGCGATCAAGTTGATGTTGAGATGCATTGTTCGGAAAGAGAAGAAATTGGATTTAAACGAACAAATTTTATAAATAAGTATATTTATTATCTAA
>Ga0209755_10007137_pt1 | contig 12175 bp, 3 predicted proteins | sample TergutCo191P1_FD_187301 | JGI IMG/M metagenome (GOLD analysis project Ga0209755, IMG submission 187301) | Cornitermes sp. P1 segment gut microbial communities from Petit-Saut dam, French Guiana - Co191P1 (SPAdes) (version 2) | ecosystem: Host-associated > Arthropoda: Insects > Digestive system >... | reverse complement strand
GGACTGCAAGACCAATCCACCAACATTTGTGTTTGTCCAGGGTTGGCAGTTACTGGCCCTAGCAGTGTCACTTTTTGTACCACGTAACAACCGGCTCCTGTGGTATCTGAAACTACATCTCCACCGCAATGCTGACTCCAAGTAAGTATTTCAGTTACTGAAGTTTCCTTATTTTTATAGACAAACATAATTTTTGCGAGGACTAGAAAGTTAGACTGTTTATTAATTTTCTTTTTATCAGTTTTGAAACATAGAATTTTGTGTTGGGAAGTTTAATTACAAGCTGTGTTACATTAAAAACTCCTTCTACATAGAGACCACAAAATCCCTTTGCAATAAAGTTACAAAATATGTTTGTTCTCTTTACATTGTTTTATTCACTTCTGTCTTCTTTTAGATGTTTTATTCCATATGAATGGCTTAATATCTTAAAAGCTGTCACTGGTGGCTGGTTTTAGGTTTTTAAACATTTGTTAGGTGCAGCTGGAAAATGATTTGCTTTATTATGTTCCAAAGTGACTTATATTTTGTTTAGTCCACGCTCTAAGATGGCCTGCTATACCAAAACCTTGTTCAGATCATCAACAACTGACCAAGTCATGAAAACAGTCTCGAATTGTTAAAGCTTCTGATACACCATCTTGCTGCTGGATGAATTTCAACTTAAGACCCTTTTGGTATAGTTGTAGGATAAACCACAATTGCATCTTGTGCATATATGCTGTGTGATTAGTATGTCCCTGTAGGGCGTTGACCCAGTTAAGTTTTAAGATTGTTGCTGACATCATAATGTGCAGTGTGTGCTGCCCTTTTTTCATTTAGTAGTGGAATATAAGCTTAATCTTTTCTCAATTCCTAATGTAAGTTATACACTCATCAAAGAAGAAAATGTCTTGTTGTGACTGAGTGGTGGGAAAATGCTTTCAGATTACTTCGCAAGCAGCTTCATGTGTATACAGTCCATATTAGTAATTTCACTCTTCTCTCAAAGCTTAAATGACCTAAGCCCCAAATCCTTTTTCACTGTTTTTTTGCAGTTTTGAGTAAGGAATACCCAGTCGTAGATACTGATTTTTATGGTGGTTATGCACAGGATGCTGCAACCATGTTCTAATGACCCTACGTGGTCCTCAGTGACCAAAACACTTGGTTTCAACAACTCTCCCAGTGGAGAAAGCTGTCTCCTCATAATATCTCACCTGAGGAAGCAAGCTTATTAAACCACTGCAATAATGTTGCCTTTGTGTCCTCATAACTTACCTTCTCTTGCACAGTCAGTGTTTCTGTAGAGTCAAAATGTGCGTTATAAATTAACCCAACTTGATGGGATGAGCATCTTTCTTCTCTGCCCAAGTATGTGCTTGCACAAAATCTCATTGTTTTTGTAATATAAATTTAACTACAATGTCTTTACCAGCAGCAGTCCATGGACTACTGATTGTGTAGAATAGTTATAAAAGATGTGATATATTGCAGGAGTGAATGTGGAAAATATGCTGCTTATTGTCAGCGTGCCCTAGAACGGACACTGCAGAATGGTGGACGGGAAGCCAAGCCTTCACGTATGGAAGTGCTGTCAATTCTGCTTAAAAATCCTTATCATCATTCACTGCCTCATGCCATACCAGTTCACATGCTTAATGGAGCTTATCAGGTAACTAGAGTATGATCAAAACTCAAGTATTACATTCTGACTAGCTGACAGTGTCACAGGGGCTGAATGCACTGTATACCTGCTGAATTGTGTCCTTCTCAAAAGTATATATTCCTACCCAACACAACAATTTGTATTGCTTGGCTGCTGTGTGCTGCAGGATCTTACTTGAAGAAAAGCTGATAGTTTTTCATCTGGTCAAGAAGCCCCCATCAAAAAGGTTGTGGTGGTAATGCTGTAGAATTGTGTTCATAGGGTACTTATTTCGAACCACAGCCATACATTGGCTGTTCTGACTGGGGCTATTGTGGTTTCTTTGAGTCCCTTCAGACATATGTTAAGACAGTACCTTCATTAATCCTTTGCATTCATTTATTGGATGATATTCCAACTTCACAGACTCCCCTATAGTGTCATTTGTCAGATTGGTACTGATATTTAATCTTTAATTTTGGCACACGTTTCTGTCCCTATAAGTAAATGCATCTGCCATCTAGTACCCAAATTTATGAACCTGTATATTGTTGGCTGTGTTAGCTCAAATTCTTTTCTTAAAGAAAGCAGCTTTTCTCCTAAAAATATGCAAACTTTCCAACCTCTGTAGCTGCAAGAAGAAAATAAGTTTCAGCTGGATGATGGGCATGCAGTAAGCAAACATGACTACAGTGGGGTAGGCCACATGTAGATCCATGTAATCCCTTCACAATTCATCAATCATAAAACAAACCACAAAGAAATCCCCACTTTCATCAAACAGTAAGCTTCATTACCATTTTTATAGGATCTGTACTGAGCCAGTTTCTTTCACTCTTACCTACCATTATTTTAATATTGCCCTTCCATCTGTGCCTTTGTCTTCCATATCCATTGAGGTATCTTGAATAAAATTTTATGAATATTTCTTATATCTTCTTTGTGCAAACCATATGATACTCTCATCCTCCTTCATTTGATGACTCTCATAGTGTTAGGTTGGCAGTAGAAGTTATGTATGACTAGGTAATTTTATCCAGCATTGTGTTTTTCCCTCTGTCTAAAGTCAAAATTTTTGTGGTATCTTTGACATGTTAGTTGTATACTGATATGGGAAGATTTGTACAGGCAGGACATGAACTTTCAGGGAAATGCTGTATGCAGGATTATAAAATGGAAAATGTGTTTTCAGCATCAGAAAGTAGCTTTCTTTCTTATCATTAAGACTGTAGGTGCGAATGATTGGTACCATGCCGTAATATGGATGTGAGTTTTACAACTGTCAAATGAGAGAAGTTTTACCATCTTTCATAGTTGTATGTTAAAGGTCCTAGAAAAGAAGTTTCAGGAATTGCATATGGAATCAGAGCAGGCTAAACAATCTGATCTCTGTTGGTGGTGGTGGTGGTGGTGGTGGCGGTGGCGAAGGCGCCACCGCTGCTGTCATCATCTTTGTCATTTTTGTTTTCGTTACAACCATGATGGTGACTTCTGATACTTATTATGCATGTACCACATATCCCTTATCAGTTAAAACCTGTAGCTGTGTTATGTAGAGTGTGTGATTAATAAGTTAGCACCAGACACTTAGGCAGGAGAACTGTTGCAGGTTGTCAGTTTTGACGGATCAACAACAATTGAAGAGTTCCTGTCTACCCTAAACCAGGAAGTTGGCTGCCGAGACTCAGCACAGTCAGGGTTCACCCTCTTCAGTGATGACCCTATAGAAAGAGACCTGGAGCACTTTATCGAACTTCAGGCAAAGGTATGACTTTATGCATAGCATAATATATGTTGTGGACATGGGCAGAGATTTGTTTTTGTCAAACAAGCATTGAACAGATAAAATTCTTTATGTCCAATGTTTACCACTTTGTATTGCTACAGACACCTGTCTTCTGGTGGTGAAGAAAAACTAAGTTAGGAGTGGTGAGAAATATAAGTGTTCTATTTCTGAACCATGAGAAGTCAATAAAGAGTTCCAGATCAAGGTTTAAAAAGAATGTAGTTACAATTATGGCATATTTTGGGTTTTTGGAGACTGGAACTCTTAAGTGTTAATGTATAAGAGTGAATAATGGCCAAAAGATAGTCTGTGTTTATTGTAATCCTTATTTTTATAATTTTGCCAGCTGTATGTAGTTTTATTTGTATTGTAGCCCATAACCTAATTGCACCAAGTGAAAGATGAAGGACAGTTGAGCATAATGCATAGCAGTTAACTTCTCTACATATGCAGGTAGCCTAGTGTTCTTAGGAATGAAATATAGGTGCTTATGGTGGGCTGAACATGTAGCTGCGTTGTTGGAGCAAGCAGCACGTATGGAATTTATGGGGAAACCTCTTGAAAAAGGGCCACCTGGCAGATTGAAGGCAGATATGGGAGGATAACATGAAAATATATCTTTGTTAGGTGGGCTGTGAACTTGAATTCAAAGTGGATTAGGATTTTGCATAATGACAGACTTTGGTATTTTGTGGTTTGTCAATTAGAGTTGCTTCTGTTGATAGTTGTGTGATGTGATCTCGAAATGGGAGACAGCATTACGAGAAAAGGGTTCTGGCAAGTTTGAGAACACTCGTGTTATCCAGCTAACCTACAAGAATCGGCTGTACTGGAGGCACAATGCCAAGTTGGAGACAGACAGGGAGCGACTGCTGCTGTGCTACCAAGTAAACCAGCAAGTGATTCATGGCAGATTCCCCCTGAACAAGGAACTGGCCCTAGAACTGGCTGCACTCATGGCTCAGGTGAATTAAATGTTTCTTCTTTCATGTATGTGCTACATATTACTATAGAACAGGGGTGGTCATAACATGGCTCATGAGCTGTATGTCTCTCATATGTCACTAGTGCCACTAGCACAAGGTGCCAGTAAAAATAACACTTAAATAGTTTACATCCACAAAAGGTACTTTTAAAAAGTTTTGTAAAGAGAGCAGTTAAATAACTAACTGAAACTAACCTATTGTATTGGCTGAACAGTAGCAAGAAGTCATCAAATAAGGAGAAAGATGTTTTACTTAATTAACGCGTGGCTCTTGCATAAGTTGCCCCCTATAGTGCAGCTCCTGAAGCTCGTCTAGCTGGTCATTCATGTTATAGGCCATTGTATTATAATTATTATCTAGCTTTAAATTTAAGTTTTGTTACTCTCATGTTTTTGTCCCTTGGCCCATTTTAACTTACCATTCAATTAACAGGTTCTTTGAAGGTGTGAATATTATATTGCTACCCTTCGATTTTTTTTTTAACCCCCTTAATTTTTGTGCAAACATCTTAGGATGGCAGCAATAACACTAGCAACATGTCATGTAGGTTTCTGAAATTCTCAGTTTTGTTAATGTCCCTAAATTTTCCTGTTGTTAAGGAAACATCTTTGGTGGATCTAATATATCATGATGGCAAAGTAAAACGTGTTCAGAGCTTTTGTTTGGTGGTGATAATTATTGAATCAGTGGAGGCAGTCATTAGGAATTTTAAATAGGTGTACATACCATCAGTACTCTTGTGAATTCTTGATGATGCTGTTCTGTGTTCAATAGTTACAGTCATGACAGCAGGACAAAACTTTGAGATTATTTCCAACAAATTTAATGTGATCAGAATTTTGATTGGTGGAAATTATGAACACAAATGGAGTATCTAAATTGTATAATTTTTTATTTATATTTCCTGTTTTACACACTTCGCAGACTAAAGTATTTTAAAGTAAGTAAGTACCATAAATACTTCTCACAACTTATTGTTGTCTAACCAGATTTCTTGGGTGTAGTTCAAAGAAATATGCCCTTTATATTGAGAAATACACTTACACTTATCAAGTCTGTAATTTGTTATATTTGCTACAGCTGACCTGAGATTTATTCCATGCATGAAGAGAGGGGTTTTTCTTAAATCAGATGTTAGATAAATTTCTTGTTCTTGTTGTAGTGGTGCTGATATTTATTGAATTGTCCAAGTTAATGAATGAGCTTGTTACTTGGGCTGTTGTTTTGTTTGGCGTAGAATAAGTGCTTAAAGGGTTCTTGAAATTTTGTGTGTTTGTGGAAAGGTCTGTCAAATAAAGCTGTATTGGTCTGCTTTGGTGAAACAACTGTGCTTCAGATATAGTGGTACAAAGTAATTTTTCACTAATTGGCAGATTGACTTTGGAGAGTACAACTCTGACAAGGGACGGGGGAGTGGTGGTGCATCAGGGAGTCCGCATCACTTAGTACTTCAGGCTCTGGACAAGTTTTACCCTTACCGCTATAAGGATGGACTGACTCCGGACCAACTCAGGTAAAACTGTGCTTAGGTTTCATTTTGTTGTAACAAAATTTATGATGGTTCGTGCTTCAAATACTTGCACCAGTTGGTGTTTTTAGCAGGAAGTATAAACAAGTAACTGTGCAAGTTGATAATCAGCAGACTAATTTCCACTCTCTCAGGCTTTTGGAAACGTACATATAGTGCTAGCATCATTATATTGAACAGTTTATCCTGCAAACTTACAAGTCTCATGAATCACAAGTCTCAGCATAAATCAGCATTAAGAAAATAATTAAATGCACACTCCTTTTATTCTGCCGAGCATTTTCTACTTTTGAAGTATGACTCATAATAAAGATGTCAGCTGTATATAATGAATTTTGAATAACATTTGTGTAGTGTATGTTCTGCAGTTTTGTATTTTTTATATGTTTGTATGACTTACTTCACATCCACTTGTCACTTAGACTAAATTCTGGATCTGTGGAATGTATAAGGTGTACATGTGCACACATGAATGCACATATGCATGTGTGTGTGTGCATGTGTGTTTAATCTGTCTCTCACAGAATATAATGGTATGTTCATTTACCTTGTTTCCTTGATTATACGATACCACTGGTTGTTACATGCAAACTTAATACAATAATAGCTTTTGAGACAAAAATGTGTATATTGCACAAGGAATTGTTGACATTCATACAGAGCTGAGAATTTACATTAAATTTATGTTAACACTCTCCTGCACATTTAAATCCACTCCCTTACTCCCAGTCTGCTCATTGTTCTAAATTGCTTCTTAAATCAGGGCCATCCATATCAGGATTGTGCTATAAGATATCATCTCTGTACCTCATTTGCACCTGTAATCCAACAATTCTTGAATGATAATAATTGAATGTTCAACAGTACCAATAATACTTATCCAAACTCCCATTCCTCAGCGCAAGACAGGTTTTAAAATGATTTGCATGACATGTATATATGTTCTTCTACATTTGTATGTATGTATCAGGCACCCACAATCTGCGAATGATATCTTCTCTCCTTACTGTCCTGTACTATGGCCATCCAAAGAGAAGAAGCATGATTTTTCTAACAGTAGTACCGTAACTGCTACAGGGAACTACAGGAACGTTTGCAAGAGAAGTGGGCTACTTTAAAAGGACGAAGCCTTTTGGATTGTGTGCGTATCTACCTGACATGCACACGCAAGTGGCCACATTTTGGTGCAATGCTGTTCCAAGCTCAGTTACACACCCCACAACCATGGCCAGGGGTGGAACTTGGAACAATGCTGTGGCTTGTGGTCAGTGAAGACAGTGTTACCTTGCTGGAGCTGGCCTCCATGCAGGCTATTGCTAAGTAAGTGTTGCTATTTAGTTCCTATTTGTCATCTTACATGAAAGTCCATGTTAGTCTGACACTCCAGCTAGATCATGTACATTGATCAGGGATGTCTTTCCTGGTAGACCATTTCTCATAATTACCCTCAGCATTTAGCTGTACATTCTGTTGTGGCATAAAGTTCATGGTATATTCTGACAGGATTGCTTTGGCTACTTTTTGAATAGTTTCAGATTGTCATCTACCATATTTACTCAAATGCAAGACCTTTCCTATAAATCTGGAGCTTAAATAAGTGAGTTCGTCTTAAATTCACATATGAAGTGTCGAACCAGACTGTTCAAAACTGGACTGTGCAGAGCCAAATGAAGGCCTGCATTGCCAAACTATCATGTGTAAACAAACGATAGAACAGAGCACAACTAAAGTTAGCTAACACAATCTTTCGTTGGGACATTGAACTTTTTAAAGAAGCACAGACGTTACAGAAGCTGGCATTGTTTCCATTTTCAGGAAAAGAAATGCCTAACCTGGTAGACCTGTTAGATCAAGCTATTCTCAGTTACTGGACACCATAAAAACAGTAATTTGTTAATATAGGCACTGTAAGACTCAAAAATAAAACTTGGACCAATACAGAGATTAAAAACCATGAAAATCCATAACACATGTATTTCAAATTCTTAACACTACTAATATCATCTGTGGAGAAATTGTGAAACTGCTTGGGTTAAAGTATTATAAACCAATAAATATAAATGTATTATTTAGTCCAAGTGGATCATAACAGCATGGCAACACTTCTGTCTGGAAGTGAGTGTGAAGGGTTTTAAGAAGTGTTGTATATCCAGTGCAGTGGATGATGGTATGTTGTGGAATGTCATTGACGAGGATGGGCATGTTAGGAGTGAATATTAGGAAAATGAAGGCACTGACTGTGAAGATGGAGACAGTGACACTGATTGGTAAAGGTAGATAGAATCTGACACACTCTGTGTTCTAAGTGTTTGAAACTAAGAGTGAAATATTTTTTTATAGCAGACCTATTATTTTTTGGGGGGGTCGCCTTATATTTGGACAAATACTTTTTCCCTTGACAGACGTGTTTCATTTGGGGTGTCATCTTATATTAGAGTTGTCATGCATTCAGGTAAATATGGTATTTAAAATTTATAATAGATCTAGATTGGAGTGTATCTTAGAACCCTTGTGTACCTTTTATTCAGAAACCCCAAAACATTAAACTGTTATGGAGGAAAGGGCTAGAATGTATATGAGGGAGGCATCCATAAGCTCTACATACACAGGCAATGAACATTTGTACTTGCCTGCAAAGTATATGTATTGTGTTAAAAATTCAGATCCTGCAATGTGAGTTTGTCAATACATTGTACAAAAACTTTTTTTTTTTTTGGTGGTGGGGAACAAATTAATATGGTTGTTAAAAGGAGTATCCTGTACCAATATTACAAAACGTTTACAGTCACCATAGGAAGCTTGAAGACAAGGAGGGCTGAAAACTTGCAATATACATTGCGGGTGGAGTGAAATTAGGAAACTGGAAAGGAATGGAAGCCAAGGGTAGTATGGAATTGCGGAACTACTAAGTGAGGAGCAGGAGGATTCCAAGGAGGCTTTGAAATGAAGGTTTTGATAAAAGTACAGGTCAGGTGTTGCCTAATTTTTGAAGATAAGAAGGAAGTTAAAAACAGAAGAGTGATCATAATGTTCATATTTTTAGACAGATAACATTAGAATTACATAATTGAATGGGTTTCAAAGGAAGAATTACAACATACATTATTTTAAGCTGAATGTAGACTGAGGTGTATATTTGTGCAAGATTTGCATGTCAGTTCTGTGGAATGTGTTCCAGAATTCCTGTTGTTTATCCTGTACCGCAGAAATTGTTGAGAACCCACCCCCATAGAGTATTTAATGCCATCAGATAAATAAGGGCAATAGTTTTCAGTTCACAATAATCTGTTATGTGATGAAATAGCAAACAATTAGATGACCGAGTAAATGGAATTTCTGCAGGTATCCTTATTCATCTATTGTTACATTTGGAGGCTGTCAGGATGACTTCATGCTTGTGGTCTCAGCTGAAGAAGGTGCGGGAAGTCAGAAGTTGCTGTTTGCCCTTAGCAAGCCAAAGGTAAAGATATAATAGCATAACACTCTAGGTGTTACATGTGCCAGTCTGCTGACTGTGCTGCGAGTCTCGTTATCTGGTGTTGGGCTTGTTGGTATTTTGTTAATGTAATGCATGTGCTACATAACAAAGTATAATCCTAAAGGAATGCCTGTATAAAACTAAATATGGGGCATTGCATATAGACTTACATGAAGGAATGTGTGAAAAATAAATGACCCTTTGCCAAATGTTTCCTACTTTATCGTACAAAATATGTGTTCCAATGAATGCATTAGCCCTTGCCTTCTCCATTCTTGTAAAGTGTGCCCTTCCCAACATGTGCACTGCTTTTAATGCTAGATTAGTATGACATATTTTGAATATGCCCGTTTAGCAGAAAATTGGCAATAGGGCGTGTGTTGAGTATAACATAAATCAGAACACCTGGTAGTATCAGAATTAGAGGTTAAAGATATTCAGATAGGTTCTGTGTAAATGTTTTGTAACACAGAACATTAACACTGAAGGGTTAGTAATTCCATGCCCAGCATGAAGGTAATGGATTGTCATATTTTCAGCTGAAGGCAATTGCTTATTAAATATATACAAAAACCCTCTCTGAATCTGGAAACCATCTGTTGTGCTCACACATGTAGAACGTGTATATATTCAACACCATCCAGTGATACATATTAGTGATGTCAAACCTATAGAGCCTATTGCCATAGTCTTTTAGTCCAGACAGTTTAATTACAGGGGCTGTTGTTTTGAAGATTTCAGACTGTATATCTTTTTAGAACAATGTCATGTAGAAACTATTCCATCAGTGAGTACCATGTATGGTATATGCAAGATTCTTTGGTGCAATATATATATGTGGTATAAAATTATATACTCACACACAACTCTCAATTTATTAGAAGTATTAGTTGTATTTCTAGCTACATGTTTTGGCTCATATACAAAGTCTTCTTCAGGCTAGTCATTGGAGTGGTTTGTTTGTACAATTGTTGGTGCTTTGAAAGTTACGAGAGTTGAAATGTGTAGCTAGAAATACAACTAAAACTTCTAATAAATTGAGAGTTGAGTATGATTATATAATTTTATACCACATATATTGATCATATAAAACACAACAGGGATGTCTCACTTGAAAATTCTGTGGTGCAGTGTCTTAGTGAGTGAAATAATAACGGATAATTTATAATGAGTGTCTACCAGTGCTTTCCAGCTTACTCATTCTGTATAGTTTTCCAGTTTCAATATCCTTTATGTCAGGCACAGAAAGCTGCGTGTGGATGGTTTTTTTCTGGGTTCCTGAAATATTTTGCAGAATCAGGATAGATCAATTCAAAACCTAGAGACTAATCTTCCTCCCCGTTGTGATCCATTGATGTTTCCACCAGGTTTGTATTATCTTGTGGCAAAACATTCTGCATTGTTCTCTGTCCTCCCATGACATCTCTTGTTGAGGGCTCTTACTCCATTAAACATGTTAACTGCTTAAGAGTTTTTGCACTGTATTGAAGTAAAGTGCAGTGCGTTGTCACTGTTAAGTGTCATAATATTAAGTAGCGTTTACATCCTGGCTGAGGGTATTCAAGAATAGAGTGTAGAGGAAGTTATTTGGACTTAAGAGGAAAGTAACAAGAGGGAAGAGAAAATTGCATAATGAAAAATTCCATAATTTATACTCACCACCAAACATTATTGGGGTGATCATATAGCTGGGCATGTGTTGTGTGCATGGAAGAAGAGAAATGCATACAGGATTCTGGTGGGGAAACCTGAAGGAAAGATACCACTTGGAAGACTTAGGCATAGATAGGAGGATAATATTGAAATGGATCTTAAATAAATTGGATTGGAGAGTGTGGAGTGGGTTAATCTGGCTGAGGACAGGGACAACTTGTGGGCTGTTGTGAACATGGTAATGAATCCTCAGGTACCATAAGATGTGGGGAATTCCTTCACTAGCTGAAGATCCATTAGCTTTTGAAAAAGTACTTTGCTGCGTGGAGTTATTTAATTGTTGGTTGTTTGCTTGGTCATTTTTGTTGGTCACTCAGTGAGTGGTGGGTCAGTTTGTTTAGTTAGTCAGTTGACTAGTTAATTTAGCCAGTTAGCATCCTTGCATGATGTTACTGGCTTCAAGGCATATGTGTATTTGTGTTTTATCATGTATATCTGTATTTATTCTAAGCAAATATGTATAGTTGCATTTTAGCTTTATTTTTTTTGTTAAGATGTTAAAACTTAACCTGCTAATTATTTAAATATTGTTCCTAATACACACTGTCAAGAGAACAAAAATAAACATCAGTTGATGTCTGATATACAGATTCTGGAGCTGACACTGCTGATTGCGGACTACATGAATGCTCTTGGACATGGTCTTCCTGGAACTCCCCAGATGGGCACTCTGACTCGCAATGGGTCTCATCGGTCTTTGCAGCGGAGTCGTCAGCCCACAACAGGTGGAGGCACAGGCTACAGTACACTGAGCTCCACTGTTGCTGTACACTGTAGTACACTGGGCTCCACTGCTCAACAACAGCAGCAAGGACCACAACCAGACCTCCTCAAGTCCACACCAGACCACCAAGTTGGAGCTTCATCTTCTGGCACTGTTGAAGTAAGGTTGCATAGAACAGATTCGAAAAAGAGGACCCACCTTGACAATGGGGTGGCGTGATGTAGCGCCAGAGCCCTGCACAAAGAGACACAGTGCTAGTGATGTTTGGGCTCTCAAGTTTTATTCGTGTGCTTGTACATCCCTAGGCGTCAGTTAAGGGAGACTGACAAAACA
>Ga0209755_10007136_pt1 | contig 12176 bp, 8 predicted proteins | sample TergutCo191P1_FD_187301 | JGI IMG/M metagenome (GOLD analysis project Ga0209755, IMG submission 187301) | Cornitermes sp. P1 segment gut microbial communities from Petit-Saut dam, French Guiana - Co191P1 (SPAdes) (version 2) | ecosystem: Host-associated > Arthropoda: Insects > Digestive system >... | reverse complement strand
CCCCGCCGATATAGAAGCATTTGAAAAAGGCGAAATTCTAATATGTACCGCCACGGATGATACCATGCTTGAGTGCATGAAATTGGCGGGTGGAATTATAATAGGCTCGTGGGAAAATCTTGATTTTTCTCATGCCGAAACCGTTGCAAAGGCCTTAAATATTCCCCTTTTGCGTGCAGGAGTGAGAGTGATAGATTTTGTAAAGACCGGTATGCAAGTTACGGTTGATACAAATGAAGGCCTGCTCTTAAACGGCTACAAATAAAAACCGAGAAAATATCTGCAAAGCTACACATTCTCTCGAAGCCGGATGCAATTGTCAAACTATAAGCGCAAACATCCCGTATGCTATAAGTGCCAGCCCCGAAACGGTGTGGCTAAATGCGGGAGGGATGCGCCGTACATATTTTGTGCGTGAGAGCGCAAACATTAGCGCAGAATACCCGAAATGCGCAAGGGCAACCGTAACGGGAAGCACAATGCCCGCCTGGGGGAAAATAAACGTAAGCCCCATGGTTATCAGCATAGCTTCGCCGCTCATTAGCACGCCAATGACAGCAATGGTTTTGTCCTCCATTCCGCCCAGCAAAAACGATTGGAAAATTGTGATAAACCCCAGCACAATGAATACGATGCCCACGATTAAATCCGGTTCAAAGGGAATGCGTTCGTAAATTTGCTCTGCCAGCAAAAAGCCCAGCACGCACAGCACAAAAAGCACCGCATTGATTGCGACAATATGCCAAAAGCGACATTTTCGTTGAAGACCCAAGCTAATCCCGATAAAAAAAGCATCAATGGAGACAATCAGTCCCGAAAAAATAGCCATACAAGTCACGCCCCGGTTTGTTTTTATTTTTTCAGTCTATTCCAAGCCATCCGAAATGTTACGCATATCCCCTCCCCTCCTCGCATAAATATAACTTGTCTACACACTATGGACTTCAGAAGACGAGGAGGTTTTCAATGAACGGATTAACCACACGTGAAGCAGAAAACTCTGCGGCTACACATGGCACAAACTCCCTTACGAAAAAGGCACGACCCGGCTTTTTTAAGCGGTATCTGGCAAGTTTTGGCGACCCTATAATCCGTATTTTGCTGCTGGCGTTGGGCGTAAATTTGCTACTCATTTTTCGTGATTCAAGCTGGTACGAATCCGCCGGGATTGCCGTGGCGGTGCTTCTTGCCACGCTTATCTCAACACTTTCGGAATACGGAAGCGAATCTGCATTTGAAAAATTGCAGGAGGAAGCATCCAATATAAAATGCCGAGTGCGCCGAGACGGGATGATTATAGAACTTCCCCTTGACGAAATTGTAACGGGTGACATTGTACTTATAGGTGCGGGCGAGCGAATTCCCGCAGATGGAATTATCGTAAGCGGCGAGCTGGAAGTTGACCAATCTGCGCTAAACGGCGAAACAAAAGAAGCACACAAAACTAGTGCGCAGGGCGCACAGCCAACATCGAGGACAGGCTTGCAAAACCCGGCGTTATCTCGAAGCCGTGAGGGTTCATCCGCCGGGAATGGATTTGAATTCACCGGAGATTTTCTTTCCCGCCGGGAGCTTTTTCGTGGCAGTGTTGTATGCGCAGGTCAGGGCGAAATGCTTGTTGTTCGTGTGGGCGATGCCACGTTTTATGGTCAGCTTGCCGGTGAAATTCAGGAAAGCACCATCGAAAGCCCGCTAAAGGCACGACTTACACAGCTTGCCGTAACCATCAGTCGCTTTGGTTATGCGGCGGCAATTTTCGTTGTAATTGCGAATCTATTCAACTCAATTGTCTTGCAAAATCATTTCGATATGTACCTCATCCTAGACCATCTCACAAACCACAACCAGCTTTTGCGTGACCTAATGACGGCAATTACCCTGGGCATAACCGTGATTGTAATGGCTGTGCCGGAAGGCCTGCCGATGATGATAACCGTTGTGCTTTCTGCAAATATGCGGCGGATGCTAAAGGATAATGTGCTGGTGCGCAAGCTGGTGGGCATAGAAACATCCGGAAGTCTCAACATTCTTTTTTCAGACAAAACAGGCACACTAACGCAGGGTTCGCTACAAGTTGTAAGTTTCATAACCGCAGGCGGCCGTGTGATGGATGCAGGTGGTTTTAAGCAAACTCCCCTTTTCGCACGCACCGCACTGCACTGCTTCTACAACAATGCCGCCACCCTTACCACAAAAAAGTTGCGGCGGGTTGCAATCGGCGGAAATTCCACCGACCGTGCTTTAATGGAATATGTATCAGAAAACGCAAAAAATCTGCCCGCTTGCACAAAGGGATTCACTCTGCCGTTTAACTCCCGGGACAAACTTGCCGTTACAGAAGTTTGTGGTAATTTTGCAGGGTTTTTCGTAAAGGGTGCGCCGGAAATTCTACTGCCGGCGTGCAAATTCGCACTTCCGGAAAACGCAGGTGCATCGCATCGTTTTGCGCCATCTGCGGAGTTAAAAGCGGTTTTGCAAACCTGTGCCCGAAGTGGAATGCGTCTCCTGGCTCTCTGTGAAGCATCAACGGAAGCCGATGCAAAAGCACGGCGAAACCTCACACTTTTGGGCTTCATAGGCATAAGGGACGAAGTACGCCCCGAAGCAAAATCTGCCATAAGCGAAATTCGCAGTGCAGGAGTACAAGTCGTGATGGTTACGGGCGACAACCAAGACACCGCCATCGCCGTTGCAGAAAAACTCGGGCTTATTTCGGAAACGGCATCCCCGAAAACTGAAGTTTTGACATCTCGTGCGTTAAATCAAATGTCCGATACCGAGGTAAAAAAAATACTGCCGCAGCTTAGAGTGATAGCACGTGCGTTGCCGTCGGATAAAGGGCGACTTGTGCGACTTTCGCAGGAGATGGGGCTTGTAGCGGGAATGACGGGCGACGGCGTAAACGACGCACCCGCATTAAAAAAGGCCGACGTAGGATTTGTTATGGGAGACGGCACAGAAATAGCCAAGGAAGCCGGCGACGTTGTAATTCTCGATAACAATTTCGCAAGTATCGTAAAGGCGGTGCTGTACGGGCGCACAATTTTTAAGAGCATCCGCAAGTTTCTTATTTTTCAGCTTACTATAAATTTTTGCGCCGTGGCAGTTAGCGTAATAGGGCCGTTTATTGGCGTGCCTGTGCCTGTTACGGTGGTACAAATGCTGTGGATAAACATGATTATGGACACCCTTGCAGGGCTTGCCTATGCGGGAGAAACGCCCCTTGCCGAATATATGCGTGAAGCCCCAAAAAAACGCACCGAGCCAATTATAAACCGCTATATGTTTAGCCAAATTCTCGCAACCGGATTGTACACCACTCTGCTGTCTCTGATATTTTTCAAGCTCCCGTTTTTCTCTGACGAAGGGTATTTGTTAACGGCATTCTTCGCACTTTTCATTTTTGCAGGGGTTTTCAACAGCCTAAACGCACGCACGCATCGGTTAAATCTTTTCGCCTACATTGGGCGAAACAAGGCGTTTATCCTCATAATGCTTGCCGTTTCCGCCATTCAAATTTTTCTAATTTACTTTGGCGGCGCAGTTTTCCGTACCACGGGGCTAAACTTTAGCGAACTCGCACTTGTGATTCTACTTGCCTCCACAGTAATAATCTTCGACCTAGCCCGCAAAATTTTCCTACGCCTAAACAACCGAAAAGGCTACGTATAGGTGCGCCCGGCGGGCGGCGAAAATCGGGTGCGTACGGCGCACAGCGGAAACCGTGGACACGTGTGCGAGCGTTCGCATTCTCTCACCCCACTGCCGGGTGCAGCACACAAAAAAAGCCCGCCCGGCGGGCGGAGGAAACCGGGGCAGCTCCTCAATCGCCGTCATTGCGGGCTTGACCCGCAATCCCCTTAGGCTAGTGGACAACAAATGAGATTCCGGGTCCAGCCCAAATTTCAAGAAGTGGTTGGTCACACTAACCACTTCTCTTTTTGCGTAGTGTGTAAATTTAATAATTTTTTATTATTTTGGAAAATGATACTAATGTTTTTGGAGAATAATGCCGATATACATATGAACGGCATTTTTTTTATTGTGCTGTGATAAAAATCCTGAAAGGAGCAAAAAAGCAATGAGTATCAACTTTGGATTGCTAAATGATGTGGGGTGGCAGAGTTATGCAATGCGCTACCACACAAGCACAAGAGAAACCCCGTGGACAGATGAGGAGTTTGATGCAGGCAGGGCACGGTATGGTAATCGCAGTTGGGCAGAGGCTAATCGTGAACAATATGCAGAAGATTTTCTAAACTGGAGAAAGGAATCTTTTCGTCGTGCGCTAGAACGCTCAATGAACGATAACCAGTTTGCATTTATTACCCGAGACTTTAACCCAAGTAATCTAATAGGAGGGAGGAGAGAGTTTACGCATCAGTCTAATGTATTTCAAGCTTTGGCAAATACATTCGAAAACAAAATAAGAGGATTGGAAGCATTAGGCAACGACTTTGGCGGGAGATTCATAAGTGACGAGGACATGGAAATACGCTTGGCCGTAATACATGAATTGTTTGACCAAGCATTTAGGTCTGTAGCAGATATAGTTCGTGAATTTGCCCCCAATTTTGTTGCAAATGACGTGCTTATTGTTGGCGAATTGATAAAGAATCATATTCGCTCCGGAGAATCTGCTGATACTGTGGCAGATATGTTGCGCAATAACAACCAAACCATTATGGACTTTGATGAAATAATTGCACTGTCGTTGCGTATAAGCCCGACAAGATAACCAATTGTATAATTTCTAAGGAGGAATTTTAAGATGCGTAAATTTGTATCTCTTGTTTGTGTTACCCTTTTTATGACTATGGCATTTTCTGTTGCCCTCAGTGCCAATATGGTTAACCCAAACAGACCGGGTATTTCACCTACTAATGCGTGGGCATTTAACAATAATATTTCCATATCCACGTCATTTTCTACAACACTGCACCATCAGTATTATCGGCTAAATGTAACCGTCCCCGACCACACTTTCCGTTTAACTTTCATCTCACCAATCACTGCACGAAGCGTGATAAGTATTTTGAATACAGACGAAAACATACGTTATGAACTAGTCGCAACGGGCGGAGAAAACACATTTTACGTCGAACTGGAAAGCGGCACATTTTTCATTCAGGTCTACAATTCCAGTCGTTCCACTGAAACCTACCGCTTGCTAATGCGTCCTGTAACAATAGGTCATCTACGTGCGCCCGGTGGCCAACGGGTTGAAGTTATAGATGGTAGCCTTTATATAAATAACAGGAGGATACCGTTTGATTACAATGTATCTTGGACAACCGAAAACCGACATTACAGCGTTAGGGTAGTACCCGACCCTTTTGGTAGAGAACCCCGTGTTCTAGGGGGAGTGGCAGAAGTAGGGATATTTACAGGACCCAGAGGTACGGTAAACAATGCAGTGCGTGTGCATATGTACAATTACAATATTCGTGTACACCATCCGCCAAGAGCCCCATTCTACAGCTTTGATTCGTCTGGCAATGCTGTGTTTGTGTATAACATAAGCCTGCAACGCTGGGAAGATGAAGCAGAGGGAGCCCTTTCCTTGGCATTTAGGCCTATAGGCGGGAATCGGACTTGGACACCAATTGATGTACACGGGCAAACGCCTTCTTCTCCTATAAGTGTACCCAATCCACCACAAGGGCTATCAATAGACTTTGAAAACGAGACCCTCATAACATCTAGCACCGCATTAATGCAATTTAATGCAAACAGCACAACATGGCAAAATTTCAATGAGACTTTAAGTATAAGTTCGGCAGTTCCCGCCGTTGGAAGTCCGGATGTATCATTACAGGTACGCTACCGTGAAACCAATATGTTTCTGGCTTCTGCGCCCGTAACGCTAACAATTCCATCACGTTCAGTTTCTGCACCTCTGGCGACAAATGTACGCTTTTGCGGATTTACAGAATCTATTTTGCTTGACGACACCATGGAATACCGCCAAGGCACAATAGGTTACTGGACGCAAATTTCACCCGGACAAACAAGTTTGCCTGTAACTCTTGGAAGCGCAAATATTACGTACCAGGTTCGAAAAGGAGCAACAAACGACAACTTTGCTTCCGCTACCTTAAACGTAACTGTACCTAGACGACTTGCTGCCCCGAGAGCATCATACAGAGCTTCATCGGACGATATAATTAGCGTATCTACCGCTATGGAATTTAGCCTTGATGGTGGCATAACATGGACACGAGCTACCGGCACTACCATACCAAGGTCTGCCCTTAAACCATATGCAGTTACTGTGTATGTGCGCATTGCTGCTACAGCTACCGCTGCGGTATCTACCATCAGCAGAGTATACGTTCCCGGTGGACCCGCCAATGCTCCTGCCGGTCTGGAAATTGATTTTGCCCGTGAAGTGGTAACAGGCGTTACGCCCGGTATGCAACGAAATACAAGCGGTACATCTTGGTCGGCTATTAACGTGAACGAGTTAAATATTACGCAATGGATTCCGGTAGCAAATGCAGCAAATGCAACATTAAGAATACGATTCGCTACTATTGCATAAAGACAACATCACTTGTTGCCCACTGTATCTCAAAAATTCCAGTGTATCTCAATCGGCAATTGCTTCGTGATTGCATCGCGTCGTCCGACCCGGATGTGGTCAATCAACTTTTCAACCATGATGCGTTCAAGCGTGTCAACTTTGGAGTATGCCTCAACGATTTGCCGACGGTCGTGCGCTTTTGTGCGCTTCAGTTCCAGTGTTGCGATTTGCGCCTCGGTGTCATTGACGAGTGCTTCAAGGCGTTCCTTGTCCTTTGAGAAATCCCGCGAAAACTCGAAGAATTGTTCGTCGGTGATTATACCTTTTGACTTATCCATATACGCATCTTTCAAAACCTTTGCGTAGTCGGATATTTTCTTCGAGTACGCCGATTTGCCAACTTGCAGTTTCGATATGCGCTCGTCAAAATTATCCAAAAGTCTAACCCCGCGCGCAACCACTTCGCCGTCAAGGTTCTCATCCAACAGGGAATTTAACTCGCCTAACACAGCTTGCTCTAATTCGGTTGTATAGGCAAAACTACCGGGGCAAGCACCTTTTGAAATGTGCCGTGTGTTGCACATCAGATGACGTTTCCCGCGATTTATGCCGGTTCGCATGGTAGCTCCGCAGTACATACATTTTCCCTTGCCCGCGAAAACGCCAATTTTGCCAGTAATAAACGGCTTCGCTCTCGCCTTTAGCAGCTCCTGCACCCTGTCCCACAACTCGCGGTCGATGATTGGCGTGTGAGTGTTTTCCACACGAATCCATTTATCCTTGGGTCGAGCTACATTTTTACCTGTTTTGTACGACAAGCTTCCCCATTTACCCTGCACCATGTTGCCGATATACTTCTCGTCCTTGAGCATATCAACGATGCGGAAATACTGCCAAAGTTCGCCGCGCTTGCTTGCGGGCGTTTTGTGACGAATGCCCTTTAGATGTTTGTACCTCGAAGGATTGGGAACACCTCGGTCGTTTAAGATTTGACAGATGGCGGACTTTCCTGTGCCGGACGCGAAAAGTGTAAACACTTCCCGCACAATTTCGGCGGCTTCTTCGTCGATTAGCAGTTTGCCTTTGTTTTCGGGGTCTTTTTTGTACCCGTATATGGCAAACGCGCCGATGTGAAGCCCTTGCTCCCGTCGCGTTGTTAGCGCGGCTTTGATGGAATCCGATAAATCTTCAAGATACCACTCGTTTACTAGCCCGTTAATTTGGCGGGATTTTTTGTTGCCGCGATTGTCAGTGTCGGCGTTGTCAACCGTGCCGATGAATCGAATACCCCATACAGGGAACAGACCGTGGATATACTTCTCCACCATTTCCATTTTGCGGGTAAAGCGTGATTGTGATTTACACACAATCACGCTGAATTTTTTCGCTTCCGCATCTTCAAGCAGGCGTTTCCATTCGGGGCGGCTACGGTCAGCTCCCCTGTAATCGTCGTCCGCATAGATAGACGAAAGCTCCCAGCCTTGCTCAAGCACAAAGCGCAATAGCATGGATTTTTGGTTTTGAATCGAAATGCTGTCGTTTTCAGGCGATTTCTTGTCCCTGTCCTCCTCCGAAAGTCTTACATAAATTGCTGCTTTCATATGTCGCTCACCTCTCCGTTTTTGGATTGGCAAGTGCAACTCTGTACGATTGAAGTATAGAGCATTTTGCCTGGATTTTCAATCGAATGTCTGGGCTTTGTTTGTTCCATATGATTGATGATTTCTACCCACAGCACACTTAACGTTTTGCCGGAATTGGGCTTGAATATATTTGTGCAAACAGCGTTTGTTTTCATGAGGACACCTCTTGCCGCTTGGCGTACAAGTAATGCCCGGCAATCACGCAAATTCTATTATGCCCGAGGGCTTGTGACGCGATGAGCATGGCGCGTTTGTCGTAAACGATGCCTTTCAGGTCGCCGCGGCAATAGTAGCGTTCACTTTTGGGAGTTTCGGCAAACGGGCGGGCGTGGCGGTTGTAGATGGATTTGCAATATTCCGCGCGATACGAATGAATATCGGGTCGCGTCGGGATTTTCGCCCACACTTTTTGACCGGCGGGCGTGTTTTTGATTCGCTCAATGGCTTCCTTTGACAAAATGGGAAAACTGCGAAGGAGTCCGCCTTTTCCCTTCAAATCCACAATCATATGCTGCCTCGTAACATCATCGTAATGCAGGTTTTCCGGCCTCAAATTCGGGAACTCGTGCTTTCGAAGTCCCGTTGCCTTGCAAAAATCCACAAACTCCTTGTTCCGAGCTTCCGAAAATTTTGCTTTCCCCTTGCGGCTCCGAACGATATTCGCACGGCGGCGTGGTTCCGTCGGAATGAACTCTTTTATGGAGCAACCGTAAAGTTTCGCTAACGAGTTGGATATTGTTGATTGCGTCCACGCACTGTACCCTTTGTCAATGTGCATTTGCAGATACGGGTCTACATATGCGCGAACTTCGGCAAGCGTTTTGCATCCGTGATTTTCCCGCGCCCATTTTGCGAATTTGCACCCTTGGGCGAGGTAGGTTCTATACGTGTTGTACGAAAAAATTCCGTTGCGGGAAGTACCTTGCTTTTGTGCTTCATATTTCGATTCGCCGAAACGCCGTTTTTCATTGAGCGTATCGTGAACTTGACGGACGATACTTTTATTTTTTGGCATGACTAATAAACCCCCTTGGGCTGAATTTGTTGAAACGCTTTGAAACTTTCTTAAACAGATGGAACAAATATCAGTTAAGGCTAAGCCTGAGCTTTTTACATCTGCCCGTGATGGGTGTTTTCCGATTTTGGCCACCGAGCCAAGGGGTTTCTTGCAGGCGATTTTTTTCGAAAGTTTTCGAAAATGACAACAAAAAAAGAACGAACCAAGCGGTTTGCTTGCAGTCGTTCTTATGGAATTTCGCCGCTCAACGGCTATTCAATTTTTCCCTGCAAGGGGGTTTTTGCGCACTCATACACGGTGCGCTGGCAATTCTAGCTCAGTCAGCGACCTATGGGGTCAAGCCGACCGGAAAATACAATCTGATGAAAAATATAATCTGAATTAAGACACCTGTATTTTACCAAATAATACCATTGTGGTCAAGATATTTTTTTTCATTTTCGTAAAATTTTTTTCGCTCACAAGTTTTCACCGTTTATTCTGCATTTTCAATGCGAGAATAACCGTGAAAACTTCCCCCTGTTTTACCCTTTTGATGTTGCTCATTTGCTCTATCGCTCAAAGTGCGAAAAGAGGAAAAATTGAAAGAAGGGCGGAGTGCTATCTTTTTCTAGTTGAGTTGAAAGCATGATTATCCTTGCATAAGTTTAATATTTTTCATTTTCAGGGATTTCTTCAAATTTTCAGCTTGAGCAAGCATCAAAAACATTTCATCTCCGGAACATTCTGCAAATACAGCAGATACTTCTTTAGCAAATTGTGGTACACTGTTTTTCACGGAATCCATCAAAATATCGTTTGGCGTAGTTTTTAAGGCATTGCAGATACTTACCAAACAGGGCAAGGACAATTTCGTACCGCCGTTTTCTATATGGCTTACGTGTTGCGGGGATATTTCGGATAATTCCGCAAGGCTTTCTTGCGTTAGGCCTTGTGAAAGTCGCATATTTTTTATTCGGACACCTATTAGCTTGTAATTCAAAGTCATTGCGTCACTCCCTCTATAATGCCTATTGTGGAGGAAATGCCCGCGTGGTATAATGCGCCACATAAAGAAACTGCCCTTCCATTAGAAAGCGAACGTTAAAAATAGGGACAGCGCAGTAAAAAAATGGAAGTAAATTCTGAAGGGGGATTTTAACATGAGCAGGAAAAAAGGACGTTTTGTGGCTTATATGCTTGCTTTTTTGATGATGGTTTCGTTAGTTTCCGTGCCAAGTGCGGCGGCGGATAATGTTTTTGAGGAGTCAGCAGAGGTTGCGGCTGCCCCAAAACAAGACGGCGAAGAGGAAACTTTCCTCGCAAGCACACTGCAAAGTTATCCGGTTCCGGTTGTTGTAACCTCACCTGCGGCATTGACGATTGCGCCCACCTCCGCAGTGGTTGCGAATGGCGTGTTTGCGAATGGAATTGTGGACGACGTAACAATGCCTGGTGCAGCTTGGCGTTTGTATGAGGGTGGGGTGCTTGTTGTCGATGGAGGGTTTTTGCATTGGCCGTTTGTGTGGCCGTGGCAAATAAGCCCGTGGCATTCCTATCGTGCGGTTATTACTGAAATACATTTTATCAGCGAGATTACGGCGGGGGCATCGCTGGTGAGTTTATTCCAGGACTTATCTAGTGTAACAACTATTGCAGGGTTGGAGCTGTTTGATACCAGCCGCGTTACGGATATGGAGAGGATGTTTTACCACGCAAGCGCCTTAACAAGTCTTGATTTGTCCGGTTGGGATACCGACCGCGTTTGGAACATGAGTTCCATGTTTTCCAGCGCAAGCGGTTTAACGAGCCTGGATTTGTCTGGTTGGGATACCGGTCGCGTTGCGAATATGGACCGTATGTTTTGGAGGGCAAGTGGCTTAACAAGCCTAGATTTATCCGGATGGGATACCAGTAGTGTTCGGTCTATGAGAGAGATGTTTCGCGACGCAAGTGGCTTAATAAGCCTAGATTTATCCGGTTGGGATACCGGTCGCGTTACGGATATGAGCATTATGTTTAACGGCGCAAACGGCTTAATAAGCCTAGATTTGTCCGGCTGGGATACCGGTAGCGTTACGAATATGAGCAGTATGTTTAACGGCGCGAGCGGCTTAACAAGCCTAGATTTGTCCGGCTGGGATACCGGTAGCGTTACGAATATGGGCAGAATGTTTTCCGGCGCAAGCGGCTTAACAAGCCTAGATTTGACCGGATGGGACACCGGTCGCGTTACGAATATGAGCAGTATGTTTTCCTGGGCAAACGGCTTAACAAGCCTTGATTTGTCCGAGTGGGATACCGGTAACGTTACGGATATGGGCTGGATGTTTTCCAACGCAAGCGACTTAACAAGCCTAGATTTGTCCGGCTGGGATACCGGTAGCGTTACGAGTATGAGTTTTATGTTTTCCGGCGCAAGCGGCTTAACAAGCCTAGATTTGACCGGTTGGGATACCGGTCGCGTTACGAATATGAGCAGTATGTTTTCCTGGGCAAGTGGCTTAACAAGCCTTGATTTGTCCGAGTGGGATACCGGTAACGTTACGGATATGGGCTGGATGTTTTCCAACGCAAGCGGCTTAACAAGCCTTGATTTGTCCGAGTGGGATACCGGTAGTGTTACGAGTATGCGGGATATGTTTCGCGACGCAAACGGCTTAACAAACCTAGATTTGTTTGGCTGGGATACACGCAGTGTAACGAGTATGCAAAGTATGTTTTCCGGCGTAAGCGGATTAACAAGCCTTGATTTATCCGGATGGGATACCGGTAGTGTTACAGATATGAGCCGAATGTTTAACGGCGCACACAGCTTAATAAGCTTGGATTTGTCCGGCTGGGATATCGGTAGCGTTATGAATATGGGCAGGATGTTTGATGGCACAATCAGCTTAACAAGCCTAGATTTGTCCAGCTGGGATACCGGTAGTGTTGCGAGTGTGGAATTGATGTTTTACGGCGCAAGCGGCTTAACAAGCCTTAATTTATCCGGCTGGGATACTGGAGA
>Ga0209755_10007135_pt1 | contig 12177 bp, 8 predicted proteins | sample TergutCo191P1_FD_187301 | JGI IMG/M metagenome (GOLD analysis project Ga0209755, IMG submission 187301) | Cornitermes sp. P1 segment gut microbial communities from Petit-Saut dam, French Guiana - Co191P1 (SPAdes) (version 2) | ecosystem: Host-associated > Arthropoda: Insects > Digestive system >... | reverse complement strand
AGTACAGATCATTTAGCTCCTTGTCATGCAATCTTCTCCATTCCCCCGTTACCTCGTCCCTCCTAGGTCCAAATATTCTCCTCAACACCTTGTTCTCGAACACCCTCAGCTTCCTTTCCTCCCGCAATGTCAACGACTAAGTTTCACAGCCATACAAAACAACAGGCAAAATTATAATTCTATATATCTTGATCTTTAAATTTTTGGATAGCAACCTGGAAGACAAAAGATTCTGCACCGAATGATAGCAAGCATTTCCTGACCTCAATTTGCTCTAATTTCTTCCGCAATAGAATTTTGATTTGTTAAAGTTGTTCCCAAATATTTAAACTCTGTAAACAACAGTTCAATATTATGTTCATATGCAGAATTTTATACACAATTATTTGTAACAGGCATATTGTAAATTACACATAGCTGTTGTACTTTGACAAGACTGTACTGTACAAATGAATAACTGTATTGTGTTGTACTGTATTGTATTGTACTATATTGACCAATTTCATGTTCATTTTGACTTAGCTTGAATGATGGATCTGTGAAATGTGTATTGTGTAATTTTTATTATGATTGTCACAAACTAACCATTACAACATCAACATATCCACCCTGTGTATATAATTTTAAAAATTTATAATTATTTTAAGCAATAAGCAAACACAAAGGTATGTGTCCGGTTAAAGAAAGCCTTTTGTGTAAACTTGAGATGTCATAATGTGAAATTTTATTGAAGAACTTTTCCAAAGGACTTAAATGTATCGTAATTGCAGTTCTACCTTTGACTGAACCTTGTGTAGGAAGTATTGCACACAGAGCTGATTGTCTCCTTGTCAATATTCTGGAATAAGCAAATATAACTATGAATTTACAAAGACCATATAGCAAGCATCATACATTCTTTATGACAGCATCTTGTCTCCATATACACTAAGGTCTTTTCCCAAGGTTGCCAAAAATAATGTGAATTAACCTTCTTGAACGAGATCGACAGAATTTATCAGAATCAATTCAAAATATATCACTGCAACAACATACAAAAATGCCTTTATACAGCACTGTTTTAAGAATAAGTACTAGTTTCACTTACCATTCTTAAAATAAACACATCAGAGTCCTTACTTAGATTCCGGCTAGGCCATTTTGAAATGTGCGGTAGAAACTGACATGGTCTTTTCAAGTATGTTCTTCTTAAGCGAAGATAGGGAAAAAATCTGTGGAAGGTTATGCATTGTGACAACGTAAAAACAATTTCATCAAAATATTTATTGAAAGATTAACACTTTACTACAATAAACATAACTATATGTCATGTATCACAGGCATTTTTGCATAAGCAGAATTTGAGAACTTCATATAACTAAGAGCTTCAGTACCTATATACTGTTAACACTTATGTAATACAAATATTTACTGTTATTACACACTACGAGAATTTTATGTTCCATCAGAAATGTCAATGTATTTTCTAATTTGGAATTGTGCAATAGCACATATCCATAACTAAATCAGTATTGTGGCAGTGTTCAAGTCTTGGTGAAGCACGAATTCACACACATACGGCCGACAGGAAGCTGGTGAACACTCACAGACATGAAAACTATCTTTTGTTACAGTTCTAAAATTACTGTAGAATTCAGTAAATCTGGAAACTTTTACATTAGAGCTCCTGATATTTCGGAAGTTGAGTAAAATGTTCTCGAGTCCAGAAACATTCCTGGCAGAAATTAAAGAGAAACATAGAATGGAACCCCAATTCCCTAGAACCAGCAGTTGAACGAGATATCCCAATGGTACGCTTCACTGATCAGTTGAGCAGCTCAAATATATGAGCAACAACAAAAATTTGTCTATAAGTACGGAGTACTTACATAAGTATAGTACTGTCTGATAAGCCAACACTTCTCTGATTCCATGTGTGCCAGATTGAAGAAATTCTACTGTAATTCAGATTTGGTGTGTACAATATACTGAGCACACTACAAGATACATTTAGAGAGTAAGACAAATACCCAGGCTAAAAGCAGACTGGAAGGAATTACAATGAATATTATCTACTGGATTTGAATCATCACAAAGCCTAACACATGTCTCAGTTATCAAAAGATCTGTATCATACATAGGTATATGTAGTTACTACAAGTAATGGCCAATGGATTGTAACTCAGAACACCTTCTGTGTTGACACAGCTACAGGTCACAGAGTTCATACATGGAAGAGACTACATAGTAATCACATCCCACAAGATAATCAACTTTCTGGATATTTTGACAGTGACAAGAATATCCTCATATCAAAAACATAAAAAAGGAAAGGAACAAAACAATCCTGCAAATAGTGTGAATAACTAAGTATAAAATTTGAAGGTTTTCCTGCTAGTATCCTTCTATAATTTCATGGAGTACTCAAAAGTGATGTGTTAAATTAAAAAGAATAAGATTTATAAGACTAAAAAATTTCAGCATTCACAATTACAACACAAGCAGGAAAGAGGATTTGTGTGTTCAAACACTGAACTTTTCACATTGGAGAAAAAGTGCAGTAAATATGGGGATAAAATTATCTAAGAGACTGCCAGTAGGAATAAAGAGTACAGACAGTTTCAAGGATTTTAAAAATAAATTATGACTGTATAGTGCAGAACTCCTTTTATTCAGTACAAGACTTTTTGTTAATGTTGATACTGAGTTCAGGAAGTCAAAATATAAGATTAACGTTTGGGTGGAATGATATAAATAAGGTGATTTAGAGAGTGAGAGAGTAGAGGGACATAGTGAATTAATGTGGCTATGTATTCGTAGGTAGATGTATAAGTTGCTCAGACAATCCAATTGAGTTGGCAATGGAAGTGTGTAGTTTTTGCATCCTCTTACAGAACAGTAAAAATATCTAATATGAATAAATGAAATGAATAGATGCGAAATAAATATACAGAGCATAGTACTAACTACACAGGTATAAAATAAGAAATAGGTTTGATGAATGTAGATGATTAAATACTTCAATGCCTTTCACTATCGTAAAATTACAAAATACTGTATCAAGTAAAGTGTTATTTTATTCTTGACACGGTGATATTTTAAAAGACAGATGAATATTTAATACACAATGGAAGATCATGTGATGTTACATGCAATATTTACCTGACTTATTCAGCATGATACCAACTTTGTATTTGGAAATGCTCATTAACCAGTTTCATGGAATTAACTTGTACGGACTTAGTGGAATGTAAATAAATAATTTAAATCTGATTTAGTCCCAAAACCTTTTATAGAACTGTTATTTTAACTGGCTAGATTATTGATTATTTATAATTTATTGTTTTTAAAATCAAAGAACTGCTTAAGAAATTGCTGAAGTGTATTACTGGAGGTATATTATAATGTCATGCTCTATTGGATGGAGTCATTAAAGATTAAAATGACATGTTCTGCGTGCAAATATATGTACCGGATTACAGAATATTAAATAAATGAACATGAACATGATAGGAATAAGACAGGTAAAAATCTGTAGGGTCATTTTCTTAAGGTAGTTAAGGTTATGTTGTCCAACTGTTCTTTAAAAAAATGTTAGTAAAGAAATTAGGGAGAAAAATATGTGTGATATGCTTATGCAACTTTTCATCTTCCAACATAGATTGCTATATTCTGAAAAGCCAGATGAACTGGCACAAATCAACATCAGTTTATTTAAAAAAAAAAAGCACTAGACTTCAAACAAAATTTGTAAGATAGTCAAAATGGGGGAAGTAAACAGCAACTGATGGGCTAATTAAATTTATGAAGGCAGGCACATTTATTACGACTAGAAGGGAAAAGAAACCTCAGTCAAGCCCAGAAAACACAGCCTGAACAGTTTTAACTTTGAAGTTAAAAATGTGAGAAAGAATTGTTGAATAAGTTACATTGTTTGACACAGTTCATTTCCCCAACTATGTTGCAATCTTAATGCTACTGAATGATCTCTCAGAATATAAACTTCAGGATTCAAACATGCAGGAGAAGAATCATAATATCAAGACATATGACACACAAAATTCAGTATGATTGCATAATTTTGTTTCATGTGACATTTTTTGTTGATTACTGTTACAAATATTTTTTGTTTGGGCAGAAGTTTTGTGGCCTGTGCATGCGTGCATGCACAGGCACGCTTGTCTGTATGAGGTCAGTGACTATCATCAATTATGACTTCTGTTACCAGCAGCTATTTTTCTTCCCTGTTGCTGGTGACAATCTGTGTTGTGAGTCTCTGTTTCACTCATGTGAAGGATAAAAAGACATTTTGATAAATCACAAAATGGAACATGTTTCAGAAACTTTTCGTTTGCTGTCACTCATACTAATTAAATATTGTCACATCTGTTACATATTAAAGGTCCAGTTTGATAATATTATACCACTAACATGCATGCTTCCTTATAAAGTTTGCAAGTCAGTAACATGAACATAAAGGAAGGTGCAATTTTACTGGTAAGGTTACCAACAATATACATTTCTGGTTGTAAAACCGAGGTCCCTCAGGCTAATGAAATATGAAAACTTAACCCAAACATCACCATATTCTACACCTGAGTTGCACGGGCCATGTAGCTTGCATGCCTTGTCACCTCTGCTCTTGTCTTCCAGTAATAGCGGTCCAGTCTGTGGGCATCGCTGTGGGAACGATCTAACAAACACATGTGCAGCACTATGCTATCACAACTTCATATTTCTTCAAAGTTCAAGAATTAAATGACTTAATTATAAAACTAACACCAGATTACAAAGCAAAGGAAAAGCAGAGTTACATTCATGTGTAAATATGGACCTACGTTCTTGCTCATTATGAAAATATTAACAGATTTGTGAATGCATGCAAAGAAAAAGCAAACTCTTAAGATGTTAGGGAAAAATTTTAATGTAGTATATTCACAGGCATGTGTTAGATTATCCCAAACCGGACCCTTTCTTTCAAACATGTACATTTTATACTGTGTCATAAAATTACATGCAAGGAAGCACAGCATGCAATAACATTTCTGAAAGTAGTCAAAGAAAAATACAAACTGCTCTACAATTCATATTTTTATTTAAAATGGAGGAACTAAACAGTGTGATTAAAATGAACCAAAGCTGATAAGGACACACCAGTCCTTGAAAATCAAAAGTCTTCTGGGATGACACACTATGGCAACCAGTAAATGTTAACATCTCTGAAGACCTGAATGTTCATCAACATTACTGTCAGAACTTCATATCTCACTAATCTGTCCTGTTACATCCTTAATTCACTTCTGGTTCTAAAGATCAACACAAATACAAATAAAAATATCTGAATAACCACAGGCACATCCAGGGGCAGGGGGGCTGCAGGGCTGTAAACCTCCCTCTTCATCATAACTTTAAAAACACAAATTTAGAGGCATGATGATATCAAGGTTTGATGTGATTCATGCTACAGCCAAAATCAGCTACTGAAATTGGCTGATGACTGGTACACCGGAATATTGAAAAATGTAACAGAAAGTTATGAACATATAGATAATTTTTTCAGTCAGTTTTAGTTTTCTCCGTAACCAAACTAGATGCCAGATTGGAGATTTTAACCTGGTTTTCATAACATAGCTTTTAAAATCAAACACAAATTATGTATAGCTTCAGGGTCAGTATATCCACCCCCCCACAAATAAAAAAAAAATTGTATGACAGCAGTCTTTCTAACAATTCTAACACCATAATTCATCAATTTGTTTAGACGTAATGAAGAAGCAATATATTTAAATGAAATTTCCATCAAAGTGTCCATATAACAGAAATATTTTTAAACTCTCAGCACAACAGCAACTGGCATAAACTTCATCAAAGATCTAAGGTAGAATAAAAAGTTGATTTACTGGCACAATTAAATCACCATGTTTGATACTCAATGGTGAAATATGGACAGCTCTCTGGTACATATAGTAAAAGGTAACACAGTAATGTCTGTTCAAAATTTAACAAATGTTTTACCTTACCAAAATAATTCATGCAGAATATACTTTACTTTGTAATACAGAAGTAATTAGAATGCACAGACACACAGACAATATACTGTATATTTGACTGAGAACATTAATTAATGACAAAAGTGTCTACAAGTTACAGTTTTAGAAAAGGGAAATTAGCCGTCAAGTAACTACGGTAGAGCCATCATATTATTAAAAGAAAAGACCAAAAGTATACACAATTTATGAAAGAAAATGGTAACAACACAAACACACTTAAGTGTAGTCTAAATTTGGACTGTTCGTTATACTAAACTTTCGTGTAAGTAACAAAGATATCTAACTGAAAATCACAGAAGTTTGGAGAGCTTCTGTTAATGTCAGCTGTATAATTCCTTCACAGTTACATGAAGCAGCACCCAGCAGTTTATAAGCCATGTTCTATGCTTTGGATTCTCAATCCACTATCATTCCTTTTACATTTATGTGTGATGTTCTGGGTAACCATAATTTATGTGGAAGATAAAGGACAGGGAATGTTACATTGCACATATTCAATCAAAAACTATTCCCAGTGGAAAATGTACGAAGTTGGCTCTCCCAGAAGCTTTTAAGTTTTTAGCCATTGTTACCAATCTTGTGTTATACTAATTAAGAAGATGGAAGAGGGGCAGTCAATCAGAACTAAAATTTCGCAGTGTCTTTTATATATCGCGTGAAAAGTTTTGATTTTAGTTAAAAGCCATCATCAGACACAACAAAAATGTTTGATGAAAGATCACTTGTTCTTTTTCTACAAGTATATAATACTTGAAAAAGGAAAAAAAGATGCTTTTTCTACAAGTGTTTATATAGTGTATAATGATGGCTTTTAGTTATGCCACAATATGTCACACAATCTGTAGAAAAGCACTGCAAAATTGTAGTGGTTTTGAGTGCCCCTCCTCCCTGTTTTTAATTCGCATATAACAAGACGATATCACACATCAATATATTGATACACAAGTTATGTGCCTAATTAGCTATGCTTCTATGTAGTTGTATTCTAACACAAGTGTTCCAACATCATGATCCTTTTCCACTTTTTTTGTGTTTATCCCAAGATAAAATCTGTTGAGACCAAGGTCTTATGAGTTGTAATGCTCTGTAGCCTGGTAGGAGGTTAGCAACATTTCGGATGAACCTGCTGTTCCATCCTCATGGTCATACCAATCTTAAAAATGGAGACAGCACCTGAGGTGCTCTGAATAAGTAGTAACCATCTGCGAAACTGAAGATAAACAGTATCACAGCCCAGAAGGACAAACACATATTCAAAACTGGCAGAACTGAAATATTTTTCACACTGTAATACTAATGACAACAATATTAAAAAAAAATTGACTATGACAGTGAAGCAGTCCCACTAATAAGACAGACCAATTAGGCTGTCTTTAAAAACAGATTTTTTTTACATTTTTATATTTAATTTACACCAGTCAATGAACATAAAGATCTTGGGATGTGACACTGTATATACTGGCATTTCTCTAGGGTAGATGAAGGGAGAAGTTATCTCAAAAACGCTGGAAAATTTCCACCAGGCTACACGGTGTCATATCACAAACAACATACATCTTTGTAGTCACTGCAGTGAAAAACTCACACTTCACATCCTGAAAATATCCATATCTTCAGTTCTTTTTAATAATGTATGTCTCTCTGAAATGTTACACTGTTTTTAACGGTATCTTACATTCACACATAGAAGGCAATGTATTTTTCTAAAGCAAGATGGCAAGAAAGCTACAGCAAAGCAATATAAAACAGGAGTTTCAACATGTGCCCCTCAATCTTCAAAATGCATGACTATCTAGTGCACAACAAATGCAGGTTATGCTTGCTGCCTAGTCCCATGGCATAATGTTAGTGGCCATTAATATGAATTTGTTTATTTATACAGTTTTTATAGTTTTTATTCTCATGCTTTTGCCACCAGATTTAATAATACTTTGATGACATCAAAGTTTTAATTCACTGTTAGCTGTCAAGAATTTGGAAATGTAGCAGCTGCTATTTATTTAGAGACACTGCTTCACATTCTCCTACACAACTTTAGGATTTGCCTGAATATTGGTAAGAATGACTAGTCTACCAAATTTCTTCCAACAGCTTCACAATAACAAGAAGACAGTTACTTATAAATACATGACAGTCCTCCTACATGTTTCAGCCTACAGTGGCCATCTTCAGGAAGGTGGTTAACAAAGGAGAGAGTAGTGGCTAATTTATTTATTTATGTCCATATAGTTACACGGTAACAACAGACTTGTCAATATGCAGAAAGCTACATATGTGCTGTTACAACGTTAAAATATATGTGTTAACTGCAGTACACACTAAAATGTTTTAAGACTTGTAGATAGGTTACATGTATTCGTAAGTATCATGATGTTTATGCATCCAAATGCCAAATAACATCCGTTGATTGTATCCGTCTTGTTGTTCAGGGTTTTATCCCTGTGTTGACTGCAGTCGTAACACAAACTAGGGTTCAGACAACGCAGGGATAAAACCCTGAACAACATGACAGATATTTCTTTGCATTTGAATACATAAAGTATCATATTTACAAATGCATGTAACCTATTTCGAATTTTTAAATATTTTTTCATGTACTCTGTTTAACATATACATTTTAACATTACAACTGCACATCTGTAACAAAATCAGTCATACCTACTCTCTTCTTTGTTAACCACTTGCCTAAAAATGCAGAAGAAAGGCCAAAACATGTAGGAGAGTGTCATATATTTAAAAACTTACTGTTTTCTTTAGTATTGTGCAGATGTTGGAATAAATGTTATGAACTAGTTTACTGAATGGAACATAGATTATTTGGAATAAGAATGACTAGCTTCAAATTAGGGTGTGATGACAGACAATATGTAAGACAGGTTAGACTATTCAGCACACTTCAAAATAAATCCTCACCTTTATCTACAGCAAACTCCCAGTAAAAGAACTTGTCAAAATTTCACGTGTGTTACAGACATTATTATGTGCAGAAATAATGAGTGATCAGATTTTAATTGGTACATCGGTAATGTGCTCTAAAAGAATGTTATACATAATGAAATCAATTTGCCAGTTAGCACAACAGTTATATGTATATTTAATTAATAACAATGTTTCTCTGTTACACATTTCAGCTACTGTTTCAGCCAAAAAATGTTCTGGTAAAACAGCTCTATTAAATAACTACAAATTTTTGGCTGAATAGTTCTTTTGTTTATTGTGTCTGACAAGTGTGAACATCTTTAAAATCTATGAAACAGGTGAAGAAATCATACGGGAATTACAAATTACTTTCTAACAGTTTAACTAAGAAGACAGTTGGTTGTACATTTAATTCTCTCAGTCTTCCTGATGATAAGACACAACATGCAATTACGAATGTAAAGTAGCAGTGAGGCACCCACAAAATATCTGAACCTAGCACCACAACTTTTACCCATGTGGTGACTGAAGAAAAGAACAGTCCCCCTGCAGCCCATGTAGGTTGTAAAAGGTGACCAAAATGGTCACGGGTATGTGGAGGTATAGCTGGGCCACTCTGCCCCGGGAGTTATAAAGAAGGTGGACTGGCCCTCCAGGTTGGGGTTTGTTCAACAGACCAACAAACTGTCACTGTAAAAATGCCAACTGTTGGGAAACTGAAACTGTGGTCTCAGAAGAGTCATACTGAGTGGAATCGACCTATGCAGTAGAAAAGGTTGTGAGATGAGAGATGAGGATAGCAGATGGGAATGTAGAATTGTGTACAAACAGCTATTAATATATGTGAAATTAAAAACAGGGAAAAGAGGTCAGAAGACAGAGCTAACTGAGGTAGGCCACTAAGAAGGCGAAGTTTTGTGTTTAACTGCAGTGTCACTGAAGAAGAAGAAGAAGAAGAAGAAGAAGAAGAAGAAGAAGAAGAAGAAGAAGAAGAAGAAGAAGAAAGCCAGGAGGAGGAGGAGGAGAAGGAGAAGGATGAGGAGAAGTAGGAGAAGGAGGAGGAGAAGGAGGATGAAGAGTAGGAGAAGGAGGAGGAGAAGGAGAAGTAGAAGAAGAAGATGGAGGAGGAGGAGGTGGAGGAAGAAGAAGAAAAGGGGGAGGAGAAGGGAGGCAGAGGAGTAGAAGAAGAAGAGGAGGAGAGGAGGGGAGGAGAAGAGGAGGAGGACGAGGGGAATGAGAAGGGGAGGGGAGGAGAAGGAGAATATGGAGAAGGAGGAGGGGGGGAAGAAGAAGAAAAAGAGGAGGAGAAGGGAGGCAGAGGAGGAGGAGTAGAAGAAGAAGAGAGGAGGGGGAGGAGAAGAGGAGGAGGTTGAGGGGAATGAGAAGGAGGAGTAGGGGGGAGGGAAAAGTAGAAGAAGAAGAAGAAGAGAAGGAAGAGAAGAAGAAGGTGAATAAGTCATACAAGACTTTATTTCATTAGCAAGGCTATTAACATAGAAAGTTGATATTAAAACAAAAAGTCAAGAAATATGTCTCCAAAAATTAGAGTCCATTAATACTTAGAGACACTTGCAACTTTCATGTCAGTTTTATACATTCAACTGTGCTGAAGTTACAAGCCACATCACATATGTCAGTGATAACCTATTCCTATGAAAGACTGGAAATGTTTTATACTGCTAATCCCATAACATTATGGGGGAACCTGCAATATGGTGTCATAAACATGTGTACTTATATATATATATATATATATATATATATATATATATATATAAATATAAGCAAGTATCTTCCAAACAAAATTTTTGAATGTATTCAAACTTCTGAGATACTTAAATCAATCTACCATGAACATGATGAACTCAAGCCAGCTGTTGCTGTTGAGCTCACGTCTTTCATAGCAGAACTTAGAAACTTCTGTGTCTAGCAGATGGAATATACTGCATGGCCAACAAGATAGTGTATAAGTGGTGTCCAAACAGAAAACTTCACTCCCCCCCCCAGTTTGGAAAGATTAAAAATAAGTCAGCACAGGTAGAGTGGCTTTTTGCCGGTTATGGAGCAATGGAACGGTTAAATCAGAAATATATATTATCTGAAAATATCTGTACACTACAAACAGTTCTTTCAAAAGCAACACTGTACTAAGCTGTATCCACAACTGTGAGTTATTTAACTAAATAACTTATAATTAACCGGTGATAGATGTTACTGGGAGTTTGCTGTAGTTAGACAATTAACCACCTCATTGCCCCTGCCAGAAAAAGGTCTCTTGAAACAGTGAGTAAGAAGGTACAAATCTGCTTCCATTGACAGCCTGACATACCAAGTAATAAAAAATATTAATGTATACATTATCATACAATTACTGTACTATTTCTCACAACAACATGAAGTGGAAAAGTAGCATATATGAAACCACATCCAGAAGATGAAAGTTGGATTGAAACAAACAGCGTCACTTCATACATCTCCACAATGTTAAAAAGAAATAAAGTTGCAGACCATGTGAGAGAGATGTTGAGTTATGCGCAAGATGAATCAAGTGTCATACCTCTGTGTCTCGTTAACTGCGAGGATTCGCTGAGAACCGAATATCTGTCAGCAGCAACTTTGGAAGGGTTGAAGAGGTGCGTGCTGCGAAATGAGCCAACCGGCGTTAACACGGATCGGGAACTGCAGAACGAAGGTGTGGCAGAGCCCGCTGCATGGCGCAATCTATCCGACGGTTCACTCGATGGAGGAACTAAGGGCAATCACAGTCATATTTTCGTTTAAAAAAAAAATACTGCTCTAAAAGAGGGATTGTATTATTGCCATAAACTTTAGAGGCTCCAATATAAAATGTTCTTTGCATGAAACCTGACAATTTAACAAAAATCTATACTGATTCTATGAAGATAGGCCTATGTTAATAGCTTTTAGTTGTGAGTGTAGTCACTTACATCCATGTCTATTCTGCAACTCTCCAGTTTTATCTCACCACATCTACTTATATCTCCTTGATACATTTTCCTGATTAATATTAATATCAACTGTAATCCATGACTTAATGGTAGTTAAGTAAATATCGCAAGGTAACCTCATTATAAGTTAATCTTGTATCCTTCAATTTCTGTAACTTTGTTTGTATAATTATGTCAGTCATAGAATATGTATATGTTATATTTAACTCATGTAAATTTCAATGACAAATTCTATATCCTTTAGGTTTAATCAACCTTGT
>Ga0209755_10007134_pt1 | contig 12178 bp, 9 predicted proteins | sample TergutCo191P1_FD_187301 | JGI IMG/M metagenome (GOLD analysis project Ga0209755, IMG submission 187301) | Cornitermes sp. P1 segment gut microbial communities from Petit-Saut dam, French Guiana - Co191P1 (SPAdes) (version 2) | ecosystem: Host-associated > Arthropoda: Insects > Digestive system >... | reverse complement strand
AGCAAAATTGTCCACTGTCATACCAATAATACAAGATATATCGCAGTGCTGAAAATATTGTTCTTAAAAGGACGGAAACAGGTGAAAGTTAGTGATTGCGTCACAGCTGAATTGAGTGGCAGCGTAAATGCGTCGCAGCTTAATTGCGTGACAGCTTAATTGTGTCACAACTTAATTGCGTGACAGCTTAATTTCATGACAACTTCATTACCATTGCCATATCGTGGCAGATTGCATGGTGTACAAAAGAAAATAAGCAAACGAATGTAAATCAGAGCCCATGTTTTTCTTCGAAATCCTGCTAGCAATAAGGAAAGCAATTCTCTTTACTTACTGAAATATAAAGGTTAATTAATTCAACCGATAGAACTGTAATCAGCACAAGGTGTTAAAATGGGAAGTTACTTCGCTCCATCTTGACAGTGTAACCTGAAATTTACATGAAGCTCAAACAGAAATATATTATTAAACATACGTTTCTTCTACTCTAATGATAGAGGCAGCAATTTCTCCAAAATTTTGGCGTAGTATCTACCAGTCTAGACTGAGTCATAACCCAGAAAACCGTAACAAAATCGTTAGCCATACGTAATTATTGGTGGAATAAATACTATTACTGAAAGTGTAACTAACAGAAATAATAGCAGATGAAATACTTCAAAAACTTGTATTCGGAAAACCTTGAAACATTTTGGTATATCAAGAAGACCCCATTTCGAGTATATCAACGGCCAAGTCGTATCTTCAGACGGATCTTAATTAGCAGCCGCAGGACCTTAACAAAACCTCGGCAATATAGTGCCAATCGTTATTCCAAAACGACGGAAAATGCTAACGGTGACCTTGCAGCCAGCCCCGCAGCCATTATTAAGACGTGACACAACTTATGTCTTCAGACCCGGACCATAGACACAATCTGTGATTAGCAATTTGTAGATCCTACCTCAATCCTAATACCGAGACGACTTCTCTCGTCGTCATAGCCTATTTATAATTTTCAACTCCTCTCTAACATAAGACTCCTTGTTTCCTATTAATCATTTAACTGGATATCCGGCTAAAAATTTTCGGGGTTTTCTTTTATGTCGGTTCAAGAGACGTTGCCCATAATCCCTAAACACTAAGCTGTCTGTGGCTTTTAAAAACGTAACGTCTGGCTGTAACATTATATACAGAAATATTGAACATTAACAAACTCCACTTTCTACCCATAACATTTATTTATGTTTTGTGTGTATCTCAAAACACACAGCCATTAATTCCCTATGCAATATTGACTGACTGGATTTTATAACCGGACAGTAAGTGTTTACTTCGCGGTACGGATTGGGTTTTAAATCTATATCAGATGAATTTAATATAGATATACAATATGAAGCAAGAAAGAGGTGGATGCTTACATCTGAACAGCCAACATATAAGGGAAATGCAAACGCACACATACACATATATTTGTATGTAATATATACACAACAACTATAAAGACAAAATGAAACATAGCATACACAAACACATAAGCACTGACATGCAAATTATTTCTTCGTTAACATTTACAAATTTAATAATGCTGGTCTGAATAATTAAATAAATAAAATATAATATAAAATACGAAACTAGTGCATTATATAAGTAAATTATAATGCTTCAAAATGAAATGTAAATGAAAAATTTTGCATTTTTTTTAAACTTTTACTAATTCCCTTTTTCCAAATATATTTTTGACATGTTGGCTTGAAAATTAAAAGATACGTATAACAACATGCCATGGTCTTATAAAATGTGGTAAGTTTACGACTATCGTTGAGCAAACAATTACATCTGATATCTGGCCTTAGTTTAAAAAACCATCGGAAGATAACAAATAAAATAAATCTCTCACAAGCCAAAAATTTTGAACGAAACTCAGAATTGCTCAACTTTACAATAGCCACCCACGTTGTCAGTTTTTGTTTGCAGTTCAGATTTTTAAATTTAAACACAAAATTATATCCGCAGTTCTCTGAATATTTGAAATTCCAGTTAGTGTTACGGCAACTCTAAACTGTAAGTTGCAGATAGCCAAAGCCTTGGTTCCTGTGAACTTGATTATTCTGTTTAATTTTAAGTGAATATTATTTGAATTCATTGCAAAATTATTCACAATCATAAATATCATCAGTAACTACAATATATTATGATACTCTGTGAAAGATATTACACATATTTCGGCCATTTATCTTGTCCATCTTCAGGAAGTTTGTATGTTTGTAAACTTCCACAATTATTTGGCAGACTGTCAGAGATAATTAGAAGCACAACAGATGTTGGGTTACAGAACGTTACTTTTACAACTTCTAATACCTAAGCCGTTTTCAAATTAATTAAATATATTTTTTTATTATAAAGGGATATGTATGCGCGTAATGAACAATTGTGGAATAATTATCAATATTGTACTCTTAGTAATTATATACCTGTATGTAATCTGACAATGACGTATGAAAATTTAATATATACGTTTCACACATGGATCAAAAGCGTGACGTCTTAAAGATTTTCAGAATATATGGCAGATAAAAGTAACAGTTTTGCATAATGACTATTAGATCTTTGTGCAATTGGTTGGTGACGAAATTTTTGTTATTCTTTGTCATTCTGTGGGCGAAGTTTCTCTTATAATTGGTCGGCAACTATAAACAACCGACTGTTGATCCGGTGGTGAAATTTATTTTGACTTAAATTTGCACAGCTAGAAATTCCGTGCCCTCGTAATTGAAAAGTACACTGCATTGTTTGTTGCAAAGAGGTAGAGGACTCTACCCAAATACAGTTAAAACCAACACACAACGCCACACTTCATTACCTTTAAGTTCAACGGTAATACCGAACTCCTTCCCACATTGAGGCTTCCAAACAAATCTTCACCCTTTCCTTCATCAATTCCAATTAAATTGCAGTAACAATTTCTCTTTCCTCTGTAACATTCGAGATATTTATCTCCCATTTGCATGCTGTACCTTTCATCGTGTCCTTGAGCATGGCAGCTTTACCGCATAGAAAGCCGGCATCTGCCGGAACATCCCACAAAATATGCTGTGCTCACACAGCGAAAAAGTACTCTGAAATATCTGTAATAGTTCGTAAGGGACATAAATGTTTAGGCCTGTCATTCGGTAATTTTGTCCACCTTCGCAATTTCCCTTTCCTTCCAGTTCCAACTGCCTTACTCACCACAACTCCTTAACGCTACCAATATGTACTTAATAAAAACATCTGAGAAAAATAAATTTTGCGTAATCTTGCAAAATATTACAAAATCTTGCGTTAATTTCAAGTGTAGCCATGCCAGTTGGAACGCAACGGAAGATGACGAGAGACACTTTCAGCAATAAATGTGCTCCCCAGTAACACGGAGACAGTTCAGAGAGATAAAAATGGAAAAATAAAAATAATTGGTACCTGGAGAAGTGTCTTAACCTGTGTTTTTTATCACGATGTTTAAGTTCGTTGTGCATGTTCAGGAATTATGAAAAAATACATTGAAGAATTAACATATCAATATTCTAAGTGGGACAGGCCTAAATCAAGGCACACATGTATCCTGCTCATATATAAATTTAAGAGTTCAGAACAGTGAGGTGCGGAGGGGCCAAGGAAAGTGAAAACCTGTTGAACGCACGTTGAAAGTGCTCACAATTGTTTGCAAAAGAGATCGTAAGTTTTTTCTATAACAATGGTTTTGCTCACATGGCACCCCAAGACGAAGATGTTAAAGCATTACTAAGAATGTAACAGAGGTGGATCAGAATTTCGGGCGTAACTTTCTCAAAATACATGTTATTTAGAACAGCCTTTCTGATACTGTATGTACCTCACCGGGCTATGAGATGTCGCTTTGATGTAAATTTAATTAGAAAAATAAAAAAATTAATTATTCAAATCATAAATATTTATGGATTATGAGTGATAGGTCATGTCAATTCTCTAAGATTATTTCAACACTTTATTCACAAAGTCTCCATTTTATATCAACCTGTTGCAAATAATAAAACATTAGAGTGATAAAAAGATGTCAGTGAATGAACCAAGGACTGTGATTCATTTCAAATATGGATATGAATTCGAAAATTTATTGGGAGAATTAAAACGAATTACTATCATCAATAAATATGCCGTATCAGTAGTACGACACTGAATTCTCTAAAATAATTTCAAACCTGCTATTGACCAATTACCTATTACTCACCACACGTTACAAACATGTACAATCATGTGACGTAGCCCCACACTTCTTTAAAAACATTATATTTACTGTAATTTCATTTCTCCGTTTTCTCGCAAACACACCCACTTCAGTCACTAAACCTTTCCTGCCCAACACATTTATCACTACAGCATTCTGTCCTTCCTCTGTTGCAAATGCTTCGTTCGAATATTGCAACGAGTTTGACGTCCAGCTTCTCTCTGTCCACACCATGGGGTAACATTTCAAGTTCCAAAAGATCGAGGTGAGATTTCTGCTTCAGGAATCGTTTGTTTTGTACTATGAGACAGCTAATGCTACTTCTATAGAACACGAGTGTCAAAAACACGTAGACGAATGTCCATGAAACATGGAGAGACATTCTTCACTAACGATGAACAGGAGCAAATGAAAATCTTATTATGTATTCAGGAGAGCAATTCTTAAAAATTGTTCTTAAACAGAGCCTCTTAATATTAAACTTTCTGCAATACTAATTTTTCATACATTATTTATTTTTTGTTGAACTAAAATAACAAGTGTTAATTTACAATTAAAAAGCCATTTCATTGTGCCATAAAAATGTCAGTCTCTGGTTATCCCAGCTGCCCGTCAAGCTAACGTGATGATGTGATTTAGCTCTGTAATGGATAAAGTGACAGTAAACACAGTACAACAAATATTTGCCAGTCCCACTGGCAACGCGGTCCAAGGCATAGGTCTGCGGGCACTCGTCTGCTGGGATTGTGGGTTTGAATCCCACGGCGGGAATGGATGTTTGCCGGTTGTGAGTGTTGTCAGGTAGAGGGCTATGCGACGAGCTAATAACTCGTCCTCCAGAGGAGTTTAACCAAATGTGGTCAATCGTGTGTGATATATAAAACTGGTCAATCAGGAGGCCCTGACACACAGGAGGATGTTGCGCCAAAACAAACCAACACAACTTTAATAACTCTGGTTCTAAATAATTTACAAAACATTTCGACTATTAAAAGCCAATTTCATTCACAATACAAAAGAGTATTTACTGTAGAGTGTCATAAAATAGAATGGATCGGTTGTGCAGACAGTTTTCACATGTAGAGATTGCAGCAAACAGCGTGCAGTGAGAGAGACCGTTGTTACACATTTACCGGTAGATTGTGATAGCGTGCACATAACATACTGGTGATGAACATTTACCGGTACAGTGTTATAGCTTTCAACTAATATACCGTTGCTGCAAAATTAAATCTACAGCCCAATAGGCTGCATCTAACATACCGGTGCTGAACATTACCGGTACATTCTGATAGGGTGCACATAATATACTGGTGATGAACATTTTCTTTTACTGTGTGACAGCCTTCACCTAACATACCGGTGCTGCATAAATACTTCTACATTTCGATAGGCTGTACCTAATATACCGGTGTTGCACATTTACCGCTAGTGTGATAGCCTGCACATAACATCCCGGTGATTCTCATTTACCGCTACAGTCTGATAGCCTGCGCCTCAAATAACGGTGTTTCACATTTACGGCTAGAATCTGATAGTCTGCACCTAACATCCTGGTGCTGCACATTTACCGCTACAGTCTGATAGGCTGCACCTAACATATCTTTGCCGGACATTTACAGCTACAGTCTGAAGACATAAACCTAGCATACCAGTGTTTCACATTTACCGCAACATTCTGATATCCCGAACCGCACAAACCAGTGCTGCCCATTTACCTCTAGTCTGATAGCCTTCACCTAACATATCGGTGCTGGACATTTACCGCTACAGTCTGATAGCCTGCATCTAAAATACCGATGCTGCACATTAACCGGTAGATTCTGATAACCTTCACGTAACATAGCGTTGCTGAAAATTTCTCGGTGGATTCGGAGAGCCAGCACCTGGTGCGCCCACTTACAAGTAGAGTCTGATAGCCTTCACCTAACAACCGTTGCTACACATTTACCGCTACAGTGAAATATCCTGAACCTAACTTACCGTTGCTGCACATTTAACGCTATTGTCGTTTAGCCTGCACATAACATACTATTGCTGCCCGTTTACCGGTAGAGTCGGAGAGCTTTCACCTAATATAATGGTGCTCCAATTTGCAGTTAGAGTCTATTAGCCAGCACCTAACCTAACGGTCCTTCATATTTAACGCTACAGTGTGATAGCGTGCACCTAACTTACTGGTGTTACACATTTACCGCTACAATGTTATAGCCTGCACCTAACTTACCGGAGCTGCTTATTTACTGGCATAGTCTAATAGTCCCCACCAAATATATCGATGCTACACATTATTTCTACAGTCCGATAGCTTGCACCTAAAAACTCCATTTACCTTAAACGTTATCACAACACGACCCTCTATTATTAAATATTCTACAGATTCAGTGTATTCACAAGTTATTATACCAATTCATAATCTATTGTAACATTATAGTTTTAATATTTTGAAATTTATGTAAATGATATCTCATCCATTTTACGGCATTTTATTATGCAGTATATATACTGCTTTATATTGGACCTGAGAATAGTTTTAGAGGTCAAATCATGTTGCAGCAAAATATATAGTCTCAATTGTCCCTAATTCATTAGACTCCTAAGCTTGCTACTGCCAAGACCTGAGCTGTGTCAGTTTTTCTTGTGGCACTCTCTATTTCAGTAGCCATATAAATTTTGAAACGTAATTTGCCGCTATCTAAATAAATACACTCATTAAAAGACATGTTTAATTATTCGCCAGGTGGATTTATTCTAAATTGCAGAAAGGTAACAGCTTTAAATTTTGCTCTATAAGCTCGAAGGTCGCGAGTTCGTTCCCCGATGGTGACCCTGGAATGTTTCATTGACAAAAACTCCGGCTGTACAATAGCCACTAGGTTGTCTCAGCGTCTAACAGAAACTTGTGTCAGGGGTATACTCTGGGGATAACAGCGGTCAGTTGGAAGGTTTCACAACCTTAACACCTTCATGTGCCGATTGTCTGGAAGAAACCTTCAGGTTTTACAAACTTCTAACGTGATTGCTTTATCATTAATAGCTCTAAATGCTGACTCCCGTGCAAAGAGCAATAGTAGCTAGTGAAGAATTAATTCAAATTCTTTTGGCTGCATTCCGCGTAATGTACTTCTAAAATTTTAAATGCGCATATACTCATAATGTTTCATTAAAACATCAATAAAAATTGGAATCCTTCATTATTTCATTTATGTTGCGTCAGAACGTGTGCATGAATTTTCACCCAACCACAAATCTAATGTTCTTTACGAAGCAATTTTCCCAGAAAAATAAAGCAAAGATTGACGTGACAGTTAATACAGTAGAACTGGTTAAAAGAAGTAACCTTTTAAAACCTACGGGTTATGTTATGAAACGACCATAAAAACATTCAAGAAATTTACTCTCTAAATATTTTCCACATTTTTGTTTATCTGAGGACAAACATCGACTTGTGTCATTTACAGCATAAATGGACTGGTTTTTATAAACTGAATGAAAAGTGTTTACAGCGCGTGTACGGCCTGGGGCTATGTATAGAGCGGTCTGGGCGTCGTCGATTAAGTAATAGTTGATTCTGCTCTATTAAGAGCTTTGTGGAACACTTGCAATCTTTGCACAATTTTGGTTCCATAAAATATTTCAGAGTGATCAGTATTTAGTGATGGGCTTGGTAAGTGGGTCGTGAAAATTACCTGCCTTGTTTACACGTTTACACAGTATATTTATCGGTTTGCTTTCTGTAATTAGTGTTCTGTTGAAATAAACCAGATCAGTGACATTAGGATATTTCGCGGCGTCGCTGCCTAAGCGTCATTAGCATTCAGGTTGTTTCCACTTTACAAACTTCCCTATCCCCCGTAAAGTATTCAAGTTTTGTTCTGACATCACACAGGTAGAATTGAGCGGTGTCTGCGGTGCCGCATCAGTGCGCATGCAGGTGGCCTCAAGCCTTCGCTGCAAGTAACTACCCAGCACGCGTTAAGCGAAATGCTAACGAGCTGGCAATTTCTTGAGGCTCGATGTACCCCGTCAACAGTAGCCCAACATCTGGCGTTGGGTCAGCTATTCTTTCCGCGATTTCATTTGTCACGGGCGAACAAGATTTTGTCAGCACACGGCAAATCGCGCCACCCAAGGTAAAGGTGACCTATGCTGCTGTACTGGTCGCTCCCGTCGACCCGATTCACTCAAGTGGGTCGATGAAGCCCCAGCGATGTATTCGAACTTGTCGGTACGAGGTTTTTCATCCGAGACAACCAACAGACACATGTCTAGTGACATGTCCAAGGTTATGAGCGACAAGCCTGATAGCACCTCTATACCCCCCATGTTACCAGCAGGAGAGTCCCATACGAGAGATCTTATTTATTTCAGGTTTTGATGAAGCCCATTTATACTTGGCTTGGTTGCGGGGATCCTGCCATGCCGTTCTGAAGATAAAAATAAAGGGTGCTAATTAAATGGTCGTGACATCATCTGCCGACTGATTCCGTGCCGTGGACATTGTACTTCGTTCCGTTGATAGTAAAGACTTTAATTTAAACGTTTTCACACCACTACAGGAAAGCTGTGTGCGACTGCTGGTGGGGAAACGAGGTAGATTTGTGTCTGTCAGCGTCGTCAGAGAGGAGCTGGAATCCATGAACAGTCGTTATTAGGGTATCGTGAATTTGCTATTACGCCTCTGCCAACAAGACTGCACCAAGGACATCCCTCACACGTTTACTTCCTTGTATCAGTGGCGGTAGGGCCTCGGGTGTCGAGCGTGCTTATGCTTATGATACTCTGCAGTTTGTGGATGTCGGTGGAGTTGTAGGAGGCCTCTATATGCCTACTTCAATGAAAGCGCTGCCATCCTTTTGGACACACGCAGCGTAACTGCGGATATGCAAGCCGGTGAATCGCGCATGGTTACTTCCTATAATCCGGCGGATGCTCTACCTTGTCAGAACAGCATCAGTGCTGTGGCTGCGGGGAATCCTCAAGCAAAGTTCCGTGACTGTGTAAAGTGGAAGAACGCGAATGCGGCTGTTGCAAATCAGGCGCTCCAGCGTTCCTGAATGATTGTTGCAACACGGCAACCTGCCGCTACGAAATCGAGTTGGAGTTTACTCTATGCCCAGCAGAAGGAACTGGTCAGGAGCTGAAATCACGTCGTCCGAGGGGTGGCTTGTGAATACTACTACCATTCCAAAAACCAACCCTTATCCAAATCAACACAACTGATAAAGGAAGCGGTGCACTTAGAATAGTGATAGCCAACAAGAAGATGGATAGTCCTTAGAATCCTGAGTGAAAATCCCACACATACCACTAAGAGGACTAATGGAACGTCCAAGAAGAAAGTAGCCACGAGCGCCAAAGGGCGGCTGCCAAATTCACAAAAACCACACTTGTGGGTCCGCAACCAAAATTCCTACTCCACACTTTAGGAAATCTCTTATCTCTGTAATTACCTTCCGCGTCGAACATGAGTGGAGCCCACTGTTCGTCTTTTCATGTTTATTTCCAGCATCCTGTCACGGCCAGCTATCGCGCCATTTGTCATGAACACCGTTATTATATTTGTGGCCTATTATTCCAGCACGCTATAGGACGACGAAACTTTGTAAAGCTATGCGCCTCGCCTGCTGGAATGGGAACGCAATTCGCGGCAGTAAGATTGAAATACCACATTTTATCTTTCAGCACTTTGCAGATATTTGTTTTTAATTGAAATAATCCTTAACACTTCTCATGCCTACCAGCTTGCGAATTGTGTCTGACACTGAACAGACAGATGGTGGAGACGAGCCATCCTGTTCCACCATCGTATATTCCACAACTCTGCCCGTTGCGGGACTAACCCACTGGTACACTACTGTTATTCAAGTCACATTAGTCGGCAAACCGGCAAACTTGTCGGTTAATTTAAGCTTTCCCGCCTACTGATCGGAGCGCAAAGGGCCGCCATTTTCGGGAGTATTTTGCCGTTTAGATGGCTAGCGACCACACCGCTAAACACGTTGAATGGACCTCGTGGCTGAGCAAGAGACGAGAAACTCACTCGTGATTTTACCGACGAAAAATTCTACGATCTTCGAAACTAACTACCCAACACCCTATTCATACAACTCCCCCGGTACTCCCGGTTCTTGAACATCGTCGTAAACAACAAACCCTTGCTCACAGTGTAACTGACATCTTGCCTTGTTCTAAGTTCTTACACCGTCCCGGTTCTCATGGACACTACTTGCCCTCGTTAATCATCATTCACCAGATTGTCTTGACTACAGGCGCACTAGCTGGGCCTACTTAGAAACTCGCTTAGAAAATCTAGCTCATTTCGATTCCGAATTGCACAACAAAATGGCAATCAACACGTGCGTTGAGAACGTCTCTGGTGCCGTTATGAAGACTCTGGCAGCGTACACCAAAAATCGTCAAAAGTATGACGATGCAGGGACCCCAGATCGCAATGGAGTTCGGGACGAGTTAGTCTGAAATACCACAGGCGAGGCCTGGCAGATTAACAGGATTCACGCTGTGAGAGCCAAGTACGACCGCCTTCAGAATTCGGTGACCCGAGCACTCGACGAATGGAGAAATGACCCATCGAACAGGGCATTCCATACCCTCGATCCCGAAGATAAATCGCTGGAGAGAATGAAGCGATTTATGAGTGTTCACGCTCCGTCTTCCCCTTGGACATTCCGGGGGAATCCCTTCATACTAGTCTGATAATTACTCAGTTGCAACCGGTAACATATCATTCGGTTCCGGGAGTTCTTGAGTTTGTTGACCATGTGATGACGCCTTGCATCCTTTCCCTGTCAAAGAACACAAGTTAGAAAAGCTAACGATTTCACGAATTCTTCAGTTTTCTAAATTTCAGCAATTTTCCAGGTCCGAACGTTATCCCGAATAGGACTTTGAGGAAATTTTCAAAGCGACCGTTATCCTTCCTGGCCAATATCTTCAATGTAGCTCTATTCACCCAACACTTTCCCCAAATGTGGAAGCAAGCTCGAGTGATCTCTATCGTTAAGCCAGGGAAGGATCCAGTACCGCCCACTTTCCACCATCCCTTTAGTCTCTTGGACACAATTGGAAAATTTATTGAAAAATCGCAGTAGCTAGAATGTTACGTATAATAAGCGAACGCGGACTGATGCGAAACAAGCAGTTTTGAGTTTAGACAAATTATAGAATATCGTGCAGGTGGCACGCCTCGTGGGAAGAATAGCAAGGAATATCGGTGGTAAAACAATCACCGACGCAGATATCCTCGACGTGACCAAATCTTTCGAGACTTTATGTCGATGGTCTCCTCTACAAGTTAACGCTCATCATCTTGCCGTCTTACATATTCTATACATTCTCATACTAACTCAGGGGACGGACTTTCGAAAGTTCCTTCCGCACGGCCACGTCATCTCTTCGAGTCCTTCGGGCTTAGGTAGCGCAGCGTGGGTTAATATTCCCTACGCTCTTCAGTCTGTATGTCAACGACATTCACTCACCCTCGCCTACTTTGAGTTTGCCTTCTATTCGGACGGCACGGCCATTGCGGCCAGATTCCGCAAGACGCCGTTGTTCGTTGTCTACGTGATGCCATACTTCAAGCGTCTTCAACGGTGAATGAAGTAATGAATAATCGCAATTAATCCTTTTAAAAACACCCACGATAATTTCGCCCGTGCCGGACGGCGCTTCATCCTGCCGCGACCACTATCGCGACTCATCTGGTCGTCTCACATCGATCAGTTAAGGAAGACTGCTGCTCAAACAATGGATATTTTGTGTCCCCCTAAATAGAAAGAGATATCCCATCGTTACGAGCGGTGTCATGCTATATATACAACTCATCTACATCATGTCGGAATTTCCGTGCCCGTTGTTGATACTCTATACGATCGCATTTGCAGAGGCTACAGGTGTTAAAATCCAAGTGTCTTCGCCACGCAACTGATGACACTT
>Ga0209755_10007133_pt1 | contig 12179 bp, 10 predicted proteins | sample TergutCo191P1_FD_187301 | JGI IMG/M metagenome (GOLD analysis project Ga0209755, IMG submission 187301) | Cornitermes sp. P1 segment gut microbial communities from Petit-Saut dam, French Guiana - Co191P1 (SPAdes) (version 2) | ecosystem: Host-associated > Arthropoda: Insects > Digestive system... | reverse complement strand
CTTTTCGCGACCGCTTTTCCGTCGATTATAACTGCTGACATATCCTCTCCAAGATTACCATGAATCTGCCCCGCACGGCACGTATGCAAAACCGGCGTTCCAGCGCGACGTTGCCGAACCCGTAAAGTCCGCGTTCCCAGTTTACGTTGTCCAGGGGCCATTTAAGGCCCGTGCTTTCCGCCTTCCAGGGCCCCCCGGCTAGGGGAAACACCGAAACCGTGTCGCCCGGCTCGACGGCCATCGCGAGGCCGCCGCCCGCGCCGGAGTCCAGGCAGCGTATGTCCTCTTTGGCGGTAACCCAGCGGCACGGAAAGCGTCCCCGTTCGAATATGTCGCGGATGGCAAAGACGTGGGCAATCCTTCCCCCGCCTCCGCCGATTATCCAGACATCGCCGCAGCCCTTTTCCCACAGCAGGTTCAGGGCCAGCTCCGTGTCGGTGTAATCCTTGTCCACGGAATGGCGGATAACCCTTTCGGCGGGGTAGGAAAGCAGACGGGCCTCGTCGCCAAGGGAGTCCATGTCGCCGACAACCCAGTCCGGTTCCATCCCGGCCGCCTCCGCCGCGAGCAGCCCCGAATCGGCGGCGGCGACGAGAATCCCGGGCGCGGAACCGCCGGGGGATCGCCCCGCGAGAAGCCCGCGCAGTGTTTCCGGTTCCGGACCTTCGCCGCCCGCAAAGACAATGCCTAACTGTTTTTCCATTCCCTGCCTTTATTATACCGGGAATCGGGATGCCATTCCATTCTCTATTAGGGGTTCCGCCGTATTTACCGCATCGCTTCAGCCGCGGTTTGGGCCTGCGATTCGTTGGTGTACACGTCCACAAAATCCTCCAGAATCCAGCCCTTGGTCTCTTCCTCTACAAGGAGCCAGGACTCGGTTCTTTCGCCGTCCCTTACCAGTCGCCGTTCATGGATACGCACCACCGTTCCCATCCGCGAATGGCCCGAAGCCAGGCTGTCCGCGATCATCTCGACGCTTAAGCGCGTGTGCAAAACGTTGATTACGCCGTAGCCCACGAACGACTGCGACAGGGGCGAGGTTTCCGGTGGCAGCACCGCGGTTTCGTTTCTTCTTCCGGTACAGGCGACTGCCAGCAGCAAAACAAGGGCCAAGCAGCAAACCTGAATTCCAGTATATATGACTTTTTTCATGCGGTTAAAAGCTGCTTCCGCAAAGCGGGCAGCAGACGAAGGTCCGAATCCGCAAACCCGCCTTCGTTGGTGTCGCCAGCAAGCTTATGGCTTTCAATTTCGTCCAGGGTGGCCCAGCGCCACTCCGTATGTTCCATCATCATAAAATCAAAGGTATCGAGAAAAACCTGGTATGCGTTGAGCGTATAGGCCTTTCCCTTATTGGAAAATTCCGCGCTGGCCAACAGGGGGCCAACCTTAACCCCGACACCGAATTCCTCAAGGTATTCCCTTTTTAGGGCATCCTCGTCACTTTCGCCCCCATCCACCTTGCCACCGGGAAATTCCCATTTTCCTCCAAGGCTTCCCCCGGCTTTCCTTTGGGCAATAAAGAGCCGCCCTTCGTCAACGGCAATGCCGGCAACGGAACGCCCGCGCTTCGATGAAACATCCAGCATTTTACAGGAAGAGTGCGCCAGGAAAGAGGAAATGCAGTACCGCTATGACTATGCAGGCAATACCCACCTGCTTTTTGTACTGAAGAAACACATTTCCAACCCGGTCGATTTTTCCTTCGGCGTCGGTCCTGGTGCTGTGGTCGCGGTAGAAACCGTACACCAGCATAAAACCAGCAACAATGCCCGCCACCGCCGGGAGAAGATCCCCCAGGATGGGCACCCTTACGGGAGCGAGGAGTTTCAACAGGCCGGTTACGGCCGTTACGATGCCGACAATCAACCGAAAGCCACCGTTGAAAGACGGTGATTTCAGGTTGTTTTCGGCGGGCCGGCCTTCAAAGGCATCCCCGTAGACAAACAGGAAACCAGCTAGCCCATTACACAATATTGACAGAAAATATAGCTGTAGCATCATATGACCCTACTACAATCATAGCCGTATAAAGGGCATTTAGTCAACGCCTTTGTTCCGCGGTTAAAGAATTGATATACCCACGGCCAATTTGCAACAGGCGCGGGGTGTTGACAAAAACCTGGCGCCTGGAGTATTCTTTTTCTAGCGTTATCCTGCCATTTCTAAAGTGGGTCGGCTTGACGTGTTTTGGGTTTTCTGATACAGTGTCAGTATCCATGGTACAGTTCCTGTACTCATGCGGGAATAGCTCAGTGGTAGAGCGCGACCTTGCCAAGGTCGATGTCGCGGGTCCGACTCCCGTTTCCCGCTATCGTTGTTTCCTTAGGGAAGCAGGTCTTGTGTTTCGCCGGTGTTTTTCGCGGGAATGCTGGCAGAACATGAAAACATACTGACTTTTCGAGAAAGGGGCTGCGAAAGGCCCTTTTTTTGTTTGTGCAGGGCGCGCGAGGAGGCTGGTCGATGGCTATTCCGCAAGAAGAAGCCGGCGGGCAGGAATAACGTAGGTGTAAACTTAGTATTTAAGGGTAAAAAAGGAGACGGCCTGGCTGGATGATAATCGCCACGGCTAGGCCAGATACCTCAAGAGGAGGGTTAAATTGGACATCGGACAGCTATCGGAGGCAATCCAACAGTTGGGCCAAGATCGGGGGCTTTCGAAAGAACTTATATACAAGACCATCGAGGACATGCTGAAGGCCGCCTACAAGAAGACTTACGGCACGGACGAAAACGTAATAGTGCGGTTTGAGGACAAGGGGTCTGTCTCAATAGTAGCGAAAAAGAAAGTTGTCGAGCACGACGACGTGTACGATCCCGTTGCCGAAATCGATCTGCACGAGGCAAGGGAACTGAATCCGGATGCGGAGGTTGGGGACGAGATGCTGGTTCCGGTGGATGTCAGCGAATTCAACCGCCAGTCGATACAGCTTGCAAAACAGACCACACGGCAGTCCATCAAGGAAATCCAAAAGGACAGCCTTTTTTCCGAATACAAAGACAAGATTGGCGAAATCGTCATCGGCTATTACCAGCGGGAAAGGAACGGGGATATTTTCGTCGATTTGGGAAAAATCGAAGGGAAGTTGCCCAAAAAGTACCAGTCCACAAGGGAAACCTATCATCTTAATGACAGGATCAAGGCCCTCATTAAAGAGGTAAACAAAACCCCTTCCGGGCTGCAGATTGTTCTGTCGCGCACGGATCCCGACTTCGTGCGGGCAATCTTCGAACTTGAGGTTCCGGAGGTTTACGACAAAACCATCGAGATACACAAAATCGTAAGGGAGGCGGGATCCCGGACCAAACTGGCCGTATACTCCAACCGCGACGACGTTGACCCGGTTGGCGCCTGCGTTGGGCTTAAGGGCGTTCGCATACAGGCAGTGATTAAGGAGCTGGAAGGGGAAAAGATCGACATACTCAAGTACGATCCCGATCCAGCGCGCTTTATAAAAAACGCGCTTTCCCCGGCCGAGGTCAGGGACGTGATTATCCTCAGCGAAAAATCCAAGAAGGCGCTGGCCGTGGTCAGCGATACCCTTTTGTCGCTGGCTATCGGCAAGCAGGGCCTAAACGTGCGCCTTGCAAACAAACTTACGGACTGGATGATTGACGTAAAAACCGAAAGCCAGTTTGCCGAGATGGACGTAACCGCCGAATCCAGGCGGGCCGTTTCGGAGCTTTTCGGGGATTCGGATGCGGAAGAATTTTCCCGCATATCGGAACTTCCAGAGGTTGACCCCGAGGTTGCCCAGGCATTGCTCGACAACGGTATCGACTATATCGTTGACTTCCTTGACCTTAGCCAGGAAGAGCTTGACGCGATGGAAAATGTTTCTGCGGAACAGATCGAGGCTTTGCGTAGCCTGATTGACGACTCCGTTGAAATACTGGAAGAAGACACGGAAGAGTATGCGGAGGATGAATCCGAGGCAGCAGTAGAGGAAGAAACAACGGAAGAGGTTGAGTGTCCCGAATGCAATGCAAAGTTTGCCCTCGATACGAATGGTTATTCCGCTGGCGGCACCATTAGTTGTCCCAGTTGTGGCGCGGAATTGGAATTGAGCTACGAAAGAGAAGAAGAGGAACAAGAAGAGTAAAATGACAGACGAAACCGACAAAACCCAGAAACCAAAGGCGGAGCTGATAAAACACACCCAGGCCGATTCCGTGGACGGAAAAGGACGGCCGGAAGGAGTGCCCGAGTCGGGGGAACGCCGTAAGGTGATCGTGGTCAAGAAAAAACCTGCGGCGCAGGTCACACCGGGTGCTGGCGGGACAGTCGCAAGGAAACTCCAACCTAAGGCTGCACAGCCTAAGATTGTTGTTTCCAGTCATTCTGGAAGCAAAGGTTCCGGCGCGGCGCCGAAAGACACCCCACCCGCATCGGAACCTGAAAACGCCTCTGCGGTGGCGCCCAGGGAAAACCCATCGGAAGCCGTTGATTCCAAGGCTTCGGCGGTTGTGGCAAGGACGCCTTCGGTATCGCCCAGGCAGCCCCCTGACGGGGATAAGGCCCATCCGCCCGCAGGGTCTTCGACGCCGTTCCCCTTTGCCCAGCGTCCAGCCGTCGTGGCTGGCAGGGTTGGAGGCAGGCTGGTGGGACGCAGACCCCATGACGACAACCGCCCGCCTCCCCAGGGAAGACCTGGAGGTCCCCAAGGGAATTTCCCAGATCGGAGCCCTGGTGGCGGTTCCTTTGACCGTGGGCCCAGGCCTCCCGGAAGGCCTGGGTTTGTTCCTAGACCAGGTGGTCATCAGGGCGGGTTTTCCGGTCCCAGACACCATGGCAGGCCTGGTCCGGGGGGTCCGCATCCCGGTGGGCCGCGTCCGGGAATGCCTGGAAGGCCTGGGTTTGTTCCTAGGCCGGGTGGTCCGAGGCCGGGCGGCCCGCCGCGTCCTGGTATGGGGCGGCCTGGAGCCCCGCCGTCCGGCCCCGTGCCGGAAAACAAGGGTCCTGCCAAGCGCAGCTTTAAGGCCAAGAAGCCGGCCTACACCCGAAGGGATAAAGAACTTGAGATGCAGGAAAAGCTCCTGCAGACCAAGAAGAAGATAACGTATTCCGCCAGCTCGGTACCCAAGACTATCGAGATGATGGAGGTTATCTCGGTGTCGGAACTGGCCAAAAAGATGAACCTGAAGGCATCGGATCTTATCCAGAAGCTCATGAAGATGGGCATGATGGTTACGATAAACCAGCAAATCGACGCGGACACCGCGACGATTCTAGCCGCGGAATACGGCACCGATGTCAAGATCGTAAGCCTTTACGACGAGACGGTCATCGAAACCGAAACCGACGAGGGCGCGGAGATGCTTCCCCGACCCCCGGTCGTCACCGTCATGGGTCACGTAGACCACGGAAAGACCAAGCTGCTGGACGCGATTCGCAAGGCCGACGTTGTGGCCGGCGAGTTCGGCGGGATTACCCAGCATATCGGCGCGTACATGGTGGACACGCCCAAGGGTAGTATCACCTTCCTTGACACCCCGGGCCACGAGGCCTTTACCCGGATGAGGGCGAGGGGTGCGCAGGTGACGGACATTGTTGTCTTGGTGGTCGCCGCCGACGACGGGGTCATGCCCCAGACAATCGAGGCGATCAACCACGCCAAGGAAGCCAAGGTTCCGATTATCGTGGCGATTAACAAAATCGACAAGCCGGAGGCGAACCTTGACCGCGTCAAGAGCCAGCTTTCGGAGCTTGGCCTTATGCCCGAGGAATGGGGCGGCCAGACGATGTTCGTCGAGATTTCCGCCCTGCAGAAGACCGGTATCGACAAGCTTATCGAGGCGATTCTTCTGGAGGCCGAGCTTGCCGACCTTAGGGCCAATTTCCAGCGGGCCGCCGAGGGGAAGATCCTGGAATCGCGGATCGACCATGGCCGGGGTATCGTGGCCACGGTAATGGTGGAAAAGGGAACGATTTCGGTCGGCAACTCCTTTGTCGCGGGTATCTGGCCGGGGAAGGTTCGCGCGATCTTCAACGACCGGGGCGAAAAGCTCAAGCACGCGACCCCTTCCATGCCGGTGGAGATTCTGGGCTTCGAGGGCATTCCCAACGCCGGGGATCCCCTGCAGGTGGTCGCGGACGAAAAGGTCGCCCGCGAGTACTCCTCCAAGCGGCAGGAACTTAAGCGTTTCGAGGATGCCAAGACCCGGCAGAGGGTCACGGTGGACAATCTGCGCGACATGATCAAGGACGGGAGCGTACAGGAGCTCAAGGTTATCATCAAGGCCGACGTGCAGGGTTCCGCCGAGGCGCTTCGCAGCAGTCTGGAGAAGCTTTCCACCAAGGAGGTTCGGCTGCACGTCATACAGGCGTTGCCCGGGCCCATCAGCGAGGGCGACGTGGATCTTGCCATCGCGTCCAAGGCCATCGTCATCGGATTTAACGTGCGGCCCCTGCCCAAGGCGAAGGTGCTGGCGGATCAGGAAAAGGTGGACATCCGCAAGTACAACGTCATCTACAAGGCCGTCGAGGAAATCCAGCAGGCCATGGAGGGGATGCTCAAGCCGGAGACCAAGGAAGAGGTTATCGCCACGGTCGAGGTTCGCGACACCTTCAAGGTGCCCAAGATTGGGCTTATCGCCGGCTGTTACGTGCAGACCGGTACGGTAAAGCGCAGTGCGAGCGTCAACGTCATACGCGAGTCGGTCGTTATCCACACCGGAAAGATTGCCTCGTTGCGGCGCTTCAAGGACGACGTGCGCGAGGTGGCCTCCGGTTACGAGTGCGGTATCGGGATCGAGGGTTTCGACAGCGTGCAGGTGGGCGACCAGCTTGAGATATTCGAAATGATCGAGGTCGCCAGGAAACTGAGCAGTACTACCTAATGGCGGAATACAGGACGGAAAGGCTTGGGCGGCAGATGCAGGAGATGATCGGTGCCCTTGTCCTGGAAGGCAAAATCAAGGATCCCCGGGTTTCCCCCTTCGTATCGATTACCCGGGTAAACGTCTCGCGGGATCTTTCCTTCGCGGACGTGTACGTTTCCAATGTCCGGGGAACGGCGAACATCGACCAGTGCGCCCAAGGTTTGCAGAGTGCCTCCGGGTTTATCCGTTCCAAGCTAGGTTCCTCGCTGCACATACGGAAAATCCCGCACCTGCGTTTCTACCCCGACACGAGCGTTCGGGAGGGGTTCGACATGATACAGAAAATTGGACAGTTGGTCGGGGAGAATACCGACGAATGAGCTGAGGCCTGGCGAAAGCCCCAAGCCTTCCCAGCGTTACCGCTGGACAAATCCCAGGAAAAGGGTATACTGGATGAAAACCCAGTATTTTGCAACCAAAACAGAGGAGGTAGAGCCTATGGCTTCCCAGGGCAAAAATAAACCCTCGCAGGGCGAATCGGAAATGGCGAAGAGGTTTAAGTCAAACCCCTTCGTCTTCATCGGAACCTTTTTTATCCTGGTTATCGTCGTTATCGCCTTTGTCTTTGTCACGCCCGCAGGGGCCGTGTTCGGGGGGATGATGGACGGCGACCTGACTTTCGGGTACTACGACAGGCAGCCCATAAGCTTCGCGCCGGGCAACTTCTTCGCCAACGAGTACGAGTGGAGGCTCCGCCAATGGCAGGCGTGGATGGGGGGCGAGCTTTCCCCCTGGATTGAGCATCAGATATGGAGGGAATCCTTCGAGGCGGCCGCGGTCCACACCGCAATCCTTAGGACGATGCAGAGGGCTGGCTACTCACCGCCTGCAAGGGTTGTGGATCGCGAGATGGCAAGGCTGCCCATGTTCCAGGACAACGGGCGCTTTTCCCCAGCGCTGTACAGGCAGCTTGACGAGGCAAGGCGGCTTGCCATATGGCGGCAGGTAAGCGACGGCATAACCAGGGCCCGCTTCCTTTCCGACGCGGGGGGGCTCCTAACGCCGTCGGCCGAGGGGGAATTCATAGGGAGAATGGCCTCCACCGAGCGCAGTTTCGAGATGGCCGTTTTCTCCGTGGACGCCTTTCCCGATTCGGAGCACGAGGTTTACGTGCGGGAAAACCCCGATCTGTTCCGTTCCGCCCATCTTTCCATGATTACGGTTCGTGGCAACGAGAGGGAGGCGCGCAGGATACTGGCCTCCGTCGTGGACGGCGAGACCTCTTTCGAGGATGCCGCAAGGATGTACTCCAGGGATAACTTCGCGGACAGGGGCGGCGACATGGGGCAAAGGATGGCCCACGAGCTAGATATCGACCTTCCCAACGCCGCGGTGCTGGAGGCTGCCCTTTCCCTTTCGGCGGGCGAGCACAGCGACGTCATGCGCACCCTGGGTGGCTGGGTTTTCTTCCGCGCCGAGGCGGACGTCCAGGAGGCGGACACGACGGATCCCCTTGTCATGGGCAGGGTCCGCGCCTACATGCGGAGTTTCGCGCGCGGGCGCATGGAGGACTGGGCGATTGGGCAGGCCGAGGAGTTCGGCAGGCTGGTGAACGAGTACGGGTTCGAGGAAGCCCTTGCCATGCAGGAGGATGTTGACAGGCGCGCCTTTGGCCCCGTTCCGATAAACTTTGGCAGCGTCGATCTCTTTGACACCCTTGGGGTGCACGACGTCGTCGAGCTTGGCGGTTCCGCCGCGAACGAGCATTTCTGGACCATGGCCTTTTCCACGCCACTTAACAGCCCCTCCCAACCCGTGGTGCAGGGTGGCAACGTGTTCGTGCTTTTCCCAACCGAGGAAACCGAGGCCCACGATTCCGCAGTGGAACGTATTGCCTCCAACTATAACGACTTCTGGCTTGGCAACATGGCCGACCAGCTTTTGCACCAGCACATTATGAATAGCCCAAGGCTTGACGACAGGTTCATGGAAACGTATTTCCGTGTGTTTATGCCATAGGCGTCTATGGTTCAAGAAACGGCCGCGGACGAACCCGGCACCCTGGGGTTTTTCTATAAAGGCAAAACCCTGCTTTCCGGCGTGGATCCCTCCGAGCGGGCGAACCGCGTCGCGGACGCCGTCGACATTACCGACAGGACCCTGTACCTGTGCCCTTCTCCCTTGTACGGCTATGGGCTGGAGCGCCTGCTCGCCCGTATCGCACAAGCCAGGGACTCCGCGCTGCTGTGCATGGAGGCCGAATCCGAGCTGGCCATCCTTTCCCGGGAATGCTTCAACGAAACCCTTAAGAACCATCCCCTCCTGCGTTTTGCCGGCAGCCTTGCGGAGGGGGAACTTTGCAAGCTGGTAAGGCGGGAGTGGGGCCCCCTCACTTTCACCGCCGTCCGGACCGTCCGGCTTACCGGGGGCTGGCAACTGTACCCCACCCTGTACGAAACGCTGGAACGGACGCTGCAAAGGGAAATTGCAATCAACTGGGCCAACGCCATGACACTGGCCAGGCTGGGCCGCAGCTACATCCGAAACGCCCTGCGTAACCTTGCCCTTGTGCCCCGCTGCCCTTCGCTGGACGAGCTTTCCTTTGGCCGCGCGCCGGTCCTAGTGCTGGGGGCGGGCCCGTCCCTGGACGGGACACTCGACGCGCTTTCGGCCCATTTCGGGGGGGCGCTGTCCAACACGGAAGGCAGGCCCTTTCGCATCGTCTGCGCAGACACCTGCCTCCCGTCGTTAAGGGCCAGGGGAATAAGGCCGGACCTTGCCGTCATACTGGAAAGCCAGCACTGGAACATGGAGGATTTCGTCGGCCTTTCAGGCTGGAAGATACCCGTCGCCATGGACCTTTCCGCCCTGCCCCGGTCTGGTGGTGTTCTGGCCGGCAGGCGTTACCTTTTCTTTACGCCCTGGACACACCTGCGTATTTTCGACAGGATTGAAGCATCCGGGCTGCTTCCGACGGCCCTGCCACCGCTGGGGTCCGTGGGCCTGAACGCGGTCGCGATAGCCCTGCGCGTTAGCTCGGGGACGGTAATTACAGCGGGCCTTGATTTTTCGTTCACCCTGGACCTGTCCCACTCCCGTTCGAGCCCCGGGCATAGCGCCAGGTTGCGCCGCCAGAACCGCCTTACGGGCCTTTTGAACGCGGACGCGACTTTCGGCGCGGCCGTTTTCCCCGTGATTTCGAAGGACGGCGGAAGGGTCTTTTCAAGCCCGGTAATGCTGGGCTACAGGGATCTGTTCGAGCGGGAGTTCGCCGAATTTGGGTGCAGCCCCCCCCAGCTTTTTGACATTGCCGGCAACGGCCTTTCCCTGGGGATAAAAGTCCTGCCCCCGGAAACGGCCTTCGACATTCTTTCCTCCACCGGTCGCCCCGTGTCCACGCCCCGTGACTTTGGTGATAACGAGGCCACGGCCACGAAGCTTGCCGAACGGCTAAAAGCCTTTACCCGGGCCGAGCAGGGTCGCGTCACGCTGCTGCGGAACATGCTTACCGGAAAAGACGCCATGAACCACGAAACGCTGGACGCGCTTCTTGACGAGTGCAATTACCTTTGGTCGCATTTTCCCGACTGTGTCGCCAGCAAGCGTCGCCCCTCCCTGGAAGATCTAAAGGCCGGCGACGCGACAACGGTTTCGTTCCTCAAGCGCGTCCGCGCCGAAATCGATCCGTTCCTAAAACTTTTGGGCGACGAGAACTCCTACTGGGGCTAACGCCAGGGAGCAATGTCGTAGATATTATCGTCCCCGATTGTGTACTCAACAGCCGTCCAGGTAACGCCGTCCGTGGAGCTTGCCATCCTGCCGCCATCGCCGACCGCCACAAACATGCCGTTGCCGAAAGCGATAGACCTTGTATCCCACAGGGCCAGGGCGTGAAAAACCTTCCAGCCAGAGTCCTCGGTGTAGGTTAACCCCTGGTTGTTGTGCCCTATGGCCACGAACCTGCTGTTGCCATAACCCACGTTGACTATGGAGTTTGTTCCGAAGGCGTGGTCGATAGCCGTCCATTCCTTTCCATCCGTGGAGCTTGCTATCCTGCCGCCGTCGCCCACCGCCACAAACATGCCGTTGCCGAAGGCGACGGACCTTGTGTTCGACAAAGGCTGGCCGGAAAAAACCTTCCAGTCAAGGCCGTCGGCGGAGGTCAACCCCCGGTCGCCATGCCCTATGGCCACGAACCCGCCACCGCCAAAGGCCACGTTGATTATGGAGCTTGTCCCGAATGCGTGGCTGATGGCCGTCCAAGTGGCGCCATCCGTGGAGCTTGCCATCCTGCCGCCGTTGCCAACCGCGACGAACCTGCCGTTGCCAAAGGCCACCGCGTTGATACCGTTCGTCCCGAAGGTGGAATTGTCGACCTCCGTCCACTCAAGCCCATTGTCGTAATCGTCGGGGTCGTCAGGGTCGGCGGAATAGGATATCCTGCCCGTCCGCCCAACCGCCACGAACGTGCCGTTGCCGAAGGCAAGAGAGACGGAAGGGACGTACACGCCGTGGACACGGGTAACCGTCCATTCCTTTCCGTCCGTGGAGGTCGCCACCCTGTTGTCGTCGCTGTCGCCAATCGCCAAGAACTTGCCGTTGCCAAAGGCGACGTTGGAGACGGGGCTGGTTCCAAACGGCCCAGAGGGAGCAGCCTGGATTATCTCATTGCTCTCCCAATTGCATGACACGAACCCCATGCCCGCAACCAAACCCAAGGCAACTATAGTTTCCCACCCTTTCGCCATGTCTCCCCCCGTGAATTCCAGAAATAAAAACTCGCTCTGTCAGGGTAGCACCTTTTTGCCCCTGTGTGAACCAGGCCGAGGTTTAAAGGCGCGGGCTTCCTCCTACCATTCCCTGGGCTTGAAGCCCTTGGGTATCTCCAGCCGCATCATGTCGCCCGTCTACACGATCCTATGATTTCGAACCCCACTGATGCATATATCGGCTTTAAAGTGATTTCGTAAAGCCCCGCTGCCATATGAACTGATATTTATTTTCAAATGTAAGCCAAACGCAGGAAAATTTGGACAAAAGTCAAAAAAATCGGTCGAAGGGCTTGACAGAATTGTTAGCCTAGCCTAACCTGATAACAATAGGTAGTTAGCCAAGGCTAACTATGATGTCCAAGTACATTTAAGGAGACCGTGTAATGAAAAGAAAAATGCTTGCGTTTTTGGTTTTGGTCGCTTTTTTGCCAGCTTTGGTGTCCGCTCAGGAAGGAGATCCCTTTTATGACGATGATGACTGGGGCGACTGGTTATGGGAAGCGGAAGGACTTGTAGTCACGGAGGACGCGCCCCCTCGACGTCTGCAGGAAGGCTCGGTTGCGGTGGAGGTGATTAGCGCCG
>Ga0209755_10007132_pt1 | contig 12181 bp, 14 predicted proteins | sample TergutCo191P1_FD_187301 | JGI IMG/M metagenome (GOLD analysis project Ga0209755, IMG submission 187301) | Cornitermes sp. P1 segment gut microbial communities from Petit-Saut dam, French Guiana - Co191P1 (SPAdes) (version 2) | ecosystem: Host-associated > Arthropoda: Insects > Digestive system... | reverse complement strand
AATAACAATATCAACTTCCGCATGGCGAGCGGTCAATTGCTGGAGCACCGTTTTGCCTGCGCCGAATGGACCGGGAATGCAGTAAACTCCGCCTCTGTTCACGGGGAAGAATGTATCCACAATTCTCTGCTTTGTGATCAATGGCTCTACCGGGCGAAGCCTTTCCGCATAACATTTGATGGGTAGCTTCACAGGCCAGTTCTGCATCAGCTTGGCTTCGTGGATTTTGCCGTCTTGATCTTTTAGCTTCGCAATAACATCAGAAACCTTGTAGTCCCCTGCCGGAGAAATGCTTTCAACGGACAGTGTTCCCCGCAAGCGGAACGGCACCATGATCAGATGCTTGAAAACGCCCTCGGGAACGCTACCGAGCGTATCGCCGGCAGAAACTTTATCACCTGCTTTTGCGCTTGGCGTAAAGGCCCATTTTTTATCTCTGGGCAGAGGGTCAAGGTATTCGCCTCTCTTCAAAAAGAAGCCACACTTCTCGGCAAGCTGAGGGAGCGGGTTCTGCAACCCGTCAAACACTCGTGTTAAGAGGCCGGGCCCAAGCTCCACCGATAAAAGCTGCCCTGTAAATTCAACAGAGTCACCTTCTTTTAAACCTGTGGTGTCTTCGAACACTTGCAATTCTGCAACAGAGCCTCTGACGCGAATCACTTCGCTTTTCAGGCGGGTTCCGCTGCCCAGCAAGGCAAAAGCCACCTCGTTTTGTACAACAGGCTGCTCAAAGCGAACTCTAAGCAAGTTGCTGTTTACACCTATTATTTTTCCGATATTTGCCATAGAACTTATCCTTGGTTATTGACCTTTAGAGTCTTGGTTAGCGACTTGCAGGTCATTCGTTTTTATAAAATCATCTACCGCCGCTTTGCCTGCTTCAACTTTCAAAGAAGACAAGCGGTTATTTATTTGCAATTTCAAGACATAAGCATAAACTTTAGCTTCTGAAAAATATTTCTGGCCGGCAAGTTCGTCTATCATTTGCCAGCGAATGCGCTCGATCGCAAGCTCTCTTTCCAGAGGATTTTGGATGCCCATTGCGTCTGTAATTTTTTGGACCAAATGCACATGGCAACCAGAATAAGAACGCTCGGAGACTCGAACATCGCTCCATTTGGAAGCACGGGCTGCTGCAGTTAGATTTTTGATCTCCGTCAATACATTTGCATAAGCAACTGTAAACGGATGAGAGCCTGGAGTGCCGGCTATCACGGCATTGAAATCTTTAAAGTTCACGCCGGCTATTCCTTCACAGCGACGGCGCAGCTCGTCTAACGAAAAGGGAGCCTCTACCCCAAGCTCCAAGGTAGGCAAACTCGCTAACAGATAGGTGGCGCTCATTGACTGTTTAGCCCTTTATAGCGTTTTGAACAGCTTTTGCGAGTGCCGGGCGAAGAATAGCAGACAGAGCATCTGCTATTGCTGTCTTGCTCCAGTCGTGGCTAACCTTGCCGTTTTCAAAGGAAAGCTTGAAACCGGAAGATACGCTGCTGTCGCTTTGAATATCAGCACCAGCTTCAAGTTTTTTCTTGAATTCTCCGGTAATGAAGGAGCCGAGTTTCTTAACATCGCCTTCCGACAGGGATACCGTTGTGGCTTTGCCTATGTAGCCGTTTGCAAGAGTCAGGAGAAGCTGCTGTACAAGCTCTGGGGTCAGGGCCTTGTCCACATTTAGCTCAAGAATCCCGAGCACAACTTTCTTAACATCCTCGCTAACCGTTAGCACAACGTCGCGAGCCGCCTGTTCAAGTGTCTTTGAGCTGCGTTCCGCATAAGCGAGTGAGTCTTTGTCAGCCTTTTCAAGATTGGCTTTAGCCTGCGCTTCTGCCTCTTTGACTATTTGGGCCGCCTTCTCCTTGGCCTCAGAGACAATTTTTGAAGCCTCAGCTTCTGCCTTGTCCACGGCTTCGGTCTTGATTTTATTTATCAGGTGCTGTAAATCTTCTGCCATAATTATTCTCCGAATGCTGGAAATATAGAAAAATCCAAATTGCTATATTTTTTATATGAAAATAATCCTCCATGCCCTGCTACTTGTACTCGCAGCTACCCTTTTCACCGGTTGCGGCAAAAAAGTGACCCGTGTAGCCTCAGATTCTGTCACAGACCTATCTGGAAACTGGAACGATACGGACTCTCGTTTGGTGGCAGAAGAAATGCTAAATACCTGCCTTACCGGAGCCTGGTACCCGGAAAAGTCCAAAAACGGCAGACCAATCATTGTAATAGGGCAAATTCGCAATTTAAGCCATGAACACATCAATATGAACACATTTATAAATGATATTCAGCGTATTTTAATCAATTCCGGCAAAGTGAGATTTGTCGCAAATTCTGAGGAACGCCAGCAACTTCGCCGTGAAATTGACGACCAAAAGGGCAATGCCACAGACGAAACCGCCAAAGAGCGTGGCCAGGAAACTGGCGCAGACATAATGCTAACCGGCACAATCAATTCCATAATAGATCAAAGCGGCGGAGACCAGATCAAATTTTATCAAGTGGACCTTGAGCTGATAGATCTCCAAAGCCACGAGAAACTTTGGATTGGCAATAAAAAAATCAAAAAATCCATTGAAAAAAGCGCCCTGAAACTGTGATCCGCTGTTTATTCCTGCTGATTGCTTTCTTTTTAGCCTCATGCGCAAGCCCTTCGAAGCTAAGAGATGAAAGAATCGGAAAGCCGGTAAGAACAGGTAGCTACACTACCGCCATATCAAATATTGAAAAAGACAGGAAAAAACTCTACAATACGGAAGATGCGTTTCTTTTTGAATTTGACATGGGCATTCTGCACCACTATAGCCAGGACTATGAAACAAGCATAAGGCACTTTGCAAATGCGGAGGTTATTTTAGATGATCTATACACACGTTCCGTGACCAACGAAGCTGCAGCGCTACTTAGCAATGACAATATTAGACCCTACCGTGCCTACCCTTTTGAAATACAATGGCTTCACAAAATCCAAATTCTGAACTATCTGGCCCTTGGAGAAATAGACGGAGCGGTAGTTCAGAGCCGCCGGGCGCTTTTGGCTATACAGAGCCTTCAAGAAAAAGAAGACGAGAAATTCAACGAAAGCGCTGCCCTGCACTACCTGATAGCCCTTTCCTTTGAACAGCAAAGATCCGCAGATGATGCCCGCATAGCTTACAGCAATGCAGCAAAGCTTTTTTCAAATTCAGGCCTCACCCCCAAGCTCACCACGCAGGTTTTGGAAAGCGAGCAGGAGATTGTAGTTGTGGGATATGCCGGGCTCAGCCCTGTTTTAGGTGAAAACAAATTTTGGGGAACCTATGCAGATGGGCTTCTTTTATTGCACTACAAGGATGCAAACGGAAGCTCGCAAACCACAACGCTGATTGCGCCCGGCCTGATTAGAGGCACAACGATGACAGTTCAGTTCGCAATTCCGAAAATTGTTGAAAGGCCATCTCTGGCAACTGCCTTCTCGGTAAACGTTGACGGAAGCGTAAAAATAACAGAACCAATAGCAAACACAAGGAATTCCCTTAAAAGAGATTTGGAAAACGGAGAAAACACAATACTTTTGAGAACAGCTACCAGGGTAATTATGCGCACCATAGCGGCAAACAAGGCAAAGGAAAAAATGTCGTCAGCCGCAGGCGGTGGCACTGCAGGCTTGCTTTTGAGCCTGGGAACAGACTTTGCCACCTACGCTATGGAGAATGCTGATTTGCGGATGGGAGTAGCGATGCCCTTAACTCTTCAAATAATCCGAGTTCCTGTGGAACCAGGAAAACACAGCGTAAAAATTGATGTTCTGGATAATTCCGGCAGAAAAACAGGTTCATTTTCAGAGTTAAATGTAAACGTAAAAAAGGGCGAAAAGGTCTTTCTTTTCGCCCCTGCGTTAAGGTAAAATTACAAGAAATAGAATATGATCATTACGGATGTGGATGTTGATAAATCCATTCCGCTTTGTATCATACCGTTATTCATATACCGGTCTCCGAGCATCTCAACCCGCACACCGGCATTTAAACTCAAAACCACATTAGGCACCAGCGGCGCACTGATATAAAAAGCCGGAATCGCAGACATATCTGCTATAGGATCGGCATCGCCATAAGTTGAGCTTCTGTAAATGGCTCGCAAGCTGAGTCCATAATTCAACAGGCCTTTGCCAAGAGCATAGGTGATGATTGGCTCAATGCTGTATGTCTGGTTAATAACCGGATCTTGATTTTCAATGGTCCTGGATTGTCTATCAAGGCCAAGGCCCCAACCTAATTGCAAACCGGAGCCGAGATCATAAACAAAACCTATTGTTGTGCTGGAGCCGCTAAAATTGGTATAGAACCCCATCCTGCTAGGACCAGAAGGCTCGGACTTTTTCTTAGGTGCTGCAGCCTTTTTCTTTGATGATTTTTTAGGAGGTTCCTCTTCTTCCTCATCCTCATACTCATACTCATCGTCGTCATCAGCGAAAACTGCGGTAGGGACCGCAAAAAAAGCTAACGCCAATAGAATGGTAAGCCACTTTTTAACTATCATTGTTTCTCTCCGGTTGAATTTTTATTTAATATAGAAAAATGCTTGAACAAAAAATCTATTGCGCCAAGCAAGCTGACAACCAGATTAACCCCATAAGCCAAAAGTTGCACTATAACAGCCTCCGCAGGCTCAACCCCAACCCGGACAAAAAGCGACTGAGCCATAAACTCCCTTGGGCCAAAGCCACCTATTGAAATGGGCAACGCACTCACAATGGCTATAAGCGGCACATAATAGAAATACCAACTAGGATCGATATTAACCCCTATGGCAAGCCCGCAAAAAAAATGCGAAAAAACCCTGAAACTCTGAGTTACTACAGATAGAGAAAAGAGCTGGGCAAAAAGCCTTTTGGTTCTAAAAGCCTGAAACCGCCCATGCAAATGCAAAGCACGACCCCCTAAAAAGGAGAACAGCTTACCGAGCCTTCGGCTGAACAGCAGGCACAGAGCTATGCTAAAACCCAGGAAAACCAGCAGCGAAGGCCATATAAAGTTTTTCTGCGCAGGGTCTTGCCAAAAGAAAGCCACACCGACCAAAAGCGCAAAACCGCACAGAACATATAGCCCGCAAAGCCTGTCTAAAACCGTCGCAGAAACAGCTGCGCCAACAGTTTCCTTTGAATTCCGGTTTATATCATAAATCTTTTTCAGGTCTCCGCCAACATTGCCGGGCATAAAATTATTGAAAAAGCAGCCTACAAAATAAAAGCGCAGCAGCTTTACATAAGTCATTGTTATGTTTTGCTTTGCGAGAAGCTGCTTCCATTGCAAACAGCCGGAAAAATATGAAAAGAATATGCAAAGAACAGCGAAAAACAGATACTTATATTCCACATTCTCAATTGTCACCGGCGTTGCCGAAATGCTTTTCCAAACAAAAAAGCAAAGCGTAGCCGATACCAGCAGCTTAAGGAGAAATATTATGCCGTTCTTCATAGCTTATGCTCAATAATGCACTGCATCAAAAACAAAGTATCTTTTGCCGCTGTTTCCCAACTGAAAGTCTCCGCATAGCTTTTTGCCGCCCCTTCCAAGCAACCCCTTAAAACAGGATTCTCGTAAAGGTTTTCCATCTTTCTCGCGCAATCTTTGACATTGCCGGCCTTAAAAAGCAAGCCGGTTTCACCACCCTTAACGCTATCGCAAAGTCCCGACACATTGCTCGCAACGCTTGTTGTTCCGCAAGCCCCGGCTTCAATAACAGTCAATCCCCAGCCTTCCTTAAAGCTGGTTTGCAAAAGCCCCATAGCTCTGCTCATAAGCTCTATCTTCTTTTCTTCGCTTATTACTCCCAAAAACTCAACCTTGTCTTTTAAACCCCAAGACTTTGCCTTTGCCTTCATTTTAGCCTCTTCCGGCCCGGAACCGGCAAAAATCAGCTTGGTATCCGGGTGTTTTTTTGCGAAAATCTTGAAGGCCTTAAGCGCAACCCACACGCCCTTATACTTTCTAAACCGCCCAACCCACAAAAAATAAGGAGACTTATCCCTAACCTTTTCCGCTTCCAGATATTCATTTTTTGTGCCGCAATAAATCACGGAAATCCTGCCGGCTTCTATTCCCAGCTCATTGAGCTCCCGTTTTCCGCTGGGGCTAATGGTTGAAAAATAACAATCCTTATATACGTGTGGTATTATTTTCTCCCCAAGCCACACCCCCAAAGCTACAGGAAAAGAAGCCTCTTTGAATATGCTTGATTTCCATAAGTGCAGAATCTGTATTAACTTAGGGATTTTTGTTATATATGGCGAAAATAGAGGAAGCTTGTTCAAGTCCTCATAAACTATATCCGGCTCAAACTCTTTTATAAGCTTTGGAACCCTCAAAATACAATTCAGGGGAAATAACAAATCTCCACCATAGCGAACAATCTGCATGCCATCTATAACTTCATGCTGAGAAGCACCTTTGGCTTGCGTTGTGAATAGCATTACACTATGCCCAAGCTCAACCAATTTGCCAAAAATCCTGTGCAAATGCACCTCTGCGCCACCCGCCATGGGGTGCGTAATATCACGGTAATTTAAAATCAGTATCTTCAATTTTTTCTCCCGATCACGCCTATGCATACCTGCGTGTATCTGCTTATATTGCAACGACTTATAGAATCCAACACACCATCTTTCGTCCTTTGGTACATGGTACCGTTCAAAGGATATTTCGGCAATTCCGCACCAAATTTAAATCCTATTTCTCTGATTATGCGGTAAATCAGGTTAGGTCTCATCCAATCACCATAGGAATGGACTATTTCCAAATCTGCCTTTTTCATGAGCCTTTTCAATTGACCCATTGTGAACTGGGTTTCCCAACCGGCAAACCACTTGTTAAAGGCTATTAATATGTGCTTTATCACAGTGTAAAGGTGAAAGGTTTGGGGAACATCGCAAAGGCAAAAGCCACCCTTTTTAAGCAAACGGGCATTTTCTTTGAGAAGGGGCAAAGGATCTTTGAAGTGCTCTGCCAAGCCCTGGTGAAAAACGATGTCAAAGGTTTCACCGGGAAAGGGAGAGTTGAAGGCATCGCCCTGAACTAGGCGCAAATTTTCAGGAGCCTGCACCACAAGCTCGGACGCTATTTTCAGAGACTCCTGCGAATAATCCAAAATGAAAACCTCGGCACCTGCCTTTGCAAGCTCAAGGCTATCCCTTCCGGTACCGGCTCCAACTTCTAATATCTTAAGCCCATGAACTGAGCCCATGCTCAAAATAGCCTTAAGCACGGAAGGCGAAGAAGGATACACTTTGCTCAAATCCTGCTTCTTATTCCAAAACTTGTTCCAAACCGAAACCGAAGGCTCTTTTTTCATTTACTGCAGAAAAAATAGTAAACGTTGACTTTTTTTCACCGCTTATAGCTTTTTTTATATATATTCCTATACTAGTGCATATAGATTCAAATGATGCCATGACTAAGCGATATCTTGACGATATTCGCAAAACCTCTCCTTTATCACGAGAAGAGGAAGCATGGTTATTTGAAAACAAAAACAACCCCATAGCCAGGAAAAAGATTGTCGATGCCAATATGCGCTTTGTGCTGAAGGTAGCTCTTATGTATAGAGGCTGCCCTATTCCGCTGCCGGACCTGGTTAGCGAAGGAGCTATGGGTTTAATGCGTGCTATAGAGCTTTTTGACAATACAAGAGGCCTTAAGTTCATAAGCTACGGGGTGTGGTGGATCAAAGCTTACATAACAAGGGCCATAAACGAACAGGGAAATCTGGTTCGCCTGCCTGCAAACCAGCACTTGCGCATTCGCAAAGGTTTAAAGGAACAAGCCAAAGGGCAAGAGGTGAGCGAAGAGGTTAGAGACCTTATACAGATGGGTCAAAAAGGCATTAGCATAGACAGCCCGCTAAAAGACAGCAAAACATCCTGGGCAGAATCCCTGTCAGATGACACCGCTACAGACCCGGAATCAAATTCGGAAATTCAAGCCGTAGAAGACATAGTTAGGAATATCTTGAAATCCTTGCCGGCTCGTGAATACAATGTTTTAGCCGGCATTTACGGCATAGGCTTAAATTCTCCGCAAACCTTGAGAGAGGTTGGCGAGACCATGAAAATATCGCATGAGCGAGTTAGGCAGTTGAGGGATCAGGCTCTAAAGCGAATAACGCATACTGTTCCCACGCAACTTTTAAAAGAAAACTTAGAGGCTTTGGCAAAAGCCAAACAGAATCAAAAACACTAACCGAAAGGAGAGCAAAATGAAAAGAGTCATCAAATCCATGCTTATCTGCGCTGCGCTTGCAACCGCAACTATAGCCGCCGAAAACTTCGGTGGGCTTGGCATATCCGTTTGGACCGGCAAAAGCGGCGTCAAAGTCGCTGGAGTTATTCCAAATTCACCCGCCGAAAACATTGGCCTAAAAGCCGGAGACCTTATAGTTTCCGTAAATGGCACAGAGCTTTCAGGCATTGAACCCGGAATGCAGGTTAACTATATACGTGGTGAAGCCGGTTCTACCATCAGTTTGGTAATAGACAGAAACGGCACAGCGCTTTCTGTTTCAACCAAAAGAAAGGGCATTGAGGTGCAAAACCTGGAGGCACAGGCCATTTCCGAGTGGTATGGCAAAACCGAGGGTTTAACCGCAGAGGAGATCAACCACTTGGCCAGCCAAAAGGTTAGCGAGGGTTATGAGCTTCTGGGTGTTATGCAATATGGAATGCCAATTGCAAGCTCAGCAGAAAACCTGAACGCAAATGCTGTTCAGCATGTTTCTGTAAAAATACCCGAAGCCGTGCAAGAAGCAACTCCGCAGGCAGAGCCTGTCCCCGTCCAAAACATAGAAAGCAAGCCGCTGGTGAATGTTAAAGGCGCACGTGTTGCAAAACAGCAAGGCAATGTGCCTGTATATAGGATGATCCGGTTTTAAACCGAAATATCCACTGCGCCACCTAATCCGCCACCGGATGGAGCTTGTGGTGCAGGCATAGAATCTAAAAGCGACAAGGCTTCTGCTTCTACTGAGTCTTGAGCCAGCTTGAGTACTGAAACGCCCACTGCGGCGCTTAAATCAACAGCTTTTTGAGCTGTGGCGAGTTTAGCGATATCCATTTCCATACTTTTATATATCGGTTGAAAGAGGGAAAACTTTAATCTTTTATGCAACGTACCGAAAACGCAGATAATTTGCCATATTCCTCGGTTTGCATCTGTACCGCATTGGAATTTACCCGAACTGCACAAGCTTTGTCTGAAGAAAGCTCAGAGGCACTCCACCATCCGGCTAGTTTGCCAAGGTAATGAAAGTCTCGGTTCAGTTCGGAGCGATAACCGGCTGGGAGTGCGCCAAAGCCGTATTCGTCTGTGCCACAGCTCTCCCCTACCCATCCGGTGATGGATTTGAGAGCGGTTGCTGCCGTATGAACCCCGATAAATTCCGCAAGTTTTAGCCATTCCGCTTTGCTTGGCAAATGCCAACCAAGCGGGCAAACGCCAAGCGCAGCAGCCCATGTGTATAGCCGGCCATAAAGTTCGCCCTGTTCGGGATTGTTGTTGTAGCAAAAGGAGTCTTCAATTTCGTAGTTCAAATTTTGCGCCATCCAAACCTGCTGTCCTATTTTGACGCATCTGTAGCTTTGCCCGTCTCTTTTATCAACATAAGCCGCAAGGCTGCTTGCTTTGCTAAAAGCCGCACCTACAGCAGGTTGCAAAACCTGCGTTAAATTTCCTTCGTATTCTTTGCCGTCTATGCTCAGCCTTATGTGCATTGGAGAGAAATTAGTAAATTACCCTCTCATGAAAAAATTTTATTCCCTGAGTCTGGGATGCGCAAAAAATCAAGTGGATAGCGAGCGGGCAACAGCGGAACTGCTGTCTGCTAATCTTAAAACAACTGCAAACCCAAAAGAAAGCGATGTGATACTCATAAATACCTGCGGCTTTATAGAATCTGCAAAAGAAGAATCCATAGAGGCAATACTCTCGCATTTAAAAGACAAAAAGGCAAAGCAAAAAGCCATAGTTTACGGATGCCTCAGCCAAAGATATTCAAAAGAACTGGCAAAGGAAATTCCTGAAGTAGATGTTTGGCTGGGCAATTACCGCACCGGAATGCTGCTAGAAGCATTGGGGTTTGAATCGCAAGCCAAAATGTGCAAAGCCAGCCCGCCTAAAAGAATAAGAAATTTTGAGCACCCCCACCACGCCTACCTGAAAATAGCCGAGGGCTGCAACCGTGCATGCTCGTTTTGCGCAATACCCTCAATACGTGGAAAGCAGGTTTCGCAAAGCATTGAAAACCTAGTGAGCGAGGCAAAGCAATTAGAAGAGAACGGGGTCAAGGAACTCTCCTTAATAGCACAGGACTTGAGCTCCTATGGAACCGATTTATACAAAGCGGCAAGTTTGGAACGGCTTTTGGAGGCATTGCTGAAAAACACAAAAATCCCCTGGCTGCGTTTGATGTACCTATACCCGGAACATATAACCGACGGTCTGCTGAACTTAATTGCAAAAGAGCCCAGAATATGCAAATACGCAGACATGCCCATTCAGCACGCAAGCGACAAGATGCTAAAACTGATGCGCAGGAAGTACAATTCAAAAGATTTGAAAAACCTGCTTTATAAAATGCGGGAAAAAGTGCCCGGCATATCGCTGAGAACAACGGTGCTCATTGGCTTTCCCGGCGAAGAGCACAGCGACTTTGAAGAGCTTATGAACCTGGCAGAAGATATTCGCTTTGAGCTTTTAGGAGGCTTTATATGGTCTCCAGAAGAGGGAACCTCTGCAATGAGATTGAATGAAAAGCGGGTGCTGGAAAAAATGGCGAGGATAAGGCTGGACACATTGATAGAGAGGCAAGATGAAATTTCCGCAGAGAAAAACAGCGAATTGATGGACCAAACCCTTGAAGTAATTTTAGACAGTCCAACAGAAGCCCGCACACAGGGAAACGCATTGGAAACAGACAACATAGTGAAAATTTCAAAAGGCAAGGGCAAAACCGGAGAAATCAAAAAAGTAAAAATAACAAAAACAGAAGCACACGAACTGCAAGGAATTTTACTAAATTAAAGATATGAAGAATCCTGTAAATCCTTTAATCCTGTTAATCGGGGTTCTGACGTTTTCTTGCTCCACAACTTCAATGGTTAGGGACAATGCGAATACGCTTTATGAGGAATATAAAAGCTCGGCAAAATACCACGATGAGTCTGAAAAGAATTACCTGATTCTGCTTGAAAATCTGGAGAAATACCCAAAAGACCCATATCTTTTAATGCGAAAACAGATACTTCGCAAGGAAATAGAGCAAAACCGGCTGCTTATGCTACAAGCTCGCACCGAATTTGAAAAGGCATTGCAGGAATGGGACTCGGTAGTGCAAAAAATGGAAACCGGCCTGCCGCAAGATTCAATAGATATAAGGCAGATATTCGGTCTACCACCGCCAAAGGTCAAAGAGTAGCTTGCCGGCCAAGCCAATGCTGGCAACCTGAATTACCCTTCTAACCCAAATATGATCGTATTTTTGCTGAAATTTGCTACCGAAATATCCGCCTAAAATAGCACCCAAAGCCATGCAAGACGCAAGTTCCCAAATCACTTTGCCCGCTATAAAAAAGGCAATGGAACTGAAAAATAAAAACCAGAAGCTCAAAAAATTTTTAATACCGTTAATCTGTTTTAGATCTAAGCCGCTGTATTTGCGCAAAGCGAAAATCTGTATAAACCCCATGCCAACCTGCAAAAAACCGCCGTAAAAACCAACAAAGCTAAAGCCTAAAAAAGCTTTTACCCCAAGCTTTGCCGGTGGTGCCTCAGGCGGTTTCCCCAAAGGGTCTATGCCCATGGAGCTCATAATGGCAACCGCAACCATTACAAAAGCGAGAAGTCCCTGAAAATGCGAATCATTTATAATAATAGCGAGCACGGTTCCAAAAACCGCCCCAAAGAGAACCGCAGGCAAAAGGGCTTTTGCAATATCCATTCTTATGAAACCATAGCGTTTCATATTAAAAACCGTGCTTAAAAGCCCAATGGTCATTCCGAACCGATTTGTGCCGTTAGCAATGGTAGGCGGCAAACCGAGCAAAATCATAATGGGCAAGCTAAGAGCACTGGCTCCACCAGCCAGACTGTTTATAAAAGTGACGGCAACACCAAGAATAAAGAAAATAACTGCGTAATATAAGGAA
>Ga0209755_10007131_pt1 | contig 12182 bp, 7 predicted proteins | sample TergutCo191P1_FD_187301 | JGI IMG/M metagenome (GOLD analysis project Ga0209755, IMG submission 187301) | Cornitermes sp. P1 segment gut microbial communities from Petit-Saut dam, French Guiana - Co191P1 (SPAdes) (version 2) | ecosystem: Host-associated > Arthropoda: Insects > Digestive system >... | reverse complement strand
GGTACTGCAGATAATCCCATCGGGTTACAATTCCTATGAGCTTCCCGTCTTCCAGAATGGGGAGGTGGCTGATTTTGTGTTTATAAAAGATCCGCTCAATATCACGCATGGTTATCTTGCTCCCTGCTGAAATAACCGGCTTTGACATAAAAGCTTTTACTGCTGTTCCCATTTTTCCGTGCTTGCGGCCTTTCATGATATCACGGAGGCTGATGAATCCCGAAACATTCCCTTCATTGTCCACTACAGGGCAGCCGGTATAATCAACCCGTTCAAGAAACATGGAGGCATCCATGAGGGTTGTGGTTTCATGGATGGTAAAAACATTTTTTGTCATAATATCTTTCACCCTGGCAGCAGGCTCAAGAGCATATTCCAGGAAGTAGCGGAATTCCGTATAGAATTGCTGTCCGTCCCGGCCTGTGATCCTGGCGGAAGCGGCGAGCTGATGCCCTCCTCCTCCATAGGCCGAAAGCAGCGCGTTCAGGTCAATCAAATTATTCTGGCTTCTTGCAATGATTTGTATTGCATTATCCCTGCTTACCGGAAAAACCGCGAAATACGCGTCGGGATTCTGCATTTCCATTATTTTATCAACGACCGCCGCAAGCCCTGACACGTTCTCATCCAGCTCAAGATAACTGAGCAGAATTACGTGCCCCTGTAACAAACATAACTCCGGGCGGAGCTTGTTGAGAACGGCAAGCTGTTTGTCTTCTTTAATGGTTTCCAGAAAAGACCTTATCAGTTTGAGAGAAGCCCCCATATTGAGGAGCCACGCGGAAACTTCATAATCTTCACTGCAGACGCTGTCGTAAAAAAACCTGCCCGTGTCGGCGTATATCGCCGTAAGTGCGATTGTCGCTTCTTCCGGCTCAAGGACTATACCCTTCTGCATGGCCATCTTTCCAAGCAGAGAAGTAGCGGCCCCCAAAGGTTTTTTTTCAAGATTGGCTCCCGGAATATCGCAGTCTTCCTTCTCGTGATGATCAAATATCTGAATCGTGGGGGTAGAATCCTTGATTTGGTTAAAATATTCACTTACCCTGCTGTTCGTGCAGGTATCAACAATGATTATATTATCTATCTTTTCATGGGAAATATCATTGGTGGAAAGAAAATCAAAATGCTTCCAATAAAAATCATAAAGATTCTGCGCGGCCGGATGAATACGGCTGCTCCTTACAAGCCTGTATCCCGGAAATAATTTTTTCACCAGGATAAGCGACCCGAGGCAGTCAAAATCCATATTTGTATGACCAAAAGCGATATTCATGGCTTATTGTATCATATCCGGCTTTTACGTTTTATTGTTCCCTTATCCAAATCTGTTTTACCCCAAGGTTAGCAAGCCTCTGAGTCGCGGGGTATACCACATTCGCCGGAACATTTATCGCAAGCACCCGGTATACCGAATTATCCTGTTCCAAAACTACATCAAAGCCGATTGACCCAACCAGTTGAGCAACGATTGTTGCGGTTTCTTGCATGGAAAAAGCGCCCACCTGCAGGCGGTAATTTTTTCCGCTGTCCGGATTAGGATAACCGGGAATAATCTGCGGATTGTTCACCGGAGCCATTACAAACTCCTGAATCTGAGGAAGGGCAGCCGCAGGGGGGCTATTAACCGGAGCTGCTTGAGCGCTTCTCGCAGCCTCCTGCCTGGGCGCATCCACCTTGACTGCGGCCTCTCTGGCCGCTTCGGCAGCCGCTCTGGCGGCAGTTTCCCTGGCCGCTGCTTCCATAACGGCGGCTTCCCGCTCTTTCTCCCTGGCCTCAAGGGCCGCAAGCTTGGCCTTAATTTCAGAGTCGTCATAACTCTCAGGCTGCGGCGTTTCGCTTCTCGTTATTGAAACAAGCCTGTCAATCAATTCCTCTTCCGAAGGGTAGCGGTCAACTTTATTTTCTATGTTCGTAAGCTGTGACTTAATTTCAGAGTCGTCATACTTTTCAGGCTGCGGCATTTCGCTTTTTATCATTGCGGCAAGCCTGTCAATCAAATCCTCTTCCGAAGGGTAGGCGTCAACCTTGTTTTCTATGTTCGCAAGCTGTGACTTAATTTCAGAGTCGTCATACTTTTCAGGCTGCGGCATTTCGCTTTTTATTATTGCGGTAAGCCTGCCCATCAGATCCTCTTCCGAAGGGTAAGCGTCAACCTTGTTTTCTATGTTCGTAAGCTGTGCCCTAATTTCAGAGTCGTCATACTTTTCAGGCTGCGGCATTTCGCTTTTTATTATTGCGGTAAGCCTGCCCATCAAATCCTCTTCCGAAGGGTAAGCGTCAACCTTGTTTTCTATGTTCGTAAGCTGTGCCCTAATTTCAGAGTCGTCATACTTTTCAGGCTGAGGGATTTCGGTTTTTATTATTGAGGTAAGCCTGTCTATCAATTCCTCCCCCGAAGGATAGCGATCAACCTTGCTTTCCAAATCCGAAAGCTTTGCCACAACTTCCGGATCGGTGTTATAAACCGGTTCCTCGGGAGGCTTTACCGGAGGCCGCTGCCGTACAACAGGAGGCGTGAAAATCCTGATTTCAGAGTTTGCTGTCAAACCCAGCTCCCGCCAGGCGCTGTAAGAAAGATCCGCGATGCGGCTTGAAGACGCGGGAATCCGGTCGCTCACGGTAACTTCTATCTGTTTTCCGGTCTGAGTATTTTCCACCATGACCTTTGAATATAACGGAAGTTTTGGATGCGCGATGTTATAACCTTCGGCTTTTAATTCCTGGGTTGCTCTTCCCCGCTGGTTTAAATCCACAACCTGAGCTATAGCCAGGGTATTCAGCAAAACCCCTGCCAAAAAGAGCATAAGAGCCCGTTTCATTCCTTACTCCATTCTCCCAAAAAGGTTTCTTCCATGAAACCACCCCACTTATATATTAATTGAAAGCATAACCAATTGTCAAATTTTATGAAAAACTCGTGAAAAATAACGCGTTAGGCCTCATTAAAAAATATGTAATAAAAAAATTGCTAAAGTTCTTTACTTTTCTGCCGATATTGCCGATATTTTAATACTAGATCCAATTTCCGTTATAAGGAGATTTTACGCTATGAGAATATTTAACCAAGCGTTAGCCATACTGATTATTATAAGCGGAGCGTTTATAATTACCGGATGCCCGGGCATTGCATCAAACTCGCGCACTGAGTACTCCATCAAACTTGATGGAGAAATAGACATTTCAAACGGCGATATTACAGTTAACAAGCGGTATGCCTTTGAGGGCGAAACCATAAAGATAACCGTGGAACCAAAATCCGGTTTCGCCGTAAGGGACATCATTGTGAGAGATGAGCTCAATCATTCGGTCAACTTTATCGACCCCAACCCAGCGAACAACGTATATGAATTCAAAATGCCCCCGGCAGGCGTAACTGTTTACGCGAAATTTATTAATCTAAGGGCTGGTTTGAATTCCGCGATTAGTACATTATCTGTAGCCAGTTCCTGGGAAACAATAGCAGAAGCCAATGATCTCCTGATACAATTGCAGAAATCGCTTGGAACCGCGGCAAATTCAGACTCGGTTGTAAAAGAGGCGATTACAAAACTGGCAGGTGAAGGAACAACAATCGGGACAATCATAGGAAAAATGCGGCAAGAAGAAGACTTCTGGACCCTACCGGCTGCCAACTTGCCTTCATATCCCATAGATAAATTAGATACCGAAAACAGAACTCATCTATACTATGTGGGTCTTAGCTCCCCTCCTTCTCTTTTACTTGGAAGAGGCTGGACTGAAGGAATCAGGCAAAACAACTACACCGACGCCCCGGTTGGAACATCCAATGGCGGAGTCACACGTGTACCGCTAACCTATCAGGTCGGGGTTGATACCAGTAAAACTGTTGCTTACGATCTGTTACTGTGGCCCGTCGCGCAATATGTATTAGAGGGAACCGGCAGCGTAGAAATTAGAGAATATTCGAACCCGGTAAAAAATACGATAGGATACCGTGATCGAAATATTCCATATGACGACGACGGTCCTAATTCCAAACAGCGCATCGGCGAGGTTAGTGTGAGAACTGAAACCCCTCCTCTAACAGCCCCCTATATAATCGCAGCCCCCTATATAATCGTGAAGATTAGTAGTTCACAAAAAATCACTGTCATAGACTCAAGCGGTGCAGTAGTAAAGAGGATATGCGTTGGAAACACTACTGTTGGCACAACTACATTAAGCGAATGCGGAGCCACTTGCGATGGGAGTCTTGATACTGCCTGTGGCAGTCTTAATGGTGTTAATAAAGTAGGATTCTTCTTCCCCAAAAGCACAAGATATACAATAACGCTCGCACCATAACCCTAATAAAAAAGGCTGCTTTAGGGCAGCCTTTTTTGATTGACAGCCGCTCTTATAGAGGGCTATCCAAAGCCAGAGGAATGTATACAATGAAACCGGTGAAAAAATCATTTACCGCAATTTTAACACTGGTTATAACGGGAACCATTTTAACTTTCGGATGCCCCGGCTTTGAATCAGACCCGCGTGTTGAGTACCCCATCCACATTGATCCGGAAATTGACTCAACATGCGGCGATATTACAGTTAACAGATGGTTTGCCGCTGAAGGTGAAACCGTTAAGATAACCGTAGAACCAAAATCCGATTTTGTGGCAAGGAATGTCAGAGTGAGAGATGTACTCAATCATTCTGTCAACATTATCAACATCAGTTCGCACACTATAAACACCTGGGAATTCAAAATGCCCTCGGTAAGCGTAACTATTTTCGCTGAATTTGTTGATCTGAGGGCCGGTTTAAATTCAGCGATTTCAACATTATCAGCAGCCAGTTCCTGGGATGAAATAGCCGAAGGCAATGTTTTTCTGGCGCAGTTTCAAGAATTGCTTGGAACCCAGGCAAGCGTAGATCCGGATGTAAGGGCAGCGATAAAAAAACTGGCAGGTTATGGAAAAGACATTGGGATTATTCGTAATAAAATGCGGGCAGAAACAAACTTTTGGATCCTGCCCGCCAACAACTTGCCTTCATATTCAATAGATGCCGGCGGCGAAGACAGAACTCATCTTTACTATGTATCAGCGGGCCTTAACCCGCTTCCTCCCATTGCCCTTGGAAACGGCTGGACTGAAGGAACCAGACAGCAAAACTACACTGCCTCACCGGTTGGCGCGTCCGGCAATGTTACGCTTGTACCGCTAACCTACAAGGTAGGGCTTGATGACAGTGACCTTGTAACTTACAACCTGTTATTGTGGCCCGTCGCTCAATTTACTTTAGTATATGCGGATGAGAGTCTAAACGGCGAAAAAGTAACCATCACTGAATTTTCGGCAACAAAAATTTCTGCCACGGAAACGCATTTGGGAGAACGCAATCGAAGCATTCCTGACATTTCCAGTACGAGTCTCATGCAAAACACAAGCTATGTTAACGTTACAGGCAAAAATGCTATTCCTCTAACTGCTCCCTATGTAGTTTTGGAGGTTAAAGCTCTCAACGAAAAACACTTAATCACAGTCAAAGAATCGAACGGCACAGTAGTACAGAGGATATGTGTCGGAGACACTTTACAAGAAAAAGGAAAAGGATGCGGAGGCGCGCATTGTGGAGAAAATCCTGGCAGCGGCTGTGGACACCTTGATGGCTCAGACTATAAAGGGTTTTTCTTGCCCCAAAGCAGAAATTATACCATCACGCTAAGTTTACCACCAACCCCCTGATGATAATAAAAAGGCTACCAGTTGGCAGCCTTTTCTCTAAACAGCGCAGACATAAAAACTTATGGCGACTTCTTCCATGTCGCGTCTATTAAAAATTTAGTCACAATGCCATGTGAACCTGGAACATAAAGAGTAATTTCATACTCCCGCCGGCTTATATCCTTCAAAAGGGTTTCACCCCAATTATAGCCGTATAAATAAAACGTATAACAACCTTCCGGGACATCGGAAACTGCAGACAGTGGAAAAGCGCCATACTCTGTACCCCAGGCTTGGGGAGTACCTTTATAAGTGTCCCTGTAAACTTTCCTGGAAATCAAATAATCGTTGCCGCTAAAAGCATAAGCAGAATGAAATTTTACAGCAATTATTGCCCGTTGCGAATTGATAATATCAAATTTTGTATTACGCCGAACAGGGTCCCAAATACAAGAAACTGCGCCATCCGTGGCGCCATCCGTAATACTTTTAGGCGAGACAAAGACATCCGTAATAGCCAATTCTATCGTTTTGAAAATGTCCATCTCCAGCACTTTTTTGGTAGAATCCAGGGTCAGTACGACATTCTCATTTTCCAAAGTTTCAAACCTTAGCTTCATGGTTGGCAAGTACAATTTACCATCCTCATAGACATAATCCCGAAAACTAATGAAGGCATTATAACCCATTGAAACAGATTTTCTCGCCGAAGAACTTTGTTTCCCGCCATCAATACTAACTGCGGCTGGTGGCGCGCTTAGACCCTCAACCGCAAGAACGTAGTATGGTGAATCAGACGGTTTATGATACGCCTCCGCCTCAAACGTCTTGGAAGAACTTTGTTTTCCATATGTTCCATACAAAGCTTCAATCTCGAGACTTTTACTTGCAACAACCTTTGCAATACCGCTGCTTTCCACCATGCCCGTATAACCGCATTTGGTGCAAAGGTTCACCCCCCTTGTCAAATAAGTGGCCGCTATTGTTTGATAATTGTGAGTTGTACACGGTCCGTCGCTTCCGGGGTCGCCGGGAGTAACAGGCTGGCCGGGATCACCTGGCTCGCCGGAATTACCTTCAGGGATATCATCAATGACGACAAAAGTCCCGCTGCCGTGCAAGGTTCCGGAAAAGGGTTCGCTATTGTTTTCGGGCCGGAAGCTAACTTTTTCGCCATCAATATCTTCAATTCGGCCCCGGGAGATGATCTGTCCATTGTCTAAATACCTGATGACGTAATAATTGCCTGCGGCCGGTGTAAGAACGTTCTTTATTGGTCTCTGACTGATCACAATCTCATAAGCTCTACCATTTTTATCCGTCCCATAACTAACAAAATCCGCAAGAGCTGCAGCATTGCCATCATCACACGCAATCAGAACCATAGCCAATGCCATCGCAAATAACAGCAAGCCGAAAAAGTGCAATTTTTTCATATCATCCTCTCCGTTTACTGCGGCGTCTGCGCAGGCTTTCTTGAAACTTTTACGTTATACACAGCGCTTGCCGGATAGAACTTGGCTCCGGACAGATTTTCGAATGGAGTTATTTCAGGATCCCACGGAAGATGCACCAATGGGGGGACAGGAAGAACAATACCGGCGCTGGGAATATGTGCGTCAACAAGGCGGGAATTGGCGCCGGTAGTCGTGACAGTAATTACAATATTGCTCTCTTTCGTGTATATAACTGTGTACATATTCACCTCATTGGGCGAAAGATATGAATCATCACTGCCGCCAACATCACAAGCCCATTCACTTTTTCCCATAGTCTCATTTATCGCGTTGTGTTTAATTTCCCTTTTTTTTGAAGGATCAAAAGCAGATATATATATATCACCTATTGCCGTACTGTCATAGGTCACATTGTAATGCGCAGATTGATACAAAAGCAGATTGTATCTTACCGCGTCATTACTGTCCGTTCCTACACGATAGACGAGTTTCACATGCATAGCGCCGGCGTGACCATCAACATTGCATTCACTAATCCTCTCAATCTCCCAGCCGCCTCGCGCTTGAACAGCCGGATGTACACCAGTGATTTGCGATTTCACATAATATATTCTGGTCACATTGCGCATTATATGGGCAGGGTTTTTGTAATCTGTGGCATCAGGGTTGGTATAATCCGTGGTATCCCAAACATTTCTGCTTTCCGGAGAATGGGCCAGCGGGCCTGCAACCCATTTTGTCATATCCTCTTCCCTTATTTTTTCAAGCACCAAACCAACATTCTCAAACTGACCATTCTGCCGTCCGGCGGCTGGATTATCGGGATCATTATACGGTCCGGCCAGTTTCCCAATGGCAAATGCCAATTTTGTTTCAGTGTTACTATCCAGCGCGTTTCTGTGCGTACCATGTACCCTTTTGATAAGTGCATTGACATAATTAAACTCTTCCCATGTACTGGAAAGCGTTAATCCGCCAGCCGATCTTTCCAGCATTTCAACTTCCGACAAAAATGTCGCGTTAATCGTCACATTTGAGGCAGGCATCTTGAATGTCCATGTATTGCTTTCACCGCGGGTAACGGACTCCGGGTGGTTAAGATAATCTCTGACCCTTACCTCAGCCGCTTCATAACCTGAATTTGGAAATACCGTTATCTTTACGGTGTCCCCTTGGGCAGCGCTTTTCACGTCTACTTCAATCCTGCCGTTTATTATGTCAGCATCCTGGGCAATATTGTAAGTTAAAACTGGGTCCGTATAGGGACCAGGGCATCCGTCAATTATTATTGCCCCGCATATGAGAACAAGAGCAGTCAACGCCTGTTTAAACTTTTTCACAGTGCGTACTCCTTTTGATGGGGATGAATATTGAAAAAATATCCTTCCTAGCTTTAAAATATCGGCAATATCGGTAAAAAAATCAATGGTCTTTAGCTTTTTTTTATAAAGCCAAATTTTGCATACAATTACGGTATATTGGGGTATTTCGCTTCCCAATATTTCCGTTTAATAGATCCTCATAACTTTTATGTCAGTGAAACAAAAAAAGACCTTGCCGGCAGCAAGGTCTTTTTTTTTCTATTTTCCTTTTTTACATTCCATTTTTACCTGTCTAATAGACCAAATTTATATCCAACGCTTAATACCGCAACAAAACGGTTCCAGAGCAATACTTCCGGGTTGGGGAAGTTTTTATTGATGACATTCTTTGTACTTGCTTCACCAATGGAATACATGCCGTTAATGTCAGCAAACCAGGCTCCGTTTTTAAAGCCCTTCATACCGAGCTGAAGACCGGCGCCAACCGCGAAGCTAGGAAATGAAATGGAATAATCCGCAAGATTCTCCGCGAAGGAGGCTGCCGCGTAAGGCGCCAGGAGAAAAGGCCCAGGCTTTAAGGGGAACTTGAGGCGTAAACCCGCGCCCGGAATGAATACATAATCCATAACGTCGCCAAACCTAAACTCAAAAACAAACTCTGCGCTCATCCATGAGAGGAATTGATATTCCACACCAATGGTCGCCCCGGGTACTACTACGATCTGGTCACCAAGCCGGGAAAAGCGAATAGGAGAGGTAATATCACCGTTGTAAATATTTATTTTATCATAGAGACCATCCGGTTTTAACTTATAATAGCTTAAAGGCAAGTCAGCCGAAACCCTGACATATAGCAGCTTATTCCGCCACGAATCAGGATCATCGTAAAATACTTCAGGCAATATGTCTTCTTTTACAGCAATGTCTGCTTCTTTCGGAACCTCTGCTGCTGCTACATTTACCGCTTCCTGGCTGGCATAGGGAACAACAGCCATTGCTTCATCAAATAAATAGGGAACGTATGCGTATATTTCTTGCTGCTCGGTAAAAAGAAACGAAAACGTTATGATATCAACATTGTCTTCGTTCCTGACAAGCGCGATATTAAGGCGGTATTGCTTTTCGCCGGGCGGCGCTTCTTCCTCTGCCCCGTCATCGTACAGGATCATGTTTCGCTGGACTCTGAGATTCAGCGTATAATCCGCTTCCCGCCGGTTACGGGTCAGCTTATAACCGCCGGCATCGGCCTCAGCCTCGAAGCTTTCCCGGAGAAAGGCAGCCTGTTCCGCCGCCGCAATCACCGGCGCTATATAGATGCTAATGTCCTCCCGAGGCTGGGCAGACGTTCCCGGCGGCTGCGCTCCTGCCTGCGGAAGAGAAAGGGTCGAAATGATAACCGAATCTCCCGATCTGATACCAAGAGCCGCCGCCGCTTCGCGGGAGAGATCGACAATTCTATTTAATGAAGGCTGGATGCGGGCGATAACGGTTGCTTTGATTTCAATACCATTCCTTGGATTCCTGATTCTTATTTCGGAGTTAATGGGAAGGCTGGAATGAGCCGCAACCATCCCCGCGTTTCCCATTTCCTGGGTAGCAATACCGCGCATGGTAGAATCAGTTAAACTGGCCTGAGAATAGAGAGGAGAAAAAACCGTGAAAAAACAAAAACAGGTTATCAATAACCTTTTAACTGTGTGCCTTCTTTGCTGTCGGAACATACCCTCCTCCCTTTATATAATTATCGGATAAAGTGAGTATCAATTATATTGAAAGTTTTTTGTATTTTTTTTGCTAAACGTAAACCGAGCATAAACTAAAAATCAGGCGGGGTGAGCAGCGCTCAAAAAGCCGCTGTTTTCAGGCAAACGAAGGCGCAGAACACGGAGCAGTTATTGGAAATTTCCAGGGGGCCAATCACATCTGTAACCCGCCAAGGTGATGAACAAAAAGAAAATGTTGAATCTGTTATGACTGTCTCTACTAAAGGAGAATTGGTATCGTATCCGTATGCCCTAATAACATTAAATACCGTGGCTTTAAAAAATCATACGATTGCCCAATGAACAAGTTAATAACAACAGCGAATAAATTCCCAATAACGTCTTTTGATAAAAACCTGCGTAGTATTCCTTTTGAGGTAAAAACATTATGGGATACCGGAGCTGCATTGACGTTTATTATTCCTCCGTTACCCAAAAGGATAAATTTTGCAAATAATGCCGATTTGCTTTTTGCTTAATTGCATTTATTGAACCCGGCGGGGTGAGCTGTGCTCAGAAAGCCGCCGTTTGACTTTGCGAGGTAAAATTGAAGAGTATACGCTGGCCCTGCAAGGATAGTTAAGGAGAATTGCTCACAGCTCCTTTTTGAGTTATACTGGATTAATGACCATTGAACAAATAGTTGAAATCCCGGCAGACCGCCGGATTTTCTTGACTTGCCACATGATTTGCCGGTGGGCAAAGCGAAGGTAGAACTTACTTTTACTCCTCTTATGGGAAATCCCAGCCAGGGAAAGAAAATCCATCTTACTAAACCAATGATAGATGAACTTCTGCGGGGAGAGACACTGCGTTCCCTTACCGGCCTTTTGCTTACAGATATCAGCGTCGATGAAATCCGCGCAGAGCGGCTTAAAAAACATGACCACACTACTTGACACCAATGTTATTCTTATGGTTTTTCTTCAAGTCTTATTTCCATAAATAAAAAAACCCACTTTTGTGGGGTATAAACAAAAAAACTTGGCGACGACCTACTTTTCCCGCGCCCTGCTCGGGTTAAAACCCTCGCGCATTATCCGCAGACAGGGGGATTCCTTGCGCTACGCCATGCCGCATCATCCATCTACACACTTACGCGTGCTTCACCGGGCGCCCCTTAGCGAGGCAGTATCAAGCGCCCACCTATTACAGGGAATCTGCAACGAGCCCGTTAGGGCAAGTTTCCAGCGTACAGGCATAAATAAAAAAAACTTGGCGACGACCTACTTTCCCACCCCTTAGAGAGGCAGTATCATCGGCGTTAGAGGGCTTGACTTCCGTGTTCGGAAAGGGAACGGGTATAACACCTCCACCATGGCCACCAAGTATTATTCACTCTATCAAAACTATGCTTTATCAATCTCTCCGTATGCGGCGATGCAGGTTGCCGCCCGTAAAAACTCTGGAGGAATCCGTCTACGAGCCTTCTTCGAAGTCTCTCCGACGGGGAATTCCAGAAAATGTTTTTACGGTCAGCCCCATGCCTCGCCCCAAACAATAGTTATACAAAGCATAGTTATGTATCATACACGGGGTAAGATACATTTAAGGAAGGATAATATGGTCAAGCCTCACGGTAGATTAGTATTGGTCGGCTGAACATATTACCATGCTTAGACCTCCAACCTATCGACCAGGTAGTCTTCCTGGTACCTTTAGGAGGATTAAATCCTCAGGGATGGTTAATCTTGAGGGGGGCTTCCCACTTAGATGCCTTCAGCGGTTATCCCTTCCGAACGTAGCTACCCAGCACTTGCCCTTGGCAGGACAACTGGTACACCAGAGGTTCGTCCATTTCGGTCCTCTCGTACTAAAAACAGCTCCTCTCAACCATCCAACGCCCATGGCAGATAGGGACCGAACTGTCTCGCGACGTTCTGAACCCAGCTCACGTACCGCTTTAATTGGCGAACAGCCAAACCCTTGGGACCTGCTTCAGCCCCAGGATGCGATGAGCCGACATCG